>MDTG01220032.1_pt1 | contig 11411 bp, 6 predicted proteins | sample 811421 | NCBI WGS metagenome assembly MDTG01 (sample SAMN05326645, study PRJNA326480) | marine metagenome | isolation source: seawater | place: Pacific Ocean: South East | collected 2011
ATTCTGCACTTATAATTCGATCGGAATTTTACTGGGCCATCCGATCAACCCAGACACGCCCACACAAAGTCCAGTGCCCCGTCGAAACCATGGCACCCCCAAGTGTGAATTTACGATTTAACACGAAAATCAACCATTTGACGACCAGAAAGTGACACCTTGAAAGTGGTAATAAACCGATTTTCTCGCTAAAATATGGCATCCAAAGGAAATTTTATGAGAAATAAAATCGAGTTCTACTTGAATGGAAAAAAGATGTCCGTAGGGGCAAATTACGCAAAAATGATGCTTGCGGATTATCTTCGCTATGAACTTGGGTTAACCGGGACAAAAATTGTCTGTGGCGAGGGAGATTGTGGCTCTTGTAGCGTTCTAAAATATTTTCCCAATAACAACTTTGGTAAAAGCTATTTTATTCTTATTAATGCTTGTATTACAACAGTTGCTCAAATGGATGGATCAAGCTTAATCACAGTTGAGGCACTAGAAGAGGATGGTGAATTAAATCATATTCAAAAAACCTTCCATCAAGGACATGGATCTCAGTGTGGTTTTTGCACTCCAGGGTTTGTTATGGCCCTTGCGGGTCTAGCGGAAAAAAGAAAAACTGAAAATGCACTCTCCCCCCTATCTGACCAAGATGTAAAAAATGCTCTCACTGGAAACCTATGTCGTTGCACTGGCTATAAGCACATCATCGAAGCGGGAAAGAATGTTGACCTCGAAAAGGTGCAGCTGTTAAAAGATCGCTACTTCAGTGATGCCCAAGAAAATGATTTAAAAAATATTTATTCAACTCCTGTCACCATCGAGGGTGAAGGCTTTAGGTTTTATGCGCCAAAAAGTATTGATGATGCCACCAGGTTTTTAGCTGATCACCCGGATACAAAAATAATTTCAGCGACAACGGATCTTGGTGTTCTACACAACAAAAGGAAGTTTAAAATTCAAAATGTTGTAAGCCTTCATTTAATCGATGAACTTTACTCCATCACAAAAGATCAAAACAAAGTAAGCTTTGGCGCACGAGTGACATTCTCTGCTCTTCGAAGTTTTTTGAAAACTGACGTCCCTGAATTTTCTGAATACATTGATATTTTTGCCTCGCCTCCAATTAAAAATACCGCAACCCTTGTAGGAAATATCGCCAACGGCTCTCCCATTGGAGACTCGCCTCCAGTATTGATGGCCCTAAATGCTGTTTTAGAAATTAAAAATAATAGTGAAACAAAACATATTCCATTAAAAGAATTCTATTTGTCTTATAAAAAAACAAAACTTTCACCTGGAGATATTATCACCGGTGTTACTTTTGATATCCCAAGTGAGAAGCAAAATTTTTTCGCCCTAAAAAACTCCAACCGAAAAGATATGGATATCTCAAGTGTTAGTATGTCCATGCTAATTGACTGGAAAAATAAAAAAGATCTTGAAATTGAAAATATCAGTCTTGCCTGCGGCGGCATCGCGGCGACAGTTTTAGAATTAAAAAAGACTCAGGACTTTTTATCTGGAAAAAAAATAAATACTCAAACGATTGAAGAGGCGCTCGAAATTTTTCATACGGAGTTTACTCCACTGAGTGATGTGAGATCCACTAGCAGTTATCGCCATATCGTTTTAGACCATTATTTTAGACGTTGCTTTTCAGAAATATCAAAAGGATCAAACTAATGTCACTACCTCACGACGCTGCCCACACACACATCACCGGAAAAAGTGAATTCGTTGATGATAGACCGATCATGAGAAATGAGCTTTTCATGGATGTTTTTTACTCCAAGAGAGCTCACGCCGAGATTAGTGAATTAAATTTCGATGACGTTTACACTGATCCTAAAGTTGTCGCTGTATTTACGGCAAAAGATATAAAGCACAATATCTGGGGAACGATTTTTCAAGATCAACCTATCCTTGCAGAAAAAGTTGTTCAGTTTGCAGGAGAGCCTATTGCTCTTATTGTCGCAGAGGATATGGAAGCGGCTCAGTACGCAAAGCAAAGGGTAATAATAAAATACAAAGACCTTCCGGCCATATTAAGTATTGATGAAGCAAAAAAATCAAAAAGCTTTATTGGTGATGAAAGAAAAATTGAGCGCGGAAATATTGAAGAAGGGTTTGCCTCAGCAACACATGTAATTGAGGATGAAATCATCATCAATGCTCATGATCATTTTTATCTTGAAAGTCAGGCAAGTGTTGTCTATCCACTCGAAGATGGACAACTTGAAGTTCACACCTCTTCACAACACCCAACAGAGAGCCAACATGTCGTCTCTCACGCTCTAGGACTATCTTCAAAAGATGTTTTGGTTCAAGTAAAAAGACTTGGTGGCGGCTTTGGCGGAAAAGAATCTCAGGCTGCTCCTTTTGCAGCAATGGCGGCCGTTGGAGCACAAAAACTTAATCGTCCCGTTAGGCTTGCCCTGACAAAAGATGACGACATGGTCATCACAGGAAAAAGAAATCCATTTAAAAACGATTTTAAAGTTGGATTCGATGAAAACGGAAAAATAACCGCGCTTGAAGTAAAACTATTCTCTGACGGTGGCGCCTACGCCGACTTATCTACAGCGATAATGGAGCGGGCGATGCTTCATAGTGATAATGCCTACTTTATTCCAAATATTAAAGTTACCGGTCAAGTATGCCGAACTAATCACCACCCGCATACCGCCTACCGTGGTTTCGGTGGCCCAAAAGGTGTTGCCACAGCCGAAATCATTATTGAAAAGATTGCTCACCACCTGGGCAAAGACGCGCTTGAGATCAGAAGGATTAATCAATACCAAGATGAAAATGAAAAAAATATCACTCACTACGGACAAGTTTTCAAAAATAATTGTTTTGATAATTTATTTTCAAAACTAACAACTGACTGTGATTACGATAATAGAAGAAAAGAAATTGAAGAATTTAATAAAACAAATGATCAATATCTTCGAGGCATGTCCCTTACGCCAGTAAAATTTGGTATCTCTTTTACAACAAGATTTCTCAATCAAGGAAACGCACTCGTTATAATTTATACTGACGGCTCCGTTCAAGTGGCCACCGGCGCGACAGAGATGGGCCAGGGGGTAAACTCCAGAATTGCAGAGCTTGTTTGTAGTGAATTAGGTTTAGAGCGAAAAAGTATTCGGATGATGCCGACACGAACCGATAAAAACGCAAATACCTCTCCTACGGCGGCGTCCAGTGGCACAGACATTAATGGTTCCGCTGCCATCTTAGCGACAAGAAAAATAAAAAGAAGGCTCAGTGAACTTGCCGTTCAACTTTTTGAAATTCCGGAAGAAAACTGGGCGAAAAATACGGCCGGACTAGGTTGTGCTCCAGAGTTAAATGTAGATACATCCTTTGAAAACCATTGCCGCCCCAACGAAGATGCCGATTGGCATAGTGGTGTGGCGAACTATCATGATGTTAAATTTGAAAATGGACATGTCGTTTCGCTTCTCGATGAATCAAAGAAAATTTCATTTTATGATCTTGTCACTGAAGCTTACCTAAATAGAGTTTCACTTTGCGATTACGCTTATTACAAAATACCAGGAATTGAATTTAATAAACTAACCGGTGAAGGTGACGCGTTTTTATATTTTTCTCAAGGTGTAGCGTGCTCTGAAGTTAAACTAAACCGTGATACAGGAGAAGTGAAAGTAACAAGAACAGATATCCTTATGGATCTTGGCCGGCCAATAAATAAAGATCTTGATATTGGGCAAGTTAGTGGCGCTTTTATTCAAGGAATGGGTTGGGTGACCATGGAAAACCTTGTCTACGATGATCAAGGATTTCTTTTATCTCACTCACCAAGTACCTATAAAATTCCAAGCGTTCAAGATGTTCCAAGAACTTTTAACGTTGAGTTACTTAAAAATGATGAAAACTACGCTAACGTTCGAGGAACAAAAGCAGTTGGAGAACCACCCCTTCTTTTGGCTTTAAGTGTCTGGGCGGCAATTAATAACGCACTAACTTACCTTCCTGAATACAAAGAATCTTTTCCAAAAATTAAAATTCCTGCGACAAGTGAAGAGGTACTAAGGGCAATGTACCCAGAGAAGTTTAAGAAGTGGGACCAAAAAGCTAAGTGAAATTGAATGCATATGCCAATCAATTAAACCTATTTGGCCTACTAAATAATGATCTTCAAATTACCGAAAATTAGTGATGAAAAAGTATCTTGTAAAGATCGTCGTTTTTTTAGTTTTGTTGCCGACTGCATTTGTCTTTTTAAACTTCAGATTTAGTCCCTCAAGATCACCTGAATCAAAAGATATCACCTCTAGAGAGAGAGCACCTGGAAGTCTGAGTCTCATTAATTTCTACACTTCATTAAACATAGATAACTGCCCTAGTAACACAAAGCAAGTTACCTCATACAAAATGAGATCTTACCCAGATGAAGGATATGGTGATGTAGTCTTTCGGTATCGAACCTTCCTCTCTCCAAGGCCTAGCTGGGTAACAAATGCACATACAAATCTTAACTTTAGAAGTGAAGACAGTATTAGTGTCACTAAATATGATCGAGGGTGGTTATTTGATGACATTTGGGTGACTAATTTTAATCAAAACTACTACCTAGGAAATAATCCAATAAACCCTGGCGCTGATATCACTATTCAAGCTTGGTTCAAAACAGATTCAAATGACTCTTACCAAACACTTTTTAGTAACACAGAGGGTGGTGGGTTTAGCTTAAAAATAAAAGACGGAAAACTACGTGGACTTTTTAGAATTAAAAGTAGCACCAGCTCTTATGAAAGTCTTATCGTTAATGGTGATACAGACGTCAGTGACGGAAAGTGGCATCACGCAGCTTTTGTCGTTAGAAGAAATGTTTCCCAAAAAAAGCACACTCTTTGTCTATATTTAGATGATTTAAGAGAGGGGTGTGAGACATTCAATAGATCTAAGCCTTTCAAGAAGAGTAACTACCGGCCAAGTGTAGGCTCTGAGCCAAATTATAATGGAAGAAGGTATACCCACACACATTTCCTTAATGGACAAATTTACGCTGTCACCGTTCATAATTATGCCGTTCATGAGGGGCACCTACTAGGGCTAACAGTGCGTGATGGATCGAGGTACTTTAATATGCCCTCCTTTCACGACTATATTAATGGAAAAAATTCAAATGACCTAAGGTTGAAAAAAACACTTCTAAATGACTCTTTTAGATTTTCAAAGAGTATAATAAAAGAGCGGTTTAGTATCCCCTATCAAGATGACTATTACGTTCCTCAAGGAATATCAATTGAAGGTGGTAGTTTTTATTTAAGTCTCTATTACAATAATACTCATGAGGAAAGTGGTTGCGAAAAAGATAATAATAACTCTAGGGACTACCCTTCCATAATCGTTGAAATTGACCGCTGTACTAGTACTATAAAAAATACCTTTGCACTATATAAAGGTAGTTTTAGCTCTCCGAACACGGGACACGTAGGTGGTGTCGCAGTAGTAAAAAAAGATGGATATACCTATGCCTTTATTCCAAGTGAAACTGGACTTTATCGTTATGACCTAGAGGTTCCTGAGGGAGGAGACTCAAGTCATATTCAAAAGATTATTCCAACTTCCGGCGCCCCAAAATCAATGCTAAATACACAAGGTGTTATAAAAGAAATACTGCACTCCGAAGTTCTTGATTACGATAGTTTATGTGAGAAAGCATTTATTTCTTACGATAAAACAAAAAACTATCTATGGATTGGTGGCTTTAGCTCAGGCCCTCTTACCGACGGTTTTAAAAGAATTTGTGGCTTTCAATTAAGTGACGATAAAAAAAGCATCGATTTTTTTCCTGACAAAACTAAAACACTACCCATTTTCAAAGTTCAAGGAGCTGCGGTCAGAGATGACGGTAAGTTTCTCCTAAGCACTAGTTACGGAAATAATCAGAGTAAAATTTATCTCTGGGACTTTGAGTCAAATGAGCATGAATTATTTTTAACTGGGCCACCGGGTTTTGAGGATATTACTATCAGTAGTGACGGCGTTGCATTTACCAGTAGTGAATCAGGCGCGAAATTCTACCAAAAAAGAGGTAGCAATTCTGAATGTGATAAGGGGTCATGGTCAGGCTACTTTCCCTATATATTTGGATTTGATGCTAATGATGAACTAAAGTGATAATAACAATTAGAAAATATTTAAAAGAGGTAACAGTTGAGTATTTGGAAAAAAGCACAAGACTTAAAAGAGAGTAATGAAAATTTTGTTCAAGTTACCCTCACCAGTGTCAGAGGCGGAGCACCTCAAGATATTGGGGCAAAGTGTTTGGTGACGAAAGATGGCCTCTCCTTTGGGACTATTGGCGGCGGTAAAGTTGAGATGAAGGCTATCGCTCATGCACAAGATCTTTTAAATGACTCTAGCTCAATTAAACTTAAAACACTCATTTGGAACTTACAAACCGATGTTGGGATGACCTGTGGTGGCGAGGTTACTTTTTTATTTGAAATATTTAAAACTGACTCTTGGAAGATTGCCATTTTCGGCGCAGGCCATGTTTCCCAAGCACTGGTACGTGTTTTAATGAAACTTAACTGCAATCTCACTGTAATTGACTCAAGAAAAGAATGGCTTGATAAACTCCCGCAAGATTGTGGTAAAATTATTCATAATCCAAAACCAGAGACGGTTGTAAAAACTCTAAGCGAAGATCATTTTTTTATTTCGATGACTCAAGGACATGCCTTTGATCGTCCAGTGCTTGAAGAGATATATAACAACTTCCCTAAATCTTCTTACGTGGGCGTTATTGGCAGTAAACAAAAGGCAAAAGTTTTAAAAAATGAACTTAACAACAATGGAGTAAGTGAAGATTTTTTATCAAGTCTTCGAGTTCCGATTGGTTTGCCTCTGGGAAAAAACAACCCTGAGGAAATTTCTATAAGCATCGCCGCAGAGCTTTTGAAAGAACGAGATCAGTAATGTTTAAAAAATTTATATCTATACTTATTTTTATTACCTCCTTTGTTTTAGTGAATAACTTTAAGCTAATCCGCTCAGTAGCAGAGTGCTATATGGGAGACTCTGAAATGTGTGAAGAAAAAGGTAAACACTACTTTTCAAAATCAGATTCATCCAGTGATTTATTCATCAGCATTCAACTTCTTACGAAGGGGTGTGAATTGGAATCACCCGAATCATGCGCCCACCTAGGAATGATCCTTATGAAAAAAGAGGGGACTATAAATGAAGCTAAAGAATATCTATCAAAGTCATGTAAGTTAAGAAGCAAAAAAGGTTGTTTTGGGCTGGGAATGATTTACGAAGAGGTTCTCAACGAAAAAGCTAAGGCTCAAGATGCATATAATAACTCATGTCGTTTTGGTTTTAAAAAAGCTTGCGATATTAAACTTGAAATTTAGTTTAAAATATTTTTGTTCAGCTCCTTAGAAGCCTTTTTTGATAATTCCATCATTCTTTTTACCCAGTGACTACGAGTAGAGAGTTTCTCTAAAACACTTAGTGCTTTAGGACTTCTTGCCAAATAAGAAATTAAAACAAAGACACTAATCGCTCGAAGTAACTTCCAAAAAATAATTGCACTATCTTCACCTGTTAAATAGAAAAATAACGCCATGACTATAATAGACATTAAAAAGATGGGGGAACTAAGATCGACGAATATGCCTCTGATCGTATTTTTATGTTTTTTATTTTTCAATTTAACTTTTGGTGAGATGTTTAATTTTTTATACAGGCTATCTATTTTTTTAAACTTTAGTAAAAAAGGAACGCACACTGCGACGATTAATTTAAATCCAACGAGGAAAACGACAACATACAAAAGAGATAGCTTCTCTAAATCGAAAACCTTACCAATTTTTTTTTCAAAATAAGCTAGAGCACTAAGTATTTCAGTTCCATACATTAAAAAATAACTAATAAATGGCTGAATAAATGCCCATAGGGACAACAAAACCATTCCGATAACTTTCCCTGTCGTCCCTACACCACCAACAAAAACTCCAAGACTATAGAGTAGTCCCTGGGAGCTAATACTCATCATCGGCCCTAGTTTTTTTCCGGCAGGAGAGAGGGATTTCATCACTGCGGTAATAAAAGAAATTTCAAAAGTTGTTTTTGCGGCAATAGATCTTGAAAAACTATTATTATAGCTTTTAGATAAAAAGGCGCCTTGATTCAATGATAGGAAATGGCCACTCATAGGAATTTTAAGGCCATGTAGAATTGATCCAATAACTACTTCTATGATTGATAACTCAACAGACCTTTTAACCACATGCCCGTCAATATCAAAAGTTTCACTACTCATTATTTAAACTTTACTCGGTTAAATCCCCCGTCTGGGTAGACCATAATTTTGACCTGAGAAACGAGAACTGAATCATTCAAATTAAATACCTTTTTATTTCCGGCAAAAGGCTTAACAAACTCCCTACTTGTCAGCGGAATCCACTCATCATCTTTTAAGCCTAGAAACTCCATATGATTTGGGTTGTTATTAACAAAAAAAGTAAAATCTACCTCAATGATTGAGATAATTTTTGGTTTTTTAAATCCAACCACCACATACTCTTCATTTCCTTCCTTTCTACTTCTGGCTGTTTCAAAACCATCAAACATATTAACTGGTGCATAAGGTGAAAGAATGGATTTTGCCGGTGAGTAATGCTCATTAGACGCTTCAACAATAAAAGAATCTTCAAGGGTAAAATCAAGTCCAATAGGTTTTTTTACTTGAGGTATTTCATCCTCATACGTTTTCGACTTGCAATCAAAGCTTGAGGCTTCTCTCTCTGGCAGTTCATCATAAACACCGATTCTTGATAAGCCGCCGTCAGGGTATGTAATGACCTTTAGCTCGCTTGAAGTAAGGATATTGTTGGCTTTTAGTTTAAGAGATGAATGACCTTCAATCTTTGTTTTAGGTAGGATATTTTCCCAACAATTTTTCGCCTTTACAAAAACTTCTACATGCTCCACCTGATTACCAAGGTGATACTTAGTACAAAAACTTAAAAATCGTGGCGTTACTTCTTTTTGAAACTTTAATAAAAGTTCCTCTTGTCCTTTAAGTGAATGCCTAGCGCTCTCCCAACTATCCATAATTTTTCCCTGCTTTCCAAAAAGGGCCGGATCAAATACAGGAACAAATTGAGACAAGCAATTTTCGGCCCTAGCGAAACGGTCATTGGTTACAGAGACTATTTCAGCATGCTTCATTAAATTATATTCAGAAAGAGGATCAAGCTTAGATAAAGTGCGATCAATTTCTTCTGAGGAAGCTTTTTGAAATCCATCTAAAAGAAGATTTTTATAACCAAAGTTAACTATATTTTCCTGAGACATATTCGCTGAATCAAAATGAGAAGATTCTAGTTTTTTATAATCAATACCAGAAATATTCAAGTTCTCAAAAATGAGCTTTACCGCTTTTGCGATAAAAGGAACCGCTTCATTGTCACTATTTGAAAAAATAGTGACACCATCTCCAAAATTTGGCCCTTCAAAGCAATGAAGAAAAATTGCTCTAAAACCATCATTGGCCCCTTGATGAAGCATAAACTTATTATTACCAGCTTCGATGATAAAAATTCCTAGCCCCATTGAAGCACTCATAAACTCGATACTGCCAAGATCAACTCCGTGGAGTTGCAAGGCGGCTACGTCATGGGAAATGGCGCCATTAGCTTCTTTATATGATTCCCCTAGGTGAGTTAAGTAATTGTGCATATCTTTTGTGGTGCACATTACTCCTGCAGCAAATGCGGGAAAAACCTTAAACTCTCCTTTAAGGGAGGATGATTGTATATGTCCCGACGCAGTGTTTTTTAAAGCGCTGAGGCGAGGAAAAAAAGAAATGTTTTCCATCCCTATTTTTTTACAAAACTCTAAAAGCTCCCTTTCAAAATCATCACCAAGGATAAGCTCCATCAAATACTGCAGTACAATAAATCCGGCTCCTGAGTACTTAAAACGCTCTCCGGGTTTTGAAATAACAGCGATTGGTTCGTAACCTAAATCATCGTTACCAAAAACAAGGTTTTCAAGAGGAGGAACTCCCTCATCACTTTTAGCTCCATTAACATAATGAAGATTTAAAGCAGTGTGATTCATTAGATGACAAATTTGAACTAGGTCTCCATAACTTGGATCTAAGTCAGGACTAGATTTCAACTTAAAACTAGAACCATAATCTTTTAATAGATCATTAACCGTCACCTCAAGTGAGATGTTGTTTTTTTTAAAATACTCCAAACAAAAGGTAGTCGCGATAGATTTAGACAAAGAGGCTGCTTGAAAAAGCGTATTTTCATCAACGAGCTCATCTTTCTTTTTCTCTCCAAGGCAAATTTGTTGTAATGAACTCCTTGAAGAAATGCTGATCTGAGCTCCTACGACCCCACTACTTTTTCGAAGTGTCTCAATCTTTGAATAAAGAGACTCCCCAATATGCTGATCAATTCTTTTTTTTGTAATCTCAAAAAGAGCTGATCTTGCATTACTTAGCTCTTCTTCTAATGAATTATTCAGTCGCAGTATAAGATTTTCTTTAATCTCCTTCGAGGTTTTACCCTTAGCGGAAATTAAATACTTTACTCCAAACTTATCAAGATATTGGGCTCCTAATTCAAGAAGTTCATTTTTTACATCTTCAGAATCAAGACTTACTTTTTTTTGTTCTGACTTTGCTTGAGCATCTAAGTTTTTTGCCGACTCGCCAATACTTCCATGAAAACTGGCGGCAGAGATGATTTGATCTTTTGTAAAATTTGAAATGACTTTTTTGGCGAGAGACTCAATGTAAACTGTATTACGTGCCATTGTTTTAGCGAATTCATCCTCTCCACACATCTCAAAGAAAAAATACAAATCACTTAAATATTTATCAATTTTATATTTATCGCTATCAACTTTATTAATTTCACCCCAAGGGTCTTCGGAATTTCTAATTTCATCATTTGTAAAAGGAAGAAGAAGCTCAGTGGCAAACTCAACAGGCTTCCGATTTCCCATTAAATGAAGCATCAACTTTGCTGCCACGGGGTACCACTTGGCCGTTCGCTCGTTGTATTTTACTTGAACGATTTTTTTATCATTAGAATGATCTTTTCTAATAAATAAAAGCTCCTCATGGACAATTCTTACAAAATCTTCAAGGCTAAAGCGTCCATGATAGAGCTCATGCCATACTTCCCAGCGGGAACGCTCTGCTGTGGCAAGATCATCCATTACACGAACAGCGACACCATCAATTTGATGAGGAAGGGCCACACAGCCATTTCCACATAGCCAATCCGTTAAATACTGAAGCGTTTGAAACACATTGTATCTAATCTCTTCTGGGTCGTTATTTTTAATGAAATCTGATTCTTCTATATCTGAAACTATCAAAGAGCGAGCAAACATCTCATTGGTAAAAT
>MDTG01220463.1_pt1 | contig 11411 bp, 13 predicted proteins | sample 811421 | NCBI WGS metagenome assembly MDTG01 (sample SAMN05326645, study PRJNA326480) | marine metagenome | isolation source: seawater | place: Pacific Ocean: South East | collected 2011
AGTAGAGGAGATCTTATTCGAAGATGATCAAGAGGTAATTGGTAGCGGGAATAATGAAGTTCCTGGGCCAGAGATACTGGTTGACGAGATAGTTGATGAGACAGAAGTAGAAATAGTACAAGATCCTAGTGAATTAGGAAGACCAAGTAAATTAGACGATGAAACAGTTGAAAAGCTTGTTACAAGTTTGAAAGGTGGATTATCACAGAAAAAAGCCTCTGTTTACGCAGGAATAGGTGAAACTACCTTTTATAGATGGCAAAGAGCCTATAAAAAGATAGACGAGGAGTGTGGGGGTAACCCAGACGCTATAAAAAACGCCGATGATTTGGATTTATGGGAGTTTTGGCAGTCTATAAAAAAAGCAAAGATTGAAGGGGAGCTTGGACATTTGGCAGTGATTAATAAAGCAGCTAGTAATGGTGTATGGCAAGCTTCTGCTTGGTATTTAGAGAGATCTAACCCAGAAGAGTGGTCAAAAAGAGAAAGAAATGTTCTTGACGACGGTGGGGACGATGAAGATACCATAAAGGTTTACATAAGGTACAGTTCATAGTATTATTTAAATATTCATAGAAAATATGCCTTTCTATGCTTAACACTGAAAAAGATCAAACCGTGTTGCCAAGACAATGCGGTTTTTTCTTTTGATCCTGAAAAAGCAAAACCCCTGCTGTTGCCAGTAGGGGTCGTACTTAGTATTAAACAAACAAAAGGAGTCGTCCTTTGATCTAGAAAGACCGAAGTAGGACTCTTTTTATGTATGTAAAAATATTAGCATCTATTGACTTATATGCAAACATATTGTAAACTATTTCTATATTGATAAGTATTAAAGAAGGCGATTGTTTAAAACATTTAGAAGTTTGGGCAGACAACTGTGTTGATCATGTGATTACAAGTCCACCTTACAATGTGGGCAGACCTAAGAAATCTAAATCTAAACAAGTAGCTAAGTACATTGGCTTTGACGATAAAAATAAAAATTATTACGAATGGTCAATAAAAGTTATAGACGAATTATTAAGAGTTTCAAGAGGACATGTATTTTACAATGTCCAGGCTAATTACTATAACAAAAAAGACATCTACAAACTTATGGGTCATTACCATAAAGATATTATACAGACTTTTGTTTGGACTAAAGGTCACTCAAGTCCAGCTTCCGAACCAGGTGCAATTAGTAACTTCTATGAATATATATTTGCTTTTTCAAATGACACAAGAATAAAAAGCAATAACACATTTACAAAAAATACAATACACACAGATATTGGTGGTAGAGCAAAAGGATTTCACGCAGTTATGCACCCAGACATTGCAGATTTTTTTATAGAAAACTTTACACAAGAGAAAGATCTTATACTTGATCCATTTATGGGATCAGGCACAACAGCATTAAGCTGCTTAAAATTTAAAAGAGATTTTATTGGTATAGAGCTTGTACCTGAATATATTGAACTAGCGAATCAGAGAATAGGGGAAAGCATTTTCGGATGAAGTTAGGAAGTATGTTTTCTGGTATAGGTGGTATCGAACTTGGTTTGATGAGATCTGGTTTAGTAACAGATGTAGCTTGGCAGATTGACACCGATGAATTCTGTACAGAAATCATAGATAAGAGATTTCCTAATTCTTTAGTATTAAATAAAAAAGTAGAAAATATAAACACAAAATATTTACCAAAAGTAGATATCATTACAGCAGGGTTTCCTTGTCAACCAGTAAGTGTTGCTGGAAACCAGAAAGGAATATTAGATGAAAGATGGTTATGGGATGAAGTCGAAAGATTTATTAATGAAATACGACCCCCAATCTTCGTCTTGGAAAATGTCCCAAACATCCTCAGAGCAAGCAACGGAGAAGCCATTAACCGTGTCTTCAAAGGTGTGGCCGAAATGCGGTATTATCGATTTGAATGGCAACTTGTATCAGCAAAATTCGTTGGAGCAAGACACAAAAGACAAAGGTGGGTGGGAGTTGGAATCGTGGGAGACCCCAAACACTATGGATTACTTAGAACCGAGATCAGGCGAAGCTTTGGAGAGAGCCTTGTATCGTGGAGATCCAGAGAGGAAGAGCAAAAGAAAAGGTACTGGGAACTTAAGAGAAAATCCGAAACTTTGGTTAACACCGACAACAATGGACAAGAAAGAGGACTCATTAAAACACGCAACGAAATTGATGCAGGGGAAAACAATAAGGTCAACAGGACACAGAGTTCAGAGGACATTGTCGGACCAGGTGTGGATGGATATGATAGAGCAGGATCCAACAATAATGGAGCTGTACCAGGATCACGAAATGGTGAACAGACCTCTACTTCCGAAACAAGAGGACTGGGTAGAATATCTGAGAAGTCAGACGACAGCGACAGAATTACACAAACTAACAGGGATAAAGAAAACAACAGTGGATCACTGGTTCAGGAAGGACAAGCAGGGGTTCAGCTACCCAAGTCTGGAGGATTGGAGCAAGATAAAGCCTCACTTGAAAAAACTGAAGTTCGACAAGGAAATGACGACAGTAGAAGTTATAGAGTGGACATCGGCAAAAGAAATGTGGCCGACACCATCGACTCAGGACAACGAACATCTGAATTTGCAGCTGAACGAAAAAGGCAGACGGATAGCCAAGAACGGTGGGGAGGACCGATCTTTGAACTTAGCAGACAAAGTGCAAGTGAGAGAGACATTCTCGACACCGAGAGCAAGCCAGGCTACGAAACCAGTGAACAAACAAGCACCATCGGTCAAGAGTGGATCTCACGGATCTACTCTGGAACAGGATGTTGGGGAAAGGAATCCAGAGTTGATAGGTCAAAGATTGAATCCAGAATGGGTGAACAGACTTATGGGCTTTCCAGATGGCTGGTTGAACTAGGATTAGAAAACAGTTGGGGTGTCGATGATGAGTGGGAAAATAACATGTCTAGGGTTAGAGAAAGACAAAATAACGATGTAGATCGATTAAAAGCATTAGGAAATGCAGTTGTACCACAGTTTATGGAGCTTGTTGGTAGGCTAATTATTGCTTCTTTAATAGAAGATAAACTTGTTTTTAATCATGAAATTGTTGAAAATTATAACAAAATGAGGAAATCAAAGTGATCAAAAACACGATACTAGTCGACAAGAAAAAATTTAAAAGCCTAATTTTGTTGACTTTTGTTTTTTTTATGTCACATGTGACATTTGTGACTGTCACGCCCTAGAGTAGAGTAGAGAAGAGTAGAGTAGATAAGAGTAGAATAGAGTAGAGTAGACTAGAGTCTAAAGGAGAAATATGAAAAAATATCTAGTAACAAGAGAATTAACAGAAGATTATGTAATTCCAGCAAACGATGAAAAAGAAGCATTAAATATATTTAATTTAATAGTTAATCATAAAGATAGTTCTATTAGTGATCTTATTTTGCAACATAACATTGATTTACAAACAGATATATTAAAATATAAACCAGTAGAAGAAGATAAGGAATAAATTGGACGAAGAATTTGATTATCAAGTAATATTTGAAATTACAGCAAAAGACGAAGAAGAAGCTTTTGAAAAATTCCAAGACATGATGTTGGGTGCTACTGATTATATAACGCCAACAATAAGAGTTGTTCGTGATATGAACTATGAAGCATATACAGGAATAAAACCAGAAGGGACAGACTAATGGCAAATGAATTTGCGTTCCCACCAGGAACAAAAAGAGAAGACGCTATTGACGAATTAATATCCGATGGTGATCTAAAAGAAGTTGTTTTAAAACAATTCAACTACATGAGGATCAAAGGTATTAATTTAGTACAAGATGCTGATGATCTTGTTAATTTATATTTAAAGATTTGCAAAGCTTTTGACGAAGGTTAAAATAAATTTGTAATCGTCTATGGCTAGTGTCATAGCAAAAATAGAAAAAAGGGATTTGCTGGGACAGGTAAGTCCTTTTTTTTATGGATCAGTTAAAAACCTTAAATGAAAACTTTATAGTCTATAGTAGAAAGGTCGGCTACTAAACCGACTTCCTCCCATCATCGGCTGATTCTAACGGATCAGCCTTTTCTTTTATAATATATGCTGCAAGTAAATCAAGTATTCCAAAAATAATTGTAATTACAGAAGTAATATATGCTTTTTCATAAATAGCAAAGCCAAATTCTATGAAGTGTGCTATGCCACCTATTGTTAAAGAGTATGAAACATACTTTCTAAATTTTTTTACTAATCTTTCTTTTTTCAAAAGCCAAATCTTTTCTAATTTTTTTAGCTAGCGCTCTTCTTTGTTTTCTATTTAAAGTTTGTGCGTTTGCTTTTTTTACTGTAAATATTTTTTCCATTTTTTTATTTTATATAGTTTATTGCAACTTATAAGTTTTGTTTTATGATATTGTATTAGAACTATGATTAGACAAATTCAACAAAATGAGTTTTCGGAGGCAATCAATCGAGACATTACAACAATAGTCAAGTTTGAAGCTGATTGGTGTGGTCCATGCAAAGCGATTATGCCATCAGTTGAAAAAATCTCAGATGAATGGTCTGATAAAGAAGTCGAATTTGTTTCGATAGATGTAGATCAGGCAAGCAGTATAGCTACTACATATAGTATTTTTTCTGTGCCAACTTTTATAGCTTACAGAAATGGTCAACCAGTTTCTGAAGTTAGATCACAAATAAACGAACCAAACATAAGAAAGACTTTCGAAAAACATATTTAACAACGCAAATAGAAAAGCTCTAGGTTTGTAGTTTTCCCTGGAGCTTTTTTATTTTTTGTCACATGTAAACGGTAATATAGTAGAATATGGATATGGGAGAGATAGAATTATCAAAAATACAATCTATTAGTTTGGATTTAAGAGATGATCTTGAATACGAAGAGTGGGTTGAAATCGGTGAAGCTTTAACAAATCAAGCAAAGCATATTATGTGGTGGCTTGGTGATTGGTGGAACTATGGAGATCGCAAGTATGGGGAACTAGCTTCGCAGGCCTTAGACTTTGGAATACCATATTCTACATTTAGTAACGCAGCTTATGTTTCAAATAAGATACCTTTAGAGAGAAGAGTTCCAGAATTATCTTGGACACATCATCATGAAGTTGCATATTTAGAAGATAATAAAAAAATAGATTCTTTGTTAAAAGAAGCTTATGAAAATAGTTATTCAGTAAGAGAACTTAGAGCAACAGTCAAAAAAAATAAAATAAGAGAAATTAATTCTAATAATGAAAGTTTTAACTTAGTAGAAAAAGCAGGAGTAAATTTAAAGACTTCTAATGTTTGGTCTTTTGGAAAACCAGATGAAAAGTATGGTATAGACAATTCTTTTAAAACACCGCCTCAAATGATTGCTAATTTGCTCTACTGGTTTACGGATGGAAATGAAAGCAAAATTGTAGATATTACAGACAAGTACCAAGTTACATACGATCTGGGAACAGAGTTAGGTTATGAAGTTACAAGCTTTGATTTGATACCAGAAAGAGGAACTAATAAAGTAATGCCTCAAGATCTATCTGTAGGTAAGCTACCTAAAGAACTTACAGAAGCAGATATTGTTATTTTAAATATGCTGGACTTTTTAGATGATCCAGAAGATCTAGATCCAGCTAGTTTTCAAAGACAAATGATTATTGACTTAGGTGTAATGATGAAAAGGGGTTCTAAACTTTTTGTTATCACACAAGATTTAGAAGATATGAAAATTGAAAACTTATTTTCTTTAATTTATGGTGAAGAAGATTTTGCCTTAAATGAGTTTATATCTACAACAAATAAACAAGTGTATGACAAAGATCAAGAAGCTTTATACATAAAAGACAAGATACTTTTAAATAAACTAGCTTATATATTAGTTTTAGAAAACGAAACAGAATAAGCAATATACTTGCTACACTTTAAGTGATGGCAAATAATATAAAAAAACCTGTAGAAACTTTTTTTCCAGATCTACACCCAGCACAATTAAAAGTAGCAACTTCCGAAGCTCGTTGGAAAATATTATGTGCAGGTAGGCGGTTTGGTAAAACACGACTCGGTGTACAGATGTGTCTTGAAACAGCACTTAATGGTAAAAGAGCTTGGTGGGTTGCACCTACTTACACCATTGCTAGAGTTGGTTGGCGAGATATACAAGAAGCAGCAAGATCATTTCCAGAAAGTTTAGAACCAACAATATCTTTAGTGAATATGGAAGTAAAGTTTCCTTGGTCTGGTGGATCAATTGCTGTTAGATCAGCTGATAGTCCACATAGACTTCGTGGTGAAGGTCTTGATTTTTTAGTTATGGACGAGGCTGCTTTCGTAAAAGAGGATGTTTGGCACCAGGTGTTAAGACCTACACTTACTGAAAGAAAAGGTGGAGCTTTATTTATATCAACACCTATGGGTATGAATAATTGGTTTTATGAATTGTGGGAATTTGCACAAGATAAAGAAGATTGGGAAAAGTTCCAATTTGCTACTTACGACAATCCAGCTATTGATAAAAATGAAGTTGAAGCAGCTAAAACTGAAGTTGGTTCAATTGTATTTGCTCAAGAGTATTTAGCTGAGTTTGTTGAAGCAGGCCAGGGGTTATTAAAACCAGATTGGATAAAATACTTTAAAGAAAAAGGTGGTACTTTATTTGCTAGTGGTGAAAATGTTAATCTTTATGATTGCACTAGGTTTTGCACAGTTGACCTCGCTACCTCAATTCAAGAAGGGGCTGACTATACTGTAATAGCAAGTTTTGCAATAACGCCAAAAGGTAAAGTATTGGTGTTAGATGTTGTTCGTGAACGCATGGAAGCACCAGATATAATACCTAAAATAAGACAAAAAATGGCACAATATGATTTACAATGGGTTGGTATGGAACGAGCTGGTTTCCAGCTTTCGCTTATACAGTTTGCTAAAAGGGATGGCTTAGCAGTGAAAGAGCTTAGAGCAGATAAAGACAAAGTTTCACGAGCTATGCCACTCGCAGCTCGCATGGAAGCAGGCGATATCTTTTTTAGACAAGGCGCACCTTGGTTAGTAGAAGTAGAACGAGAACTTATGAGTTTTCCAGTAGGTCATCATGATGACATTGTAGACGCAATAGGTTATGGAGTTTTAAGCGCACAAGCTAAAAGAGAATGGACAGCTTACTAAATGGCAGAAAATAAATCAAGATTTCAAAAAGCGTTAGAGTTTTTAAACGCACCTACACAAAGACAACAACAAAAAATTTCTAGATATAATCAACAAACTAGTTTAGATCGTGCAGTGTATGGCTATAACACTGAGTCAGGATATTTTCCATCAAGCATGCTTGATGATGTAGGAGATGGATCTAACAACTCAGCGGTTGTTGCTTGTTTAAATGTTTTAGCAACTTCTTTTGCAGAACCTAAAGTAAAAGTTTGCTTTGAAACTGAAGATGGCGATGTAGAAACAGTAAAAAAACATCCTGTCAGTCAATTACTTGATAGACCAAATCCTTTTACATCTGGTAACTTATTAGCACATTACATAGTTACTGCTTTGTCTGCACATGGAGATGCTTTCTTATATAAAAACCGTAACGCAGATGGAAGTGTGGTAGAGCTTGTACCTTTAATGCCTGATATGATAGAGCCTCAAGGCGATGAAAATCAATTGATCCAGAATTTTAAATACAGTCCTTATGGTGGGCTGGGGGGTAATAGTATAACACTTAAAACTGAAGATGTTGTGCATATAAGAAATGGTATCGATCCAAATAACCATAGGCGTGGTTTTGCTCCTCTAAAATCAGTATTAAGAGAAATCTTAGGTGATGAGGCTGCAGGACAATACGCAGCAGCACTTTTACATAACATGGCTGTACCAGGTGTCATCCTCTCACCTAAAGATGATGCAATGGGCGGTCCTTCAAAAGAAGAGGCTGAAGCAATCTCTGCTATGTATAAGCAGAAGTTTGGTGGTAAAAATCGTGGTGCGCCAATGATTTTGTCTGGCGCAATGAATGTAGAAGTCGTATCTTTTTCACCTGATCAAATGAACTTAAGTGAATTAAGAAAAATTCCTGAAGAGAGAGTTTCAGCAGTTTTAGGTGTACCTGCTATTCTTGCTGGTTTAGGAGCTGGTCTTGATGCTGCAACCTACAACAACACAAGAGAATTAAGAGAGTTTTTTACTGAACAAAAACTTGTCCCTCTTTGGAAAGCAGTAGCTTCTGAACTCACACACCAATTATTAAAAGTTGATTATCCTGCTGAAGATTTTTTTGTTCAATACAATTTAGAAGATGTTAGAGCTTTATCTCAAGACAAAGACGATGTTTACAAAAGAATGAATACTGCTGTACAGGGTGGTTGGATAACAATTGCTGAAGCTAGAAAACAAGCAGGTCTAAACACAGACGAAACACATGATTTATATTTAAGACCAATGAATATGGTTGAACGCCCAGTCGATGGTAGTAGCGCACCAGTACAAGAAGAGGATGAAAAAAATAACGAAATAGAAGATCTTAAAAATATGATAAAAGATCTTCAGGAAAAAGTACTTACCTCTACAGCAGCCGCTGTGGATTCTGTAAGAGAAAGTATTATAAAGCCAACTGCAACACCCTTGAACGAAGAGAAGTATGTTGCTGAAATGCCAAATGGTGCATTTTGTATTCTTGATCATGAGGATAATAAAGTTATAGAGTGTTTCAAAACTCGTGAAGAAGCAGAGAGAGCATTATCAAATATGAAAAAAGACGCTAAAGCTCCTAAAGTTACAAACTTTCCATCTTCTGGTGACAATCAAACAATATCTATTTCAAATTCAAAATTTAAACAATTTCCAGATTACAACTATGTAAAAGATCTAAAAGATAACTGGCCTGAGATATGGCGAAGAGCAGGTACAGGTGGTAACCCACCAACATCATTTACTGGTAATGACGCTTTCAATAGATGGACAAAATATAGATCTGGTGATAGATCAGCTTCTGTACTTAATTGGGTCAAAAGGCGTGAAAGTTTTATGAGCAGACACAAAGGTGATAATAGATTAAATGGTGCTATAGCTGTTATGAAATGGGGTGGCGTAGCAAATATTGGTGTATCTAAAATGAAAAGTCTTGTAAATGATTACAAAAAAGTTATAAGAGAGAGAAGAAAAATACAAGATGAATTGTTAGCTGAGATAGAAGCTAAAGCTTTAAGTGCAGCAACTAAGAAAGCACTACAGAAAAAAGTAGAAGCTCATAACGCAAAAGATCCAAGATATAGAGCAACACTAAGAATGCTTACTGCTTGTTATAACAGAGGATTAGCTGCTTATAGAAATAATCCTGGATCTGTAAGAGGTAATGTTTCTGGTCCATCACAGTGGGCAATGGCCAGGGTGAATGGCCTATTAAGAGCTTTAAGAACTGGTAAATTTAAAAGAACACCTTATGATAGAGATTTACTACCAAGTAATCACCCATTAAGTTCTAAAAAAAATTCAACAGAAATTATTGATGACTTAAAAGTTTCTCTAGAAGAAGCTGAAACAATGAATGAAAGAGGTGATGATTTATATAGTCCAGAGGAAAAAGCACCAGCTGGTTCTATAAAAACTGGTGACGCTGTTTCTTGGAAAATAAATAAAGATCCAGATCCCCCATCAACTGCTCACGGTATAGTCTCAAGTGTAAAAACAAGTGGCAAAGCAACTGCTGGGCAAGAGTCAATTGAAGCAACAGCAGATAAACCTATTGCCAAGATAGTTGTTTGGGCTATTAACGAAGATGGGTCACATACTAAAACTGATAGATCAGTAATTCAGCCTGTGTCTAAACTTCGAAAAATCTCCGATTTTCGCTAGGAACATAATCAATACCCCTAGACCTTAGTTTGTTTATTAGTCTTGTCTGTGCTTCATCATCTAAAAAAGCTAACCAATCAGTAATAATTTTATTTCTGTTGGGCTTATCTGACATAGCAATATGATCCATAAAAGTGACAAATTCTTTGTCTACTCTTGTAGTTCTTCTTTCAACCATTTGTATAAATAATCTCTTTCTACAGCACCGCCCTTAAATTTTTTTGCAGGCAGTTTTTCTGATATATTAAGTTTATTATCTTCTAGCTTTATGATAAAAGATTTGCCAAAAATTTCTACCTCACCTGATTTGTCTGCATACTTTTCTAAAGTAAAGCTCCCAGATGAGATATGCAAAGTCGAAATAGTCACCACATCTTTTTCCATAAAAATAGTATACCACAGATATGCAGAAATGTTTTTATTATTGGCAATGGTAAATACGCTATTTTTTTTTAAAGTTAGTTATCATTGAATGTGCGCATCGAATTAAATAATATTATTATGAGGAGTAGGTAGCGCTATATGTCTGAAGAAAAAGAAGTAAAAAATATTGAGTTTGAACTCAAAAGCGATGAGGAAACAAAAGGTCAAGTTAAAGCAGTATTTTCAGTTTTTAACACATTAGACAGTGATGGTGATGTAGTATTGCCAGACGCTGTTAATTCAGGTTTCAAATCAGGTGATGTTCCAATGGTATGGTCTCACAAATGGGATATGCCTATTGGTAAAGGTAAAATCAACAAAGATAAAGATAAAGCAACTTTTGAAGGTAATTTCTTTATGGACACTGAGTCTGGTAAAGAAGCATATAACCTTGTTAAAAGTATGGGTGATTTACAACAATGGTCATTTGGTTTTAGAGTCAATGACTCTGAATATGGTAAATTTCAAAAAGACGGTTCAACAGATGAACAAGATGTTAGATACCTAAAAGATCTTTCTGTTTATGAAGTAAGCCCAGTATTAGTTGGTGCAAATCAAGATACTTTTACAATGGCTATTAAAAGCGATAAAGAAACAGAAGCTAAAATAGTACAATCAATTGAAATTTCTGAAAATGACATAGATCAAGAAAAAGCAGTTAGAACAGGAGATGTTTTTGATAATCCTGGGGAAGCTATGGAAAGATCAAAAGATTTATCTTGTGCTATCGGTGTGCATACACATAAATTAGATGACGGTAAAACTGTTTTCATGCCGTGTAAAACACATGCAGAGTATGACGCTGCTGTTGGTGAATCATCTGATACTCCAAAAAGCAAAGGTCATACACCACAACATACTTCAATGCAAGCTTTAGGACAGATAGCAGAAGATATGAAACAAATTCTTGCTTCAATGCCAACTGATGAAAATGCTGACTTACCAAGTTGGTGGGTTGATAAATTAACATCAGTAGCAAAAGAAATGAACGAAATAAGAGATTTATTAATTGATCCAAAACCTAAGTCAGAGGATCAAGAACAAGTTTCAGAAAAGAGTGCCAGCGTGCAAGGTAAACGCTTTTCTGATGAGGTAAAAGATGTGCTTGCAGCATTAAATAACCTCGTTGCCAGAGTTCAATCTATAGGAGAACTCAGGAAAAAGAATGGAAGGAAGTTGGG
>MDTG01113976.1_pt1 | contig 11410 bp, 7 predicted proteins | sample 811421 | NCBI WGS metagenome assembly MDTG01 (sample SAMN05326645, study PRJNA326480) | marine metagenome | isolation source: seawater | place: Pacific Ocean: South East | collected 2011
ACTAGCACAGCGTGAAATCAGCCAATTACCGCCCTTCCAGCATATGGCGATACTGCGTGCGGAATCAACGCGTGCCGATCAGGCCGAAGGGTTTCTGCGTCTGGCGAGACAGCTAGCTGCAACTATCAAGCCTCCTAGCCCAGACTTACGTTATCTCGGCCCCTTACCGGCGATGATGGAAAAACGTGCCGGTCGCTTTCGTTACCTACTGCAATTGGAAGCGAGCCAACGTGCCGAACTGCAACAGCTAATCACTCAACTGGCACCACAGCTCGAAAACCACCGAGGCTATCGCGGGTTGCGCTGGTCTATTGATATCGATCCACAGGAACTATAAAAGCAAAATAGTTGTGTTTATTTTGCCTAAAAGTTGTGATTTCACCTACAATCACGCTTCTACCAATAAGAGAACACAGCATGGCCCAAGGCTATTCAAAATCATCCGGCAACCGCTCAAGGCAAAAGCAAACCACACAGCCAGGCTCGGCTTTCAAGCCCTTTTTATTCGGTGTAATAGTTGGCGCCATCGGTATGTACTTTGGGCCAACCGTGCTCGAGCAAAAAGCATTAAACACAACCGCGCAACCAACTGCCGCCGCAACCAAACAGCCACCAATCAATTTCACCTTTCCAGGTGTATTTCAGGGAACAGAGGTGATTATACCCAAGGAAGAGTTGGCTAAAGGCAGCCCTATCACGACAGGCGAGGCGTCCGATTATCTGCTACAAATTGGCTCATTCCGCAAAAAAGACGATGCTGAAAGTTTGCGAGGACAGGTAACATTATTAAATCTACCCACCAGCATAGAACCGTTTAAAGACAAACTCGGTGATCGCTGGCATCGCGTTCTGGTTGGTCCGTTTGCCAATGGCTCAAAAATGGCGGCAGCGCAGGCAAGGCTCGCTGAAAATGATCTCAAAACACTGTTGGTTAAACGCAAAGACTAGAGATAGGCATCGTATTCAAGGGCCGTGACGCGGCTATCGAATTCGTGTTTTTCCATGCGCTTACACAGGGAATAATTGCGCTGTAATTCCGCACCTAAATAGTCACCAATAAATGTCGAATGATCAAATGCCGCCAGTGCGTCATTCCAGAAATGCGGCAACTCGGGCTCAATATTTCCGGCATCACCCTGTATTGGCGCAGGGGCAACCAGCTTATTTTCGATGCCATACAGTGCACCAGCCAACATGCTAGCAACAGTCAAATAAATATTGGCATCGGCACCAGCAACACGATGCTCAATACGTCGCGCTCGCCCATCGCCACCGGGAATGCGGATCGCTGTGGTGCGGTTTTCATAGCCCCAATTGGGCGTCAATGGCGCATAACAGCCCGGCACCATACGTCGAAAAGAATTAATATTAGGCGCGAAAATCGCCATACTATCAGCCATGGTCGCCAAGCAACCTGCCACCGCTTGATTCAGTAACTCAGACCCTTGCTCAGTGCCATTATCGAATAGATTATTGCCTTGGTTATCGAGCAAACTAAAATGCACATGCATGCCGTTGCCCACCTGCTCGGCAAAAGGCTTGGCCATAAATGACGCCACTTTATCTTGACTGCGCGCCACGCTGCGGATGGCGCGTTTTAGCATACTTCCTTGATCGCAGGCGCGCAGAGCACAGTCCTGGTGATAGAGATTAATCTCAAATTGCGAGGGCCCAAACTCAGTAATCAATGTATCCACTGGCAACTGCTGTTGCTCAGCAGCCTGAGCAATCGCATCCATCAACGGCGCGGTGTCACGCATAGCATCAATGCCATAAGTGTGGCCACCAATGGCAGGGCTACCATCAAAGGCGCGCTGACTATGCTGCGGGGCACCAAACTGATCAGGGTCTAACTCAAACAGATGGAACTCCATCTCACTGGCGACAACGGGTGTCAAACCAAGTGCCTTATAGCGTTGCAACACAGTATCCAGCACCACCCTACAGTCGCCGAGATAGGGCTTGTCCCCATTAAAGCTACCCATGGAAACAATCACCTGTGCTGTGGGTCTATCGGCCCAAGGCACTCGGCATAGGGTATCTGCGTGAGGCGTACAGACGCCATCGGTGTCGCCGGTTTCAGCGACCAGTGCTTCAATATCTCGGCCCCAGCTATCCAGAGAACAGGCGGTTTGCGCCATTTTATAGCCACCATCAAAGAGCTTCTTAATCTGTTCTGTGGGCAACCACTTACCGCGATGATTACCATTGAGGTCATGCAGGATCACTTCGAAAATTTCAATATCGCTGTGATCAAGGAGAAATTGGTCTAACTGTTGGCGAGGCGTCATAGATAGTTCACTAAAATACAATTACCCTATTATGGCACTATGCTTGGTCATTCCACCACAGCCGCTGGCTACCCATTGAGGGTAGAAAGTGCACTTTGCGGCGCAAAAACTAAGACTTAACTATCAGCAAGATCGCCAAGTGCTGCTTTTAACGGACCGAGGTGCGTATCAAAATTTTTCCAGTAGGCCACAGCCGAGCGGTAAATCGGTTGTCTTACTTGCTCGGAACTGGCGGTATTAACCGCCCTCTCCGTCTCATGAAAACGCAGACATTGCGGCTCCATTGGTAACTGGCAAAAGTCGAGCAGTGCAGCGACATTATCAGCAAGATTATCCACCACTTGTTCGTACTGCACCGAATACACTTTATCGGGAAATACGCGCTGCCAATGATTCATCAGACGATGATAATCACGGTAGTAACGTCCTAAATCCTCGAGATCATAGGTAAAGTGCTGACCTTCTGCCCACAGCTGTTTAAAGCAACCAAAGCAGTTGTCGACAGGATGGCGTACAGTATTAATAATTTTGGCATTCGGCATAGCCAACAGTATCAACCCCACATAGATAAAATTATTGGGTAATTTATCAATAAAAAAAGGCGTACCGCTCTGTCTATGGCGCTTAGCCTGTTGTAAAAACTGCTTACCGATAGCCTGCCAATGCTCTGGGGTGAGTTCGGGCACACCCAAGGGGTAAGGTGCTGTCGCCATAATATTTGGCGGTCGATGGAGACGATTGGCTAACCAGCCGATATAGGGAAGTTCTCTGGTACCCTCAACCTGAGAATGAGAGGCTAATATCTGCTCTTGCAATGTCGAACCGGAGCGCGGCAGGCCGAGGATAAATAGTGCAGCATCGTCTTCAATACCAACCTTTTGATTAGCTTTAACCAACGCTTGGTTAAATGTGGCGATAATATTATCGACTAGCTGAGAAAACTGATCAGCACTCCAATTGACCAGGCTTTTCTGAACATTGTTACCTGCCTGATAACAGGCAAACGCGGCATCCCAGTCCTTACGGTGCTCATAGGCTTTACCCAGCGCATAATTAAAGTAGACAATATTTTTTTTACTCAGGCTTTGATCGCCCAGCACAGTTTGAAAATGCGCGACCTCGTCCTGACTAAATTGATAGGTTTTTAGATTAGATAATGACCAAGCTGCTTCACCATATTGCGCGTCTAACTGCATGCACTGATGATAAATCGCTATCGCTTCCTGCTGTCGGCCCAATGTCTTTAACGCCGTGGCTTTTTGCGACAGGGCAGACACTTTATCTGGCGTCTTGTGTAGTACCAGATCATATTGCTCAAGGGCTTGCTCAAAGCGGTTATCTTTGGAGTAAATATCCCCCAGTATCATCAGTGCCTCTGGGTTTTCAGCATCAATTTGCAGCACATGCTGTACCGATTTTTCTGCCTCAATCAATTGGTCTTGTCGAGATAGCGCTACCGCCAACCGCAACCACCATGTTGCACGCTCGGGCATTTGGCGAATCAGCGATCGAGCTAGAGCCTCAGCCCAGCGAGCACGGCCCGTATCCAGAGCTCGCTGTATCATTAATTCTTTGGCGCCAACATTATCGGCATCCTGGGCCAAAATATCGTTGCACAGGGTTTCACAGGCATCCCAATCCTCTGCTTTTGCTAACGCTTTAGCCTCGAGTACCAAACTTTTAATATCGTCACTACGGCGATTAATCGCTTCAACATCGGCTAATTGCTCTTGGTTACCGAGCTGATGTAGCAACTTTTCTAGTAGCTTACTGGGTGCTTTTAATTTTGGGTCTAGAGACATCGCTCGACGCAGGGATTTTTCACTGGCAGTGAATTGTTGTTGCGCCATCTGGACCTTACCTAAATCAGACCAAGCGTGGGCAAAATCCGGAGCAATGGCGACAGCTTGTTCAAAGCCTGCCGCTGCCTTGTCCAACTTTCCGCACCGCTCATACACCTGAGCTCGCAGACGCAAAGTATTCACCTCTCGTGGATTAAGTACCAACAAGCGTTCACAGATCTGCTCACAGCGATCCAGATCATTATTGCGTAGCGCCTCCAGCGCTTGAAAAAATTGTTGCTGCGGATCCATAGTCTCAACCAGATAATTTCCCATAGTCTACAAAAAAGAGCCGACATTGTCGGCTCTTTTTCGGTTACAGCAATTTACTGGTAAACCCAGTGGCTTAGAACTTCCAGCCTATATCAACACCGACTCTACGCGGCTCGGAGAAGCCAAAGTAATGGGCACCAATATTAGCATCCGATCCAGCCACACCTTTGTAGTAGAACTCATCAGTGATGTTATTCACCCACAGCGTCATCGACCAATCCTCCGCACTGTCGTACCCAACGCGCAAATTAGTGGTAGTAAAACCGTCGGCCATCAGTGGATCCTTATCAAAAATACCGAAGCCAGGGGCCTCGTCTTGGTGGAAAGTCTCCAGCGTTATTGCCAGATCACCATTATCCATCGGCACTGTATAGGTGGCTACCAAAGCACCACTAAAATCGACGGTGCCGGGGATCTGTGCACCCTGACAGTCGGCTGGCTCGCAGAAGCCTGCGTCAGGATTGGTCAACTCAGTATCAGCCCAGGCCAGACCAAGATAAATATCCAAGTTATCCGTCGGTAACACCCGCAAATCTAGCTCAACGCCGGAACCCTCTGCATCACCAATATTGGCCACACTATAACGCGAGCCAACATAGTATCCAGACTGCATACCATCAAACTCATAGCGGTAAACACTGGCATTAACCTGCATCTGACCGTCCCAGAACTGGCCTTTTAAGCCCAGCTCAATATTGGTGACTTCCTCTTTATCAAAGCTCTCTGGTGCGCCCCCCAATGCCACGGCATCCTCGCCATCAATATCATCGATATCAACGTCCTCAGGGAACAGAACAAATAATGTATTAAAACCACCGGCTTTGTACCCTGTCGAATAACTTAAATAAGTCGAGACATCGTCGTTCAGCCTGTAATTTAGCGCCCCACGCACTGATGTATTGGTCCATTGACCATCGCCACGAATAAAATCAGAGGAGAAGAATGGGAATGAGTACCATAAATAATTGCGATCATCGCCACCAAACTTCTGGCCAAAATCTCGATTATCTTTCGTATAACGCGCACCCAGACTTAAATCAATATCATCGGTAATAGTCCAGGTCGCGTCACCATAGACACCCCAACCGTCGTATTCGGCATCAATATCGACCGAATCATTGCGCGTACCAATTCCAGGACCATATTCAGACCCGTAGCCATTGTATTCATAATAGGTCGCACAATCAGTCACTTCTGAAAGAAAGTATTCTGAATCAAACTCTTCGCCGTACGCAGCTGCATAACTGGCAGCGTAAGAGGCACCATAGGTTACACACATGGTATCTTCGTCATAGGTCTGATTGAAGCGAGTTTCAATCTCCTCTTTATACCAAGAGGCACCGACAAACCAACTGACAGCATCAGTCTCTTTATCAAGGCGAAACTCCTGACTAAAATAGTCCTGCTTTTGGGTTTGCTCGTAGTTAAAGATAAACTGGTCTTCACCATCAAAATCTTCCATATAATGGTAATTGTGACCGCGTAATCCGGTGATAGAGGTGAGGCTGTAGCCATCGCCTAGATCAACCTCAACATTGAGGGTAACACCCCAGATATTGCCTTCATCTACTAGATCGTCTGAGGGCACATCTGAACTGAATTCTCTCTGCCCTGCATCGGTACTAAACCAGGGGAAGCCGGTATCGTCGGCATCAAATACCTGATAAACCGTGGGTGGCCCCTGTCGGTCTTCATACTCCATCATCAACGTCGCGGCTACGTTATCGTTGTTATAGGCAAGAGTATAACGGGCGGCAAGATTATCGATTGCACCAACCTGCTTACCATCATTGATATTGGTTACCCAACCATCTTTTTGATGCATATAGACTGCCGCTCGACTGGTCCACTGATCATTAATCGGCAGATTCATCACACCGGTAAACTCAGTATAACCATCTTCACCCAGACCAAAATCCAATGAACCTGATTGCTCATCAGTAGGCCTAGCCGTGGTGATTGAAATAGCCCCTGCAGACGCATTGCGTCCAAACAAAGTACCCTGCGGACCTTTGACAACTTCAACCATTTCAAGATCAAAGAAACTGGATAATGCGCCACCGGTGCGACCCAGATAAATACCATCCTGATACACACCAATCGATGCCTCAGCACCGACACCAAAGTCATTGGTGCTGATACCACGCACATTCATAGAATCCAGAAATGAATCATCGGTATCGCCCGATACACCAGGCGTTAGCATGGCCATTGCTTTGGCATCGGCGATCTGCGCTTTTTCGATAAAACTTCCGCTAAAAGCAGATACCGAAATAGGCACATCTTGCAACGACTGCGCACGCTTTTGCGTGGTCACAATGATTTCTTCAATTTGCGCTGCTGCAACAACCCCAGCATTCAGACTCGCCGCGGCCACTGCCACCGACAATAATGATTTTCGTACAATATTATGTGATTTCATAGTTCCCCCAGAACAACAAAAAATGGACTCCGTCGCCTTATCTTTTGACGACTTATTTCCAACATCCCTATCTCTGGTACATCTCCAGCAAGTTTACCTCTACTAAAAAATTTTACCTAACTCTTTTTGGGCGATTGCGCCTTGCTCTTTCTGACCCAATTGACCACCTAATTAACAACCCATTTGGGTACATGACGGCTCGCTATTTATATGTTGAGATATTCAGGTAATCTAGCTCACCAAAACATACCCTTTTAGGGGGGCATACAAACTGTATAGCCGCAAATATCGCATACGCTCAGGACCTATTATGAACAGCACATTAACGACTCAGCAGTGGCAAAATCTCGACACGCAAAAGCACCTGCATCCGTTTACTGATTTTAATGATTACGCCCGCAAGCCCGGTAGAATTATCAACCGTGCCGAGCATATTTATATATACGACACCGACGGCAATCAGCTTCTCGACGCCATGTCAGGTCTGTGGTGCTGTAGCCTGGGATACACTCAGCCAGAAATCGCTGATGCCGTAAACCGCCAGTTCAGTGAGCTGCCCTACTACAATAACTTTTTCCAGTGCAGTAACGCGCCAGCGGTAGAGCTGGCCGATCGTTTGGTCAGCATAGCGCCAAAGCAGTTTAGCCATGTCTTTTTCACTGGCTCAGGCTCTGAGGCCAATGACACTAATATTCGACTGGTGCGTCGTTACTGGGATCTCAAAGAGCAGCCTAATAAACGCATTATTTTGTCCCGCACCAACGCCTATCACGGTAGCACTATCGCCTCAGCAAGCCTCGGTGGCTTTGCATTTGTTCACAAGCAATTCGAGACACTGCCCTACGTAGAGCATATTCCCGACCCCAACTGGTACTGCAGTGGTGAGCAACTGACACCGGAGGAGTTTGGTGTGCAAGCGGCGCGCGAACTTGAAAAGCGTATTGATGAATTAGGTGAAGACAATATTGCCGCCTTTATCGCTGAACCTATTCAGGGCGCCGGCGGTGTTATTGTGCCGCCCGATAGCTATTGGCCAGAGGTCAGCCGCATTTTGAAAGAGCGCGATATATTATTTATCAGCGATGAAGTGATCTGCGGATTTGGTCGCACCGGTAACCTATTCGGTTGCCAAACCTTTAATACTGAACCTGACTTAATCACCTTTGCCAAGGCAGTCACCAACGGCTTTCAACCACTTGGCGGGGTAATGGTAAGCAAAAAAGTGGCCGATGTGGTCACCGCATCCGGCGGTGAATTTGGCCATGGTTTTACCTATTCTGGTCACCCCATCGCCTGTGCCGCGGCGCTAGCAACCATCAATATTATTACCCGCGACAATATGGTCGACGTGGTCGCCAATGATATTGGCCCCTATTTGCAAAACAAATGGGCAGCGCTTGCAGAGCACCCTATTGTTGGCCATGTGCGTGGTGTCGGTATGCTCGGCTCGATTGAACTGGTGCGCAACAAACAGACACGTGAGCGTCTAGAGCCAGAGCAAAAATCCGGCGCGGTTTGCCGCGAGTTCTGTATCGCCAATGGTTTAGTGATGCGTGCAGTCGGTGACTCGATGATTATTTCACCTCCCTTTGTCAGCAGCCATGCCGAGATTGATCTATTGATTGAACGTGCAACCCGTGCGCTGGACGCCACCGCACAGCATTATCAAATAAAGGGGTCATAAGATGGCAGGTGACTGGGCAAAATTTAACTGGCAAGACCCCTTTAATCTGGATGATCAACTCAGTGATGAAGAGCGGCTGGTGTGGGATACCGCAGCCGGCTATGCACAACAACATCTGGCTCCTAGAGTGCGCGATGCCTTTAGAAATGAAGCCACTGATCGCGCTATCTTTAACGAGATGGGCGAACTGGGTCTGCTCGGCTCCATCATTGAGGGCTATGGCTGCCCCGGAGTCAACTATGTTTGTTATGGTCTGGTCGCCAGAGAAGTTGAACGAGTAGACTCCGGTTATCGCTCAATGATGAGCGTACAGTCGAGCCTAGTGATGTACCCTATTTACACCTATGGTACTGAACAACAGCGGGAGAAATACCTGCCCAAACTGGCCACCGGCGAATGGGTTGGCTGTTTCGGTCTCACCGAACCCGATGCCGGTTCAGATCCGGGCAGTATGAAAACCCGCGCTAAAACAGTCGATGGTGGCTACCTGCTGTCTGGAAGCAAAATGTGGATCAGCAACTCCCCCATTGCCGATGTTTTTGTGGTCTGGGCCAAAACCGATGACGGTGTTATCCGTGGCTTTATTCTCGATAAAGGGATGAAAGGTTTATCTGCGCCAAAAATTGACGGCAAGCTGGCACTGCGTGCGTCGATTACCGGTGAAATTGTTATGGATGAAGTATTTGTGCCGGAAGATCAACTGATGCCCAATATACAGGGGCTTAAAGGACCATTTGGTTGTTTAAACTCGGCCCGTTACGGCATTAGCTGGGGGGCAATGGGTGCTGCCGAGGACTGTTGGCACGCCGCTCGTCAATACTGTATGGATCGCACCCAGTTTGACCGGCCTCTGGCCGCTACCCAGTTGATTCAAATGAAGCTGGCCAATATGCAGACAGAGATAAGCCTCGGCCTGCAGGGTTCATTGCGCGCCGGACGACTAAGAGATCAAGGGCAGCTGGCACCGGAATTAATTTCACTGATGAAACGCAATAATTGTAGCAAAGCGTTGGAAATTGCCCGTATGGCGCGAGATATGCACGGTGGTAATGGTATCTCCGATGAGTACCCGGTCATGCGTCATATGCTAAACCTCGAAGTGGTTAATACCTATGAGGGAACCGCCGATGTGCACGCTCTGATTTTGGGCCGATCGCAAACTAATATCCCCGCTTTCGGTTAGCAGTCATGTCTGGACCTCTCAAGGGTTACAAAGTACTGGATATGAGCCGTATTTTGGCTGGCCCTTGGGCCGGTCAGATGCTCGCCGATCTCGGCGCCGAGGTGATCAAAATCGAACGACCCACGGCGGGTGACGATACGCGTCACTGGGGGCCTCCTTACCTCAAGGACAAGCAGGGTAATAATACGCAGGATGCCGCCTACTTCTTTTGTGCCAATCGCGGCAAGCAATCGGTGACTGTCGATATTACCCAGCCTAAGGGTCAGGAAATTATTCGCCAACTCGCCGGTCAGTGCGATGTGCTTATCGAAAATTATAAAGTGGGCGGATTGGCAAAATATGGTCTCGACCACGTCAGTCTCAGGCAGCTAAATCCACAGCTGGTGTATTGCTCAATTACCGGTTTTGGCCAAACCGGTCCCTACGCCGAGCGGCCGGGATATGACTTTTTAATTCAGGGCATGGCGGGGCTAATGAGTCTTACCGGCGAACCGGATAATCAAGGTGGCAGTCCGGTAAAAGTCGGGGTCGCAGTAACGGACTTACTCACCGGACTCTATGCCGCTAACGCCATACAGGGGGCACTGCTGGAACGGCATCAATCCGGTCTTGGACAGTACATCGACCTCGCCCTGTTGGATGTGCAGGCCGCCGCACTGGCCAATCAGGCGAGTAATTATCTTATCGGCGGAGAAATACCGCAGCGCTTGGGCAATGCCCATCCCAATATCGTGCCTTATCAAGCCTTTGCCACTGCTGATGGTCATATTATTCTGGCAGTCGGCAATCAGGCGCAATTTGAACGTCTATGCAACGTATTAAAACAACCGGACTGGCTTAAGGATAAGCGCTACAGCAGTAATTCAGCGCGGGTAGACAACCGCCAGACACTCTGTGCCGAAATCAGCCAGCTATTGCTACAGCGCAAGAGTCAAGATTGGCTAGGCCTCTTTGAACAGCAGCAGATACCCTGCGGACCAATAAACAACCTTGAGCAGGTGTTTAGCCATGCACAACTGCAAGCACGCAATATGCTGATTAATATTAAGGAACCGCGCAGTGGCGAGATACAATTGCCGGCCAATCCAATTAACTACAGTCGTACACCCATTGGCTATTCAAGCCCTCCACCTCAGCTAGGCAATCATACTGAATCAATATTGAGCCAGTATCTCGAGTACTCGGCGATGGATATCGCCGAGCTACGCAAGAAAGCCATTATCTAATAGCGCCTCAGTCCACCATACGCAAAATGGGCGCGGGAAAACCGTTGAAATCGCAGGCGCAGGTGGTGCAGTAAGCGCCTAGATTGGGCATATAAACAAAATCACCCGCGGCACTATTGGCCGGCAACTGATGGCGACCCATCACATCGATCGAATCACAGGTTGGCCCCGCCAGTGTCCACAGTGCCAAATCACCGGTACGCTCACTGACTAAACTGAGCGGGAAATCCATGGTTAACTCCATCAGCCCACCGTAAACACCTGTGTCTAGATAGACCCAACGCGCATCATCACGGCTAGCTACCCCAACTATCTGAGACACCAGACAACCAGCGGAGCCCACTAAATAGCGGCCCGGCTCAGCCATCACCTGAATAGACTCCGGAATATCCTCAAGCTCTCGGTTAATCGCTTCACCAATCTGCTCAATGCAGGGTCCATCGCCATTGAACTGCAATGGATAGCCACCACCTAAATTGAGTAGCTGTGG
>MDTG01220883.1_pt1 | contig 11410 bp, 12 predicted proteins | sample 811421 | NCBI WGS metagenome assembly MDTG01 (sample SAMN05326645, study PRJNA326480) | marine metagenome | isolation source: seawater | place: Pacific Ocean: South East | collected 2011
GTTTGTCGAATGGGCAACAGGAATGGGTACTTCATTCGGACTTGGTATGTATTTGACTGTACCATACACTCTACCAATGCTGATTGGAGGATATGCAAGAGACCAATGGGAAGAAAAGAAATTGAAGCCAAGAATTGACAAGATCAAGGACGAAAAGGGTTCCAATGAAGCTGAAAAGCAACGGGCTCTAATTTTGTTAGGCACTTTTATGGTAGCAGCAGGTCTTCTAACTGGAGAAGCATTCTTTGGTACTGAATCAAGTATTCTTTCTTTCATTGATACTTTGGTTGATGATCCATTTGCAACATCATGGTATGTTGGTAGACTGGTTGGATTTGTGTTGCTTAATGTATCAATTGGTTGGCTAATTTATTGGTTATTCAAGAGAGCTGGTGTTATTGGTAGCGGACCCGAGGAAGCTATCCTAGACGCAGAGATTGCTTGAGTGTGAGTTTATGACCTCTCTAAGAGCCACACCTAATTGGGTGTGGTTGCTTCTGATTGCTGCTGTATTTGGAGTATCAAGCGCTGGAGCATTATTTCAACAGGTCGATGATGTACCGCCGCTATTACGTGCATCATGGCGTTTACAACTTACTTCACTAGTATTAGCACCTTTAGCAATAATGCAATGGATAGTACATGGTCAATCTTTGAAGCATAGATTTACTGAAAGGGAAACAATTCTATGGTTGCTTGGTGGAGGGGTATTTTTGGCATTACACTTTGGTGCTTGGGTTGCAAGTCTAGATGAGACTTCATTGACCCATTCACTCCTTTTTGTAACTGCCCATCCACTTATTATTGTATTTGGAATGGCTTTAATCGCTAAATATTTTGCTAATTATCGTAGTCCTTCGCGTTGGGAAATTATTGGTGCTTGTATAGGGTTTATTGGAGCAGCATTGGCTTTGATAGATTTAGGTGATGAGCAAGGAGGCAGAACTGTAACGGTATGGGGTGATTTTTTGGCTTTCCTTGGGGCATTATTTGTCGTAGGTTACATTGTCAGTGGTAGAGTTCTTAGAAAATGGATGCCAATTTTCCTCTATGCTTTTCCAGTTACCTTAATTGGTGCTGTAATTTTAATTCCAGCCTCATATTTAATTGAGGATAATTTTTCCCAATTTGGAGTATTTGGATGGGTTCAAATGGATTACTTTGGATGGTTTCTTGCTCTTGCCTTGATAGCTGGATTACTAGGGCATACAGGTCTAAACACCTGTCTCAGATATGTCCCCCCTCTTGTAGTTTCAACAAGTGTTACTATGGAACCAATTATTGGTTCACTAATTGGATTTATTCTGTTTGATACTGGATTACCAGGTTTTTGGACTTGGATTGGAGGCCCTATTTTGATAATTGGGATCCTTTTGGTAATAATTGGAAGTTCACGGGCAGATGCGAACAATGAAACGAGTGAAGTTCTCGAAGAGTCATGAGGGAATCAAATGTCCACATCTCAAAATCAAGGTTGGTTATTACTTACTAACGACGATGGTATCGAAGCATCAGGTATGAAACTGCTTGTAGAAGCACTAAATCATAGAGGTCACAAAGTTGTGGTTTTTGCTCCAAGTAACAATCAATCTGCTACTGGAATGCGAATAAATCTGATGACACCTCTAAACTGGCGTTTTCGAAGTGATTTGAAATCTCAGTGGAATGTCGATGATGAAAATTTGCACTTAATTGAATTAGATGGAACTCCATGTGATACTATGATAGTTGCCTTGGATAAAGGGTTACAGCATATTTTGCCTGAGGTCATTCCAAGACTGGTTATTTCAGGAGTAAATTTAGGCCCAAATATGTCACAAGATTCGTATCACAGCGGCACTATGGGTGCTGCAAGGGAGGCTGGTTTGTATGGTATGCCAGCCATCGCTTCCTCACTTACATCATTTGATGATGAAGGAATGCAAAAAGCAGTAGATGCAACCGTTCAATTAATTGAGCGTGCTATTGAAATTCTACCAATGGTTCCTGAAAATCTTAGGCGGCCTAGTGTCGATATATCCAAGCCTCATGTAAGTAGATGGCCAATAATTGAAGATAAACCAGCCTGGAGCGATAATCCAATTGAAGCACTTAGGACAGCATTTAGAAATGGTGAATTGATGCTCAACATTAATACTCCACCAACTTGGAATGGAGAATTTCAAACCACTCGACTTGGTATGCGTTGGTATCGAGATGCAATTTCTTTTGCAGAGAATACAGATAATGAAAATACAGCAACCTTCACCATTGGAGCAGCAAGTATCGATCATACACCAGTGGAAAGTAGTGATTGTGACGCAGTAATGATGGATAAATCTAGCATTTCTTGCTTACCTACATGGCCACAAACTCATCCATTAGCTATAGATGATAGATTACTTACTTGGTGCTTAAAATCAGGTGAGGAAAATTACCCTATTTGGTTAAAGATTTAGTTCAACACCTTCATCGATTAGAAAGTGGCAAATTCCGATAGCCATATGGCCTTGAAGCCATTTTTCACCAATAGAGCGTTTTACTATATTGCTTGAAAAATTTAGTTCCAGTGGCTGGTCATCACTAAGAATAAAGCCAATATCTATTCCCTCGATTTTAGATGATTGTTCATTAGTAGTCTCATACGAGAGTGGATTACTTTTAGTGGGTATCTCTGCATTATTAATCCAAAGTCGTTCAGCGTTTGCATCTAAGACAATAATTGTTGAATCACTCCATTCTCTGATGGTTTCTTCTATACTCCCGCCACTATCATATATGCCAATTGAACGTTTAACCCAATTTCCTATAGGAGGTGTGGGTTCACGTAATACCTTTGAAATCTGTCCAGCAACAGAACGCTCTTCTGCATGTATGCCTTTCACTTCATTGCCAACAATTTTCAAACGACGTTTTGGTCCAGGACCACCCCATAAATGTAGGATCACTTCACAGTCTCTTCTAAAACCATGACTAGTCATCAATGATGCCATTAATGCTCTAATTAGAACATCCATTCTACCTGCTCCACCAGCCAAGTCGTTTAATGGAAGTTTACCTGAAGATAAAGCACGGTGGCCTATTATCGCAAAACGGCGCATGTTATCACCGATTACCTCTTTCAACTATGGTTGTAATAGCAATACAGACATCTTGCATATTGTTTAATGTAAAATCTGCCCCACTCTTATCGACAAGATATGCTCGTGGCTTACTGTTGTCTTTGAGATCTTCCAACCTATTTGCGATTACTGCAGTCATTTCAGCATACTCCAATTGAGCAACTGCTCTTCTTACCAATTCTTTTTGTTTGATTCCTGTTTCTAATTTGAAACCAATTCTTACAGCATTATGACATTTATCTTTTAGTTCTAAAATGTGTTTTTCACTTTCAACTAATGTTATTTGTAAAGGACCTTGCTGGCTGGCTAATTTCCCTTCAGCTGGCGAATCTACCACATAATCTAACACAGCAGCACTATGAATCCAAGCATCGATTTTATCATTACTAAGTGCTTTTAGTTCGCTTAACATTTCATTAGGTGTATCTGTTTTGATAACTAATGGTAACCACTTTGGTTGTGGAAATGAGGTTATTCCAGCAACACATGTGACATCATGACCATGCCGGTATAAATAATCAGCGATTTCAAACCCAGTCTTTCCACTACTGGTATTTTGCACATATCTTATGTCATCTATTGGTGAACGAGTTGAACCTAAAGTGATTACAATCGATTTCCTTTCAGCAATATTCATGTTGATGTAATTGGCAAATCGAGCAACTATTTCATCATGAGGTGGAGTTTTTCTTTTTCCTTCTTGTTCTTCCCCCCAATGTACTTTGATTCCAAGTTTCTGTACTTCTTCAACAAGGTCATTGGTAACAGGATCATCTGCTAAATCAGCATGCATACTTGGGATCATCATGACCGGGCATTTGCGAGTTCTAGCAGCGCTCAAGGCCATCAAAATTGGTCCATGTTGCAAGCCATGCAAATAACTCGCTAACAAGTCCCTAGTTGCTGGAGCAATTAAAATTCCATCAACTGTTTCTAAAGCAGACAAATCACTTTCCCAATTGGTAATGACTTCTGTTTGTGTAGCCCATTCAACAGCTAATGGGGAAATAATTTTCTGAGCCGAGTGTGTCATCATGACGCTAACATTTGCACCATGTCTACGTAACTCTCTGGCCAGGCGAACAGTGTCTACTGCTGCAATTCCTCCACTAACTCCAAGCAAGATTTTCTTACCAGCAAGGCTATCGCCACGAATTTCAACATCCGTGTCTCGCATCGCCATGAACAAGGCAATAGTTCAGCCATTTTGACTCCTTCGTTGCTATTTGTGTTGAAAATGATGCAACAATTGAAGATTAATGGCTTACAGCGCCAATTATGCAGCCAAACCGAGGCGACCAGCTTGTAGTTGCTGGTATGAAACCTAACAGTTTAGTTGCAAGAAATAGTGTATTCGATAGAATTCATCGTGGTACTACATTTATTGTCTTTATTGATGGTCTTATTGTAATGTATTTATTTTGGGCAATTGCTTCAATAATATCTCCAACATTATCCAAGTTAGTACTCGGTTTCATAGCAATTATATGCTATGTGACATGGAACTCATACCGCTCAAAGGTTGCTTGGGCATATTGGCCTGCAGCTATTTTGATTTTCATTGCGGGTCTCTTTTTTACTCTAAATGCTATTGAAGCCCTTGGTTTTGTCTTATCAGGTAATTTAGGAGGATTGTTATTTTTATTCTTGACTGGCTGGGCATCGATTGGCTCATTTAGGAGATTTATGTATCACTTCAATCCATTATACAAGTCAGGTTACTTTAATTTTGAATCAGATGGAATAGATTTCCAACTAGAACAAGGTGAGATGCTTGCAGCATGTCCAAAATGTATGGCAGTTCTTGCAATTAGACCTTCAATGCTCAGTGCAAGTGACAGATGTCCTCATTGTCAAGCACCACTAATCGATCCAAACTTAGCCGCTAAATACGGCTTAACAGAAGAAGAATGAAATCAGCGGGAAGCCAAAGTAAGGTTCTTCCACATTTCTTCCGGTACTTCCATGGCGAGTCTTAAACCACCCATAGCACCAAGTCTTACAGGGTCGTCAACGACGTGAACATTGACATCGCCAAGATCACTGAGTCTTCTCTCAATCATAGCACCAAGGCCATCAATCCCTGAGCCTCCACCAGCAAGAATCATATTTCTTCTAAATTGATCATGATATTCTGGGTTTGAACCAGCGATTAGAGTTTTTACATTCTCAACAATTGGTTCAACAATAGATTCACATGCCTTTTGGATACAATCAGTAATGTCAAGTGTCATTGCTTTTCCTTCAATTGAGAAGTCAACCATTACCGGAGTATCAGGGGTTGAAGTCCCAACAAATGAGTTCTGCTCCTTCCATCTTCTTGCCATGTCTTTGGTGATTTGTGCACCACTATATTTTGACTGAACTTCTTCAATGATTTTCTTATCGATATAATCTCCAGCATATTCAGTGTGCATTTGATCATCAGGGCTTGGAATTGTACCGTAGACTCGACATAGATCCGTTGTTCCAGCACCAATATCAATCACTAGCGTGTGTTCAATCATATCAAGAGCATATGCAACAGCAAAAGGCTCCGAAATAATCATTGCCGCATTAACAGTACCAGCAGCAGCGTCAAAAATAGCAGTCTTGTCAACATAACTTGCTTCAGCAGGAGCACCAATGACAGCTACAACTCGGTCATATTCTTCAGGGTCTGAAAGGGAAATTAGGTGAGTGATGAAATGAGCGATGAAATCTCTATCTTCTGATGTATCTTTGATTACACCATGCTCTAGAGGTCTAAACAAATTGAGCGCCAATCTGTTCTTCAATGCTTCTTCACCAAATAGCACATCTCTTTTCAAGAAATTTTTTGCAATAGGGTCTTTTGGTGTTCCAATAACAGTTAACTCTTCTTCTTCATGACTATCTGAGGAAACCATTACAGAGCGAAAAGTTCCCAAATCAATTCCAATATACAATACATCTCCAGCCATATGACTCGCCTAACTAACCCATTGCGACATACCTTATGAAGAATCCCTATGATGTTCGAAGGAGATACAGAATCTTAAATTGGAATAAATTCTATAGAATAGGCCATTCAATGATATATTCTATAACTAGCACCACTCTTCACACGAATGGCAATACCAAGTTCCATATTCAACATACAATTCAGCCATTGCAGAACATCTGGTACATTCCTTAAGGGTTTGATCCCCATACATACTCAGAACCATTTGAATGTGGTATGCATCATCTATTCCTAATTCTTGACGAAGCGACCATAATAATTGATCTTCACTTGGTGAAATTATGCCATCTTCTAGAACCATTTCTACGACTCTTCGATAATCATCGAAATCCGAAGCATTCCTAGCATCTAATATAATGCCATTCTTTTCAGCAATAATATCAGTTCCACCAGGGTCGTCGACAAAAAGTACCAAAGACTCAGGTCTCAAATCTTCGCTCCTTAGTTCAAAAGAAATTCTAGTTCCGTTTACATTGGCAAAAACAAGATTAGATTTGTTATTGATTACATTAGCTATTGACCTAGCAGTCTCTTCTGCATTAGCTCCTCTTCTCCAACCCATACCATCATTGATATTGAATGCATAAAACTCGGTTCCTTTTCCAGGATATTCCAACCGTATCTCTTCACCACCATCAAAGCCATTAGAAACAACAGTAAGTGCTGCTACTTCAGTAGATACGATGTTATCTTCTTCATCAAACATAATCATCAATGGTTTTCGCTCTTCAGTAGCAGTATTAAATCGGCCTTGCATTCCACTCATCCACTTGTCTTCTAAACGAGCAAGCGATGCTTCCTGTTGTTCAGATAGGTTATTGGTCACGCCAAGTACATTGGCTAAACTACCTGAAGAAACATCTTTTTTGAATTGTTCAATAAGTTCTGCATCTCTGTGGTAACTTGGTATATCTTCAACCTTACTTTCTTCTACATAATCCGGATCTGGCCATTCGTGTGAGCATAAAACACATCTAAGGTATCCAGCCATAGAAGAATTTTCACCATCTCCTCCACATCTTGGGCAATCTCCTCCCTCGGTATAAGATAAGTTATCAGCCGCTTCACGCCGACCTTTCCTAATTCCGCCAAATCCCGCCATAATTTACCCTAAGCGGCTTTTTTCTATGAATGCTTTGCAATTTTAACGGTCAGAAATAATGGCTTTTGCACCGTATCTAATTACGCCTTCTTGTGCGTAAAGCCTTCTAACAACCAATTCTACTGAATCATCTATTTGTGGAGTTAAATTTTGGTCATCAACAAGTAAAAAAACACCCTTTGGACCATCTAAAGTCTCTATCATTACAGTACAGACTCCTCCTAATATGGGTGCTCTAATAGCAAATTCTGATGGAGCCCCAGCAGCGCTTAATTGTGTCCAAGTAGTGACTTTTCCAAAAGGTTTTATGCGTACTTTTGAGTCTTTAATATCATTTCCTTGAGCATCCATTTGTCGTTGGGGCCAAATTAATTGCCCATTATCTTGGGCTACAAGAGATAATCTTGAATTAAGATTTTGATTATACTGTTGAGAAGATACATAAGCACCTTGAGAGATATTCTTCACATTGGATTCTTCTTGCCATGCATTGTTTATTTGATGGTAAATATCTGAATTGATAATGTCCATATGATCATCTGGCAATTCAATTGAATTGTGATTCTTCAAGTATATGTAAAGTGATGCATCATCATTACAAGTGATCGTAAAACCTCCATCTCCAGTAACAAAATCAGTTGATGCTAGTAAGGCTTCGTGGGAAATTTTCTCATCAACATTGCTTAATGTTGATATTTTAAAATCTATAGAAAGATATCTTAGTAAGGATATTGCTAAAGTTGTATAATCGCTATCATGGCCAAAAACGCACGAACTATCCAGGGTCCATGGAGAGCAAATTAAGTGATTATCAGCTTGGCTTTTGATTAAATATCCCTGCCAATTTACCACATCACTCATCTCTTATCCCTCCCATAAACATGAACTGCACATGTTGCACCAGATCCTCCAACATTATGGCTCAAAGCAGTTTCAGCATCTCTAACCTGCCTTACTGATTCAACTTCACCACGTAGTTGCTTGAATATTTCTACCGTTTGACCGGTTCCAGTTGCACCTAATGGATGACCTTTGGATTTTAGTCCACCACTTGGATTGAGGCATATATCGCCTTCATTTCTTCTTCCTCTACCTTCTCTAGCAAATAATCCACCTTCTCCACGGTTGGCAAATCCTAGATCTTCAGTAGCCAATAATTCAGCAATAGTAAAGCAATCATGAACTTCAGCCAAATCAATGTCGTTTGCTTTTATTCCTGCCATCGAATATGCTCGCTTTGCAGCCATTTGAGTTGCAACCAATTGAGTGATGGAAGGTCTGTCATGAAGCGCTAAGTAATCAGATGCGGCGGCAGATGAATTAATCCAAATTGGATCATCAGTGAATTTTTTCACCACGTGATCTGCAGCAAGAATAACACATGATGCACCATCGGAGGTTGGACAACAATCATACAACGTCAATGGGTCTGCTACCATAAATCCATTTTTTGCCTTATCGAAACTTACATCTTTGCGTATATGAGCAAATTGATTTTCAAGGCCATGGAAATGATTTTTGACACTAATGTTCACTAAGTCGTCATGAGTTGAATCAAATTCATGGAAATATCTACGCGCCATCAAAGCATAAGTGCCTGGAAAAGTAAGTCCAGCTAATCTTTCCCATTCAGTGTCTCCAGAGACGCCAAGCCAAAATCGCTTTCTCTCAGCCGTTAAATCATTCATTTTCTCAATACCGCCTGCTACTACAATATCTGCTTGGCCACTCTTTATTGCCATCCATGCATCTCGTAAAGCAAAACCTGAAGATGCACAGGCATTTTCTACTCGACGAACAGGCTTTCCTTGCATGCCTGAGTGCTCGGTTAGCAATGCTGCAGTATTGCCTAATTGCCCGCCACCAAATGCAACGCTACCGATAAAAGCTTCATCGATTTGATTGGGATGAAAATCTTTGTCGACACTATTGAAGGCATTTCTTGCGGCTTCAGCCCACATCCCCTTCATTCCAAGTTGATGATTGCCATATTTTGTTTGGCCAGCACCGATGATGCCTACGTCAACCATAACAGTCCCAAGAGTAAGAAGCATTTGATTGAAGCGGTTAAACCAAACTACATTGTTTAGTTAATCGGTGCGATTATTTTCCGTAGATACTAATAACAAAGTCTCTCCGCGTAGAATCATGCTAAGGCAATGTAGAGACAACGGGTGTGAAACTAAATTCTTCATAGGTAGTAACTGCCCTATATGCAATCAAGAAGGCAAGTTCATAATGAGTGACCGCGAAGCACAGTCACTAGGTAGAATTCTAGCACTTGTTTTGAGACACGCACCAGAAAAATTTGGCGTTGATATGGATATCAACGGATGGGTAAATACAAGAGAATTATCAGATTCTATTTCAAACCAAAGGAGACATTATCATTGGTTGAGAGGATGGCATTTTGAAGCAATTGCTAACTCCGATGAAAAAGGTAGATATCAAGTTGAAGGTGAAATGATAAGGGCTACTTACGGGCACTCTATCGAATTAGAACTTGATCTGCCAACTGATGATATTCCTGAAGCATTATACTGGCCTTGTGAGCCTAATCAAGTAGCTACAATTCTTGAATTTGGTATTACCGCGGGGGACAGGCAACATGTTCACTTATCAAAAACCATCAACAAGGCTATGGAAGCAGGCCATGTTAGGATAGATAGGCCAGCCATCATAGAAGTAGATACTACAAGGGCGATTGCAGATGGAAATACAATTTTCCGAGCTGGTAAATCAGTATTTTTAGCCACTGATATGCCATCAGATTATCTTTATCAAGTTGAAGAAGATGACCCAGTAATTGTTGAAATAATTGCTAAGTGGGAAGCCGAAGAAGAGGAAGAGTGAATCTACTTTTTGATTTCACCACATGTTGGACAGAAATCAAGTTCTGTATCTAATGTTGCGCCACATTTTGTGCAGGTGGATATTCCCAACGTAAGTGCTTGGGATTTTGTTACAGGAGGTGGCATTTCTTCGCCATCTTTTTGCTTGACTAGTACTAAGGGATCAATTCCATGACTAACCAATTCCTGATAACGATTTTTGAAAATGATAGCTTCTTGAATTGCAATTTCTAATTGAAGAATCCTATCATTTCGCTCAATTTCATCATCAATTTCCATGGCCTCATCTAAACCAGCCTGTAGATGGCGCATGAATTCCTCAACCAAAGGTCCCTCTGCCATAATACCACTGTGCATCATCTCGTTCATCAATCCTTGTGAGTCATAACGCTATTGAGTGGGTAACTATTGGATAGTATATGGCTGAGGTCGTGGTGATTAAGTTCGGAGGCGGACTTATCACGAACAAGTCTCAAATGTGCACACCAGAAATCGATATAATTGATGATTTAGTAGATGTTGTAGGAAATTGTTTAGAACAAGGCTTGAGAGTAATTGTTGTTCATGGTGCAGGTTCATTCGGGCATTTAAGGGCTAAACATTGGCGATTAAATGAAGGTTTAATTACAAATTATGATTTCTCTCCACAAGATGATTGTAAATCTCAATTACAGGCTGTTAGTGTAGTACGTAAAGAAATGCTTACTTTAAATTCAATCATTAAAAAATCCTTTGCTAAAAAGGGTATTTCAACAATCTCTCACCCTCCACACAAGTGGGTTAGAAATACTGGTAGTAGTTTCAGTGGAAATATAGTAGAACGATTTGGTTCAGGCAAAGAAGTTGCAATCACTTTTGGTGATGTAGTAGATTGTGATGTTGGTGAATTTGGAATATTATCAGGTGACGATTTAGTAGTAAGAATATGTCAAGATGTTCCAAATGTGACGAGGTTGATTTTTGCTGTTAAAGGAGTCGATGGAATTCTTAGAAGGCCACCTGAAGTAGCTACTGCTGATGATTTAATTGACAAGTGGTCGCCAAATGTAGAATTTTCTGGTGTCCATCACTCAGATATTGATGTCACTGGTGGAATCGGTTTGAAGGCTACTAGGGGTGCAGAAGTTGCAGCAATGGGCATCGATGTATTCATAATCAATGGTGAAAATACTCAGCGTTTGCTTGATGCATGTACAGGTGTACCAACAGTCGGTACACAAATATTCAGTAATTGAAGTTCCTTAATAGGGGAACTATTCATTTATTGAGTTCGAGTGCAAGGTATGGTGATGACTTGGCTGGATACCAAATAGATGATGTTCCGTCGGTTACAATCGATGATGCTATGAGGCAGATGTTGATTAATAAATCA
>MDTG01070584.1_pt1 | contig 11409 bp, 16 predicted proteins | sample 811421 | NCBI WGS metagenome assembly MDTG01 (sample SAMN05326645, study PRJNA326480) | marine metagenome | isolation source: seawater | place: Pacific Ocean: South East | collected 2011
GACTTTCTATAAAAATTTTAGAGACAACTCATAGAGCTTCTATATGCTATGTTCCTGTTATTAAGAATAACTAATGCTGTGTAATGAAGGGTGAGAATTCAGAAAAAATGGTATTCAAAAAAAAAAAAAATATTTTTTAAAATAAAAAAAATTTAACATTTGTTTTTTTCTAAATTTTGACTGTACATCATACAGCATAGATGCTGTGTTTATGTTAATATATATTTTTTTTACATTTTAGAATTTACATGCAATAGCATCAAATATATTACTGTATTGCACAAGTTTGATTTTTCTCAATTTCCTTTGCTATTTGCTTGTCTGTTTTTTTGTCTACTAATGTTATGTCTGCCATGGCATTTTCTAAGTTTTGAATTGATTTTAATGGAGCGCGCGTAAGTTCGTTGTAGCTGGTAAGCGCGTCAAAAATTTTGTGAGAATTGACTGGTCCAACGAGTTCTTTTAATAAAGCATATGAATTGTCAGTTTTTTCTACAAGGTCCTGAACTGTTGCAACTCCCTTATGGTGTAATCTAGAAGCAGTGACTTTGCCTATTCCGGGTACTATCATTACATTTGAGTTTGGTTTTGCAGATTGTAAAAATTCTGTTTTTGCTTCTGCACTTAAGTGCGATTTGTCTGGATCATACTTTTGTTGCATAGATAAGTTTGTTATGATGTTTTCCTTGTTGTGGTACAAGCATTCTCTCGTAATATACTTCACCCTTGTTATCAACTTTAGGCTTTGACAAAACTTCTGCTGCTCTATTAAATTTGTATTCTACTGGCATGCGAGCTCTACAGTTTGGGCAACTAGAGGCAAATAGCATCTCGCTTTTTCTAAACCAGTTCTGAAGGCATGTTTTGTGAAACAAGTGTCCACAATGTGATTTTCCTACAAGCTGGTTCTTTTTAATCGTCTCCAAACATATGCCACATTCAGGCTCATCGTCTAAGGTATATTTTTGACCTCGAACCATGGGAGTCCAAGAGCACGCATGAAAAAGACAGGAACATCCGTCTCCATCCAAAGCTGACATGATTAAATGTGGCAACTCGGAAGGTGCTATGCAATGATTTTGTGATTGCAAACGAATGTTTATCTCAAAGGTTTGTAATGGTTGCTCTAAATTGGTGCTCATTGCAAGGATCTATATAGGTTGTTGATCGATGGTTTATAATACTTGTTGTATTCTTTTTTGTATAAAAATGTCTATTAATGTTGAGCTCTACAAACAAGTTTATGGGGCAGAAGTTACAGAAAATAACGAGCATATCAAAGCGCTTGAAAAATATATTTACACGAGGAGAGAAAATGTCCAGCAGGTGATTATCATGCCCAATTTCTGTGCTGACCATGACATGACATATTTGATGAAACAAATTCTAAAAGAGCAAGCAAAAGATTTAGTTGTGTATAGGGGACTTTTAGTAGAATTGCGACCAAATTACAGAATGACGCTAACCGATTTGTGTTTTCTGTACCCGCAACTCTGCAAATTGCGGGGGTACGTTGAGTTACCGGATCACATTCATTTGGAACATATTAAACAAAAGATAAAACAAATTCAGGAGCAAGACATGGATGATTTAATCAACGATCGGGGTTCAGAGGAGTTTCAAATATCATGCCTTTACAACTCCATTGGACTGTACCAATCCACCCATAGCTCCGAAGAATGGGGCACTTCTAGGGTTAGCAACGTCTTAGGTTACGACTTATCCTGTGACAAATATTTACTTCATTTTCTTATTCATCTCTTGCAGCAAGATCTAAACGTTGCAGAGTTTCATAAAAGGCTAATGACCACCAAAGTTGGAAAGAGCGAGCAAACTCCGATTGTGCTTGCAAATGATGCTGCGAAGGGTGTAGTGGAATTTATAACCGGCAAAGACGAAGACGAGTGCGGAAAGTGGCTTACTGATTGCGCTACCAATTGGTTGTACAAAAACAGTCACAACTTCTTCTTTTTTAACAATTGCATAAACTTGCTAGCGCTAAACAAAAAACCTACTGTGTTGCAAACAGCACAAGTTGCAGGAGTTCAGCTCTACAAAACAGTTATAAACAACTCCCACGGGTACAACTTTGCTTGGCCAACCGATACTGGATTTTTAGAAGGGTACCACAGCAATGACTCCCTATCGGATGCTCAAATGCAACGCATAAAAAACACCTTTATGTGGAATCGAGACAAAATGCCATTTAACACAAGCCTTATGCAAAAAGTGAACAAGACGAACACCAGCGAGTGGAAACTTGTAGAGTCTACCCTGCAAGTCATTCCTGATAACTTTTACAGAGTGCTGTTCTGTAGACTAAGCACGCACATGGTCTACGGCAGGCTTGATGCTAGGACCCTGCTGTCGCTTGTACCGGGCCACAAAAACACACCAGTAAATTTTCCTATGGACAAAGATCATTTGGTGCTGGATACGATAATAAAAGATTACAAACGAGTAAAAGAGTTTGCAAAAATTATAAATCCTGAGTATTACGACGAAACAAAAGGAACGTTAAAGCTTCCAAAAGCGCTTGCAAAAATAATCTTACAAATTTAATTTAAAAAAATTTAAGTATGACATCAAACACTGACAAAAACGTTGACAAGTGCGACTGTTGCTGGCAAACTATTGCTGACAATGAGCCAGAGATAGAGGCCACGCTATACTGCCACAAGTATCCACACAATGACAATAAAGCATACTCTTATTTAAAACAGGTTACCCTTTGCTGTAAATGTTTTGATTACTTGGAGGATGATATTGTGGAAACTTTGAATACGTGCTCTTAAATGTCTGACCGAAGTAGAATATTTTGGTATGCAACATTGTTCCCTCTAAATCCAATTGTATGAAACGGTGCATTTCGAAAACTTGTTAGAATAAAACAAACTCCAATTGCGGAAAGCACGTGCCATAACGTGTGCCCCGCCAGTGTATTAAAAAACAAATACACTGTGGTTGCCCCTATGAAAAAACTCATTGCAATTCCAACGTCAATAAAATCGTAGGTGGTTGGTCTTCGTACGCCCTGAAAAATTATGTACGCAAAGTACAAAGACACAATAACCGATTTGTAACTTCGACAATCGTAGTTGTTTTCACAATGAGCGTGCGAGCCCCACACGATAAGCGCGACATGAAACGGCATGGCGTGTAAAAACCGACGCCCTAAGGCAAAGTAAGACACTAATGTAAGAAGCAAAAACCAACTGTACGACACGTCAATTTCTTCCCAAGCCGGTTCGTCAAGACGAAAGCATACGTCGAACGATTTGCACGTGTGATAAAAAAAGCTTATTAAAGCGCAAATTAAAATTGTGAGTACAAAATCAAAATTATTTGCGTAATACGAGATTGTAAACGGCAAACCGTAAGCCAAATTGCTCAAAACAACGGCAACATCAGCATAATCGGTTGAAAAGAAACAAGGAATAGAAGCGAGAACAAAGAGCCCCGATAAAATGGCAAGGGGAAGTGCGAAGGGCTGTTGCATCCCTATTATCTACACCATTACTGTTTCCGTAACATATATATATTTTATTTACATTTATTTTTTATTTTCCTATTGAACGAATGACTTTGCTGATGCTCTACTTTTGTCACCATGTATTTTGTCGAACAGATACAACAACGCCTGTTTTGAAAACAAGATGCATGCGTCAACACACCAAACGGGCTGCACTGACATCGTAAACGAATAAACTGCTTGGTAATTTTATTCTGGCAAAAAGCGCATGATATATTGTGATGTTTGGTAAGAAATAAAAGTCCCCAATTGCTTCGTATTGATGGTTTTTTAACCGCTCTTAAAATATTTTGCAGCGCCAATGGAATCAAAGGAATGATGCTTGGCAAATCCATCAAAGAAACTTTTAAATCGTACAATTTTTCAATAGCACTAGCGTTTTTCTCTTCAACCAATACACTTATTTCCCAAAACTTTTTAGCTATACCGTAGGTCTCTGTGTCCATCAACAATCCATTCACAAAATTGCAGTAAGCCAAATGTTTTGTTCTCTCTTTTTCATCGATGGCGTTTAGTTCCTCAGAAAAGTATTCATTTGCTTCCTTTAAACTGGGCCATCGATTTTCTATTATGTTAAAAAGTAATCTAAAATCAGGCACATTCTGAAGAAACGTTGTCGTTATAACATGCCTTTCATACGTGTCTACCAAAGAAGTCATCGCATGCTAAAAAATTCTATTATAATTACTTGGCTATATTAAATAAAAATATTTAAATAATAAACAACGATGGGACAAAGTTTTAGTGTTGCCTTAAAAAGTATTCGTATGGAATTAAAACGATTTAAAAGACGTCAACACTCGGAAACCAACAAAGAAGAGCACCAGAGCATACTTGCTGCTAGCAAATCTTGTGCTGTTGCATTTGAAGACCCCGACGCACCAATAGTTGATCCACCATTCCTTTAGCTCAATTTGCGCTTTTTATTGCTTACTGGCAAATCCGAAACACTCCACATGCGCTCCTTTGCCCAATCATTTAAATTCACTGGCTTTTTTTTCCTTACTTTTTTCTGTAAAAGCATTGTTGATTCTGTGTATCCATAGTATGCAATAAGGGACGCATCGCTTGCATCATCAATTTTTGTCGGTGCTTTAGCTACTCTTTTGAATATGCTCTCGTACTGACTCGTTTGTTTGCACAACTTTAAGAATAGTTGAACTGCAATGTCTTTGCGTTTTTTGTACGATGCTATACCTGAAAAGTTATAATATCTTTTGATACTTTGAGGTGCTACCACTACAACGGCTTTTGAAAAGCGCTCAAATGCTTTTTCTAAAAACAGCTCAATACGTCTCATATTTCCTTTCATTTGTCGTTCAATTAAGACAGCATAAAACCTTCCAAAACGGTTGTGTAAAAACTCCGATAGCCGTTCAATTTCATCATTTACTTTTTCTTTTTTCTTTAAAGACGCAACTCCTACAAAAACAAATTTACCGTTCTGTACAACAGACAACCCTAAATGACGGGATCCGGGATCAATACCAAGATAATAACCAGACATGTTACAATATACACTTGTTACAGAGCAACTGTAGCAACTGGCAACGTTTCAACTACCACTTCCCTATAATTACAATTTGGGCATAAAAATGGTTGAACAGGCACAGCACCGTTACGAAAAAAACGACAGAAAGCAAGAACAATTAGTACGGATACAACGCCACAACCGATTCCAGCTGCAAAATCTAAATTACAACTCATTTTTTAACTCTTTTACATTTTATATATATTGTTATAATCAAGTGGCTTAAAAGAAAATGAGCGCGGTAGCGGCTGGACTCCTAAGTTCGTACGGTCTGTGGAAGACGCTTCAGTGGTTAATGCCGAAATCCAAAACAGTTGATTTTGAAAGCCTGAGTCCAGAAGAGTGGATACGCCAGACGGACTTGAATGTGATGCTGTTTACGTTAGAATTTTATACAGGCAAACATGGCAAAAAATTAACCGTCAGAAAATTAGAAGAACAGAGAATTAAAGTAGAAACCTTGGCAGGTAAACTGCAATCTATTTTGAGGTGGAAAAATGATGGGTTGCATTATTGTTACCGATCTTGGTATTACACAGGGGAAAAATCACTTTTTAAAAAATTAAAAGAAGAACATGCCATACTAATCAAACGCATGAGTTTGCTGAAACAGATTGAAAAGTAATTCAAGCCTATACAACAATGACCAAAGAAAAAATTAATTATACAGAAGAGGACTATTGGGAAATGTACAAAGAAAGGAACGGCATAGAAACAAACGATACGGGGGATCACTTTGCCATGCGGCACACATTTGTTGCTTTTGATGAGTTGGAGCAAATTTTTAGTTCAGAAAGCATCATCACTTGTAAATTCTGTAAGAGTAAACGAATAACGTACACGACCGCTCAGTTTCGATCGTCGGACGAGGCAGAGACTGTTTTGTGTGAGTGCCAAGACTGTAAAAAAAGGTTTAGGATTAATTAAAACATGTAGTAATTTATTATTTGTTAACACCGATAAATTCCAAACCACCACTAAAGATTGGTGCAGCACCTTTTGTTCCATCAGTATTGTAATTCCAATGCAAATTGTATATGTCACCCGCTTGATAAATATTTTGAGTACCTTCTCGTACAACAACACAACCTTGAGGATGAAAATCAGCCCAACCCGTCGTAGTACCATCGCTTTTTCCCGGATTGTTATCCAAGTCACCGATTGCATTAATGGCGCTGTCAAATGTTATCGTGTTATCACCACGGTCGCTTCTTAGTTGAGCTAAAATTTCATCTTTGTTATCAAAACACTCTTGCTTTGTTAGATCTTTTGTGTGATTGTAATCTCCACTGTTTGCTTGGAAAGAGAGCGAAATAGTCAACGGTGGATCAATTTCACAGCTGGCTCCTGTGTAGCCTCCGGTTTGAGAGCAGTCACAGCCACACGTTCCGTCGGCAACGCTGCCAGTTACTACACCACCATGTTGGCAGGTGTTTGAACATGGCACAACTGTGCTACAGTCCTCACCGGAGTAGCCAAGGTTGCACACACAGGAACAGCCAGTGGAGATGGTTCCGTTAATAACACCATTGGCGCAAGGAATAATGCAGGTATCTTCGTCCGCGCACACAATTCCTGAACTACCAGAGCCAGTATCGGCAGTAAATTTGATGGTATCTCCTCCTTTGCACGCAGAGCCGTCCGGTCGTTTCAAAGAAGCCAAGTTATCAATGGCGGCCTTATCGGTTTGTGGGATGCTCTCCATACATTGCACCGTATTACTGGAATCACAGCAATCGCTGCTGTAATACAAGTAATCGATTACACTGCAAGTAACCGAAGACCCACTTGCATGCCAGATGCTAGAGCAAACAATCAAAAGGGCAAAAGCAAAAAAATTCATTGTACAACGTTACGTAGGTGCACACTTGCTATATATTGTAATCTATTGACACAATATATACCCTAATTTGCAATTTCATGTCTTTGCATGTAGATTCCACACGCTATTATTTCCAGCCTACCACTGGTTCGCCGTACGTGCACTGTGTGGTTGATTTTTACATACCTAGACCTTGGATTTTCATTGCTGTACGCTTTGGCTCCTGTCTTTGCTACTCTGGGTTTCTTTACGGCTATGAAATGTACAAAGAAGTGACTACAGAGGTTGGCTTGTTGATTATTCGAGTGGTCCTTACTGTGGGTCTGCCGCCATCACTTCGGTATTTTTTTGTTTTAAAACCGTGGCCATGCCTAAACAGACCTTTAACAAGCGGCTACATGCCAATCTAAGCAAGTAAAAATAACAGTATCTATATTAAGAAAGACCGAAAGTAGAAACAAGACCTTTTTGCACACCAATGGATTTATTGTTACGAAAAATGCACAGCAAAAAAGAATACGAGGATAGAGAGCGGCCTTGGATTGTTCGCAATAAACTGGTTGGTCTTTTGGAATTTAAAGATGGGAAAACGTACCCGTGCGTATCCTTGTTTACTTCAAAAATGGGAGATGTTCCACAGCATTGCTGGAAACTGTTAAAGGTCAAAGGCCTGAAAAAAACCTTGATCTGTAGCAAAACGTTGACCTTTATCTCTTCAGCAAAATGCGAATTTCACTACGATAAAACAAACACAGTCATCACACACGCGTTTATTGACTGCATCTGTGACAAGTTTAAAAAAGCAGACAAGAAGCAATTTTGGGTTCATACAATGGAGCTTTATTTTAAACTCATCAATTCGCATTACGAAACGTTGAAAGAAATGCCTTTGGCAACTATTGAAGAAATTACAGACAAAATGCAGAGTACAAACTTGATTGAGAAAGAGAAAGCTGTGCTGAAACAAGAAGCAGAGAAGGAAAAAAATAATCCAGAAGAAGAAAACGATTAATTATTTGGTTTAAGATCTGGTAATGGTAATGGATTGGGGTTCCTTTTTTCGTAGACTTTTAGCAAAGGGCATATTTTCACTCCGCAAACCATTGCCTGTCCTTTACATGTTACATAAAACAATTCCCCTAGCTGCCTTCCTTTTATCTTTTTTCTTTTTATTGCAGGTATGATAGTATAAAGAACTGTCTCTTCTCCAAATTCTTTGCACAATTCAGTTATTGCAGAAATTGCACACAACTGCCCTTGTGCTATTTCAATTATTTCACTCTCCATTTTAAAATAAAAACAGCAAGCGTTTGTCTGACTTTTCTTCTTTTCCTTCTTTTCCTGCAACAAGGTCTTTGATTTCGTCTATCTCTTTTTTTAATGTTCTAAAAGTGTTCTTTAAGTTGTCAAGTTGACTATTAACATTTGATCTTTCATATTCATTTTGATTCTTCTCCAACTCCAATTCAGTCAACATCTTGTCATGTTCATACACTTTATCTTCTAGATCTTGTATATCCTGTTCCAATTCTTTTATTCGATTTGAAAGACGTTCGTTCTGTTCATTCACTATCTTAGCAATTGTGCTTCGAAGATTTTCTAAACGGAATTGTAATTCTTTTACCTCTGCACTTGTCATAAAATCAACTTACTAAAGCTTTACCAATTGGTATATAGTTCTTTTGCAATATAATTTAGGGTTTTATAATAGTGTATCCAGTCGTTGAAGGACGAAAAGCACTCATTAATAGAAATAATGTAGTTGTTACAAAGGAGGAAATGGACATCAACACAAAACCTGTTCGTTTTAGCTGGTACCGCTTCTGTTTAAAACGAGCACTTTCTGGCTTGTACTGCAAATCTAATATTTCTTTGGTATACTCGTTTACAAACTTTTGATCTGGGTCCAACCGCTCTCGTTCCCATTTAAACGCTTCGTAACAACCTATGTGCTGGACTTGTTGTTTCATGCCACTGACATAATACTTGCCCCAGTGAGACGTACCTCCAACCGCATGAACAAGTGTCTCTAATTCCAAATGAAATTGCGTAAGACTGTCTTGGCTTTGTAGATCGTACACGTCCACCACACAGGAGTCTTTCGAAGCAAAAGTAAGGCATGTCGTGTTGCTCTGCCCGTGTACGTAACGTATCAATATGGTGCTAACCCAATGTTTGTTTGTGTTAATGGAAGCGACAAAGTGACTGCAATTCTGGAAAGGAATGGCGTAAGCACTGTACATCATACCATACTCTGGAAATTTTGTCCAAGCCGACAGCATGGGTGCTTCCTGTACGTTCTCATCCGCAAAATCCAACAGAGGAAAAGAACTAAGGGAAGGAAACAGAACCAAGGAAGGCATGATAACGCTGTCCCAAACGGCAGCGAGGAAGCTGTTGCTTTGAATGGGATACTTCACGTCTTCCACCTTACCTACGATCGTTATGTATTTTAAAAGACCCTTTTCCCTTTGTCCATAGTTTGTTTCAATTATTCCGGCATCTGCCTGAGGAAGTTTTTGAATTGCAGCGTTTAGTGTTATCTTCTCTGTCATCACCCGAACCATAGAATTAGGGTACGTTCTGATAGTCATTGAAGTAATCACGCCCAATAACCCTAGGTGTGATCTCCAGTAGAATAAATTAGACGTTTCTACGATTGAACCGTTTGCCAGAACTGCCCGTATACTTTTAACATCCTCAGCAAACGAGTGAAACGTTAACCCATGGTGAGACGTGGAAAAGGCTCCAGCAAGGGACTGGTCCTGTATGCTTCCAAAGCCATGTATAATCCTAGTCGAGTTGCTTTGATTTAACAAATTGGACAAGAGATGCTTTATTGTTGCCCCTGCTTCACATGTAACCGTGTCCTTGGCAAATTCTTGTACATGATTCATTTTTTCCAAAGAAAGCAAAGTGTAGTCTGTGCAAATTAAAGGAGAGAAAGAATGACCCGATCCAACTACCCTAACTTTGCTGCTTTCCATTACTATCTGCCTAACTTCTGCCTCAGACGTCGGCAACAAAATTTGTTTTGGAACACATGTAACCGTATCACCCCAATTTCTAACAGTACGACCATGCAAAGGGGACCGCTCTGAGGAAAGCGCAGTGAACACCATGCCATTAAACAAAGGGTTTACTAGCTGGTAGTACAGGTAGGGCACATTTACTGCTATTAGCAAAACGGCAACATGGGTTACATTTTTCTGTTTTTTCAAAGTGCACAAGTAGTACAGACCAACAACTACACAAGAAAGCAACACTTGAATAACAAATTGAAATAAATAGTAAACCATTTCATTACTAAACCATGCTGTATTATATAGTTACTCGTAGACCCGAACTCTGTGTACGATGTGCTTTCTACATATTGCACATGCAGTTATCTTTTCGACACAAACGCTACAGTACCTGTAGTGGCCACAGGGAGCAAGAACATGAGTTCGAGTTTTCTTTAAACAAATGCAACAACGCTTCGCTGCCACTGGAGAAACTCGAGCCTTGGCTTTCTCTTCAATGTACTGCAAGAGGCGTTCCGTTGTTGTATGTTCTGTTAGTATACTAAGGATCGCGCGCGGGACAGACAAATGCCGTTGAGCCACATGGTAAGCATGGCTATGAGTCGTGCGAACGGTAGGGATTTCAGCAAAGTGCTGAACACCTTCTAACACTCTATGCGTTCGTTGAAGATCAGCAAAAGCCGACATGAAAGATAGGTTATCGAAAAAGAAAGATATTATATATACCAAAATATACAAATGATTACACATGTAAAATGTTGGAGCGCTGAGGCTCAGATGGCAAAGAGATCCTAAGACATTCTCTTTGCAAACGACAGCAAAACAGCATAGGAAAAAAAAAGGAATGGTCTGTTGACTTTGGCTGTTTATTCACCGCCAATTGAGGTTGAATTCCTCTTCATTCCCCGGATATCTCAAGTAATTTCAGCCAAAATTATGAGCGATATCTGTAGATACCGTACAAGAAAGGTGGGTGGCACCCATGTCGGCAGCTGGAAAAGGAGTGGCAACAGGATTGTCCGAACAAGTAAGAGCTTGAAAATTATGATACGACTACCGGTATATGTACATAGGAGAACGCGTGGGTAGAGCGAAGGCGACAAGGTAGGAAGTAAATAAACGCTGCAAAGTACCATCTGTTGATAAAAAAAGGGTTAGATTCCCTTTGGTACTTTTTCTTAAATTATTAACTATGCAACAATTTCATACAGCAGCCATTAGATATTTAATAAGAGTAAGAAAACTTTTTTAGAACACTTTAAAAAAGAAAAACAAAACAGAAGCTACGACTGCAACCGAAAGGAGGATCCAAAGCACTGTGTTAGAAACAACAGTAGACTCACAGTTCATTTCTTCCTCAAGTATGTGTTCTGCCAAACGGGCATAGTGATCCAAGTTTCGAATACTTCTATGGTATTGAGTATTGTAGACAACCTGAAATCCGTCCCCATGCCCAGCAGATGGCACCTGATGGTGGGTCCGCTCATGGACAGCTAATTCC
>MDTG01099349.1_pt1 | contig 11409 bp, 11 predicted proteins | sample 811421 | NCBI WGS metagenome assembly MDTG01 (sample SAMN05326645, study PRJNA326480) | marine metagenome | isolation source: seawater | place: Pacific Ocean: South East | collected 2011
GAGAACAATTGTCAATATATTGAACGTAAAGGGTCACTTAAAAATTTCAATTGTAAAATAATTTAAAGACACAACCATAATCAGAGTATAACAATCATGAGCCAGTCTGATATTGGAACACCTGCCGTTGGAGAACGTTTTACCGGGAGAGTTAAGTGGTTTAACAACAAGTCCGGGTATGGATTTATTACTCAGGCTACCACAAAGGATGATATTTTCGTTCATCATTCATCTATTGTTGTATCTGATCAACAATACAAATACCTTGTTCAGGGAGAATATGTAGAGTTTACCCTTGCTGAGCTTTCTGGTGGAAAGCACAAGTATCAGGCCACTGATATTTCTGGAATTGCCAGAGGTCAGCTTATGTGCGAGACCCGTCGTGAGATCCGTGCTACTCGCCCTAAGTCTTCTGGTGACAAGAGAAGTGCCAAAGCAAGAGGACCTGGACCTCGTGAAGGTGATGAAATGGACGAATCAGCACAATGTAAGGACGATATGTGCTGTGACCAGGCAGAACAAGAAGCCGTTTAAGAGGGCTAATGTGGTTATAAACTGATAAAAATAAAAAAAATCAGTATATTTTACTGTATACTGATTTTTAATTAAGGAACCAATATTGAATATATTTTTTGTAATGAATTAAAAGTTACAAAAATTTTTATCTTATGTATATAAGCTTAATTCGTTAATGAAAACGCCAAATAGCAAAATTAGATCCTTACAAAAAGCAAATGATATTTTAGGTTTAAACGACATACCAGGTAACAAAATTATAATTGTTTACTCACCACCACGTGTCGGATCAACTTCACTTGTATCATCTCTGAGATTATCAGGAAGCCATATATATAAAGTACTTCACATTCATGATGAACAAATGTTAAAGGTCGTTGGACAAATCAAAGATGTATCTGTTAATGATATTATTGCTTATAATTCTGAATTAGGAAGAGAAATGTTTATTTTTGATATATATCGTGAACCACTCGAAAGAAAAATGTCCGAATTTTTCGGTAAACTTGCTTCATTTCATTTCAATGCTGACATATCAGTAATTGAAGGATATTGTGTAGAACGATTATCGAAAAGATTTAATAGCTTATTTCCTTACATTGGAGAAGAAGACCATTTTCTCGAAATATATGATGGTGTCAAAAAAAATCCACCAGTATCTTTTGATCATAACAATAAATTACTTCATATACAAGATAAGGCTATACATTACATAAAACTCCGTTTACGTGACTATGATAAATGGGACGAAATATTAGGACCAATACTTGATATAGATATAGTGAAAATAATCGATAATACACGCGATACGTTACCATTAAACATGCTGTATAAAAAATTCAAAAAAGACTATTTAATACCTGAAAATTTTATTAATAAGATAAAAAATAGTAAGGCATTTTCATACTATATGAGGGAAGATGAACAAGATAATTATATAAACAAGTTGTTAAAACGAAAGACAGACATGGTTGTCCCATTCTCTCAGACTGAATTTGACTCATATAATTTTATATCATCTGAAAATCAAAAAGATGTTGACATAGAAGCAGACCATTATTTTGATGAGGGGTGTCAATGTAAATATTGCTGTCAGTTTCGATATATTACTATGGATAGATTAAAGCAGGGTATGTCTCCAATACATAAAATACTTCATAGATTATGTTACCAGAAATATACAATAAACGGCAACATTAATTCACCAATGTCAAGAAAGGAACGAGAACAACAACAAAAAATACAAGAAGAAAGAGAAAGACAAATGATTGAAGAACAAGAAAAACAAAAAATACTACAAGAAGAGCGTATTAAAAAAATGATAGAAGAAAGAGAAAGACTACATAAATTACGAGTGGAATACGAACTTGAAAAAAAAATAAAAGAAGAAGAAAGACGAAAAAAAATAATTCAGGAAGAAAAAGAGGAACGAGAAAAAAGAATACAGGAGGAAGAAGAAAGACGCGCAAAAATTCGAGAAGAACAATTACAACTATTTAAAGAAGAAAAAGAACGTCGGGAGAAAATTCGAGAAGAACAAATGAAAGTATTGGAAAAAGAACGGGAAACACGCGAAAGAATAAAAGAAGAAGAAGAAAGACTAAAGATAATAAGGGAAGAACGTATGAAAATATTTATAGAAGAACGGGAAAAACAAATATTAATACAACAAGAAAAACTACGTCTGCAGAAAATCGAAGAAGAAGAAGAGAAAATCAAACAAATAAAAGAACAAGAGGATAGACGTAAACAAATAAATAAATTTCGAATTGAGAAAATGAAAGAAGCATACGAACGACGCAAGCAATTAAAAGAAGAAGAAAAGTCAAACGTAATAAAGAACGAACAGCTCGAAATGGACATCAAAGAAATAGACTATAATGACAATAAACCACCTATAAGAAGAGAAATGCTACAAGCTATAAAAAATCAAACCTTATCCAATCAACACCCACCATTTACACAGCATATACCTCTTCAAGTAAACGAAAGCCCCAGAAATAAAAAACCACTACAGTATACAAACCACATGCGAAGAGTATACAAACGCCAAGATGGAACGTTCATCACATTTGTAAAAAATGAAAAAAACGAATTTGTAATGGAAGAAATAGACGACCCTTTTGTTAATAATCGTTCTTAATCTATGTTTCCATTAGTTGTAGTCTTACTTTTTTCTTTAATGTATCTTCATCATGAAACAAGAATATTTTAAATTTTTTCCGTGTAAAATTTGGATAATCATTTGGGATATATACCCGCATTGTTAATTTTAATTCTGACAAATATACAACGTATTTATACATGTCATCATGTCTAACTACTTTGTCAAACATAACACCTTCATATTGTTTCTCTGTTACATTAGTATTATCAGTATAATATTCAATCATAGAACAATCGCTTTGTATTTTTCGAATAGACCGCATCGATGTATTTATATATTCTAATGTTTCGGTATTTGTCCATTTATCATAGAACTCATAGCATTGTGAAGAAAGTGTTACAAGTGAATGTATTTGTTGAAATTTAATCATATTTAATAAATCGACCAACCTGCGTATAGGACTTGTAATATGAATATATGCGTCCATATCCATTAATTCATGACGAACTAATGAAATATCATCCTCAAGTGATGCCGCATTTATATACTGACCACCCGAACTATACCATATCTTTATAAAATTACTAATCTCTTCTGGCAATTCCTCTGATATATCTATGTTATCATTTTTAAAAACACTATTACGGAATAATCCTTCACGTTTTTCAAGTAAACTTTTAGCGCAGAAATAATTCATCATTGTCATCATATAACTTACTACTTCATGACTATTATGAATCATACGTATGTATTTATATTTTTGTGAAAGTTTCCTAACTGTTTCTTCAAGTAATGTGTAGTCAGATAAATCTAATAAATCCGCTTCTTGATAGCGATAATTTCTTGATACACAAACTACGCAATTTTTATAGCTTACATCTTGTATCTCATATGTATTTTTATTAATATTAACGTCCATTGTCATAGCAAAACGTGTTACATTTTGTTGAAGACTACACAGATTGTCTGACAATATTGTAGGTAACATCGGTCTTTTTCTATCAGGTAAATAAATAGTTGCTACTCGATTTGAAAACGAATCCCAAAGGTTCATAGCATCTAAGAGCAATGTCACATTAGCAATATATACGCTTATTACTATACTGTCCTTTTCTTCTTTTATACTGAAACCATCATCAAAATCCACACTATTTACAGGATCAATTGTAAAAACATTCCACTCTGAACCTCTACGATCTTCAATAAAGGATTTGTGAGTTTCTATTATACCTTCCATACCTCCACCACTTTCTGATAACTGGCGAACACGTTTGATTGTATCTTTATTAAATCTCTGTATCGAAGCATATAAACTACGGCAATACAATTGATATTCGTAAAAGTTGGCTAATACCTCTACAGACCCTATTGTAGACATAATAGTTCCACATGGATGTTTACCCTCCCACGATTGAAATCGTATTGTAACATACAAATTGGAGAATACTTTTGAAAATCCCATATATTTTTGCTCATATGGAACAAGAAAGACAGGAAGTCTGATATCATCAGGGACTACGCGATGTAAAAGTCTACGCTTTCCACTCATTTCTCTACCATATGTTCGATTAGACTTCAAATCCAAAACACCAGGTATGGTTTCTATTTTTCGTGTAGGAGAAGATATAATTGATACATTATTATCATCATTAATATCGAATACATCACCAGATAACAACTTCTCTTTGGTCGGTTCCAGTCCGTCTAATTCAATAATATTCATATCGTGTGATGTCATACAATCCCACTCGGTGTAGCTTCTATTTTTTATATGTATTTTATACATTATTGAAGATTATACTATGTTAATACAGTAAAGTAACTTTATATAGTATAATCAAATTATCTAACTTATAACGTATCATTTTTTTCTTCTTTTACATCTTCTTCATCTTGATTGTCTTCTGTAGAAACCACGTTTTCATGTATTTCTTCTTCAGTTACCTCTTTTCCAATTTTATTTTTAACACCATCATGAAGAAGATTTTGTTGTTGAAAAAAATACATACAAATTCTTGGTAAAATAGAAATATTATTCATATATGTGCGATACCGAAAACAAGCAATTGTTGCTCTTTTCCCAAATTTAACACTATACCACCAATATGCTGGAACAAATATCATTTTACCTGGAACTAAATGAACATCTACGCATTTTACTTTATCAAAATCCATTAAATATGTATCTTGAACATTCCATGGATTAATAGGAGTGCGAAATTCATAATTCATATAATCTGCGTGTTCCATCATATACTTTGTGCTCTTAGGGGGAGCAAATCGAATATCTATTTCTCCTTCTGTAACATACAAATATGTTCTATAGTTTACCTCATATCTCATTGGGGTCGTCACTCCATTTGAACCAAGCATAACATCATAATTACAATTTGAAACCATATACGGTCTTAAGAATTCATCATGGTAACTCATACTTTTAAATCCCCCTGTATCTGTTAAAAACAAACTATTGTTTTCTGAAAAATATTTTTTGTCGTTGTCTACTCCAAACAATTTAGCAGCACTACGCATTGGAACAGGTGAATATAAACTATCATCTTTTTCTCTCGAACTTCGCATGTTAACATCAAATGCTGGGTATCGTTTTGTTAATTGTGCTAAGTTTATATCTCGCATCACTACTTCGTTCGTATAATCAAACATTACTGGTTGACGAACATCACATATTTCTTCTAATCTATCTTTATTTGAACTAGCATCTATTTCGTAAATATCTAAATCATTACTTGTTCGTAACTGAAAAGTAATGTGTAAATATAAAAATAGGGTCACACAAAATATAAATAATCCTACAATAATTTTCATAAACTAATAAAAACATATAATCGTTTTTTTGAATTTATACGAATACACGTATAAATTCAACTACACACATTATTTATTTATGCTTCTTCCTCTTCCTCTTCCTCTACACTCTCTTCAGACCCATAAATTGAAGGCTCTTTCTCCTGTTGTTCTTCTTTTTCATCTTCTTCACTTTCGTCAGTTTGCTTGTCTTTACCATGTATTTGTGAAATCTTTTGATTTACATCCAAAGCAAAGCTTTGTAACTTATATATTGCGTCCTTAGTCTCTCTTAACTCCTTTTCCTGAACATCCATTTTTGTTTGTAAACCATTTATCAATTCAATGTATTCAGGTGACATGGATACTTTACTGGCTTGTTCATTGATCATTTTCTCTAAATCATCAATACGACTTAGAAGTGACTTTAATACTACATTGTTTGCTATCGAAGAACTTGTATCACCGTCATCTACGCTTTTGGCTATATTATGAATATCTAATTTTTGTAATGCCATCTCTACACGCCCAAGACGAATTGTTACAAGAGCAAAAGCGTCAGATACAGATAATTTCCCATCATGTGGTGCTGCCTTATCACTAATCGATTGGTTATCTACTGCTGGAGGAGGTTTAGTAAATTGTTGCGCATTACGTATTTGGGATGGTCTGCTTGTAGAAGAGTCTCCACCGGCTCTTCTAGCACGTGCTGATGCGACAGACCTTGAACTACTCATTTTATACTTATAAACAATTTGTTTTTAAGTTTTTGAACGCAAGAATTGATTTCTTTTTCTTTCCAATATACCACAAATATTAATTTCTTCTTGTACAACATATGGAAAGTTTAGATAACACAGGTGGAGCAGCAGGATTTTTCAAACATGTATTCAAATTCGATGACGCCTCAAAAGCAGACATGTTAAATATTATTCAATTTGCTGTTGTCGCATTGATACCAGTTGTAATTGTTAATAAACTTATGCAGACATATATACCTCAAGCTGATGATAACAAGGGAAATGTTGAAATTACATTGGAAGTAATACTACAAATTTCACTTATGTTTTTAGGAATATTCTTTATTCACAGAATAGTTGAATACGTTCCAACATATAGCGGTGTTGCTTATCCTGAGTTTAAAGTAATCTACGTTATTTTAGCAGTTATGATGATTACTCTCAGTCTACAAACTAAGTTAGGAGAGAAAGTCAGTATTCTATCTGACAGGGTTCTTGACCTCATAAATGGAACAGCAGAGGCTGAAACTAAAAAAAAGAAAAAAGTAGCAGCACAAAAAGCTCAGGCTCAAGCTCAATCTCAAGGACAACAACCAGGTCAGCAAATTCCAGCATTACCCGTTAATCCTGGACAAGCTGCTATCAATCAAGCCATAAACGGCGGTGGTTCATATGGAACTACTGACATCGGTTCTTTACCTAATACAAGTAATGGACAAATTGCCGACTATAGCAATATGTATCAAAACACAACTACCCCACTTGTAAACGCCAGTATGCCTGGTGGTGTTGAAGCAATGACACCTGTAGCTGCTAATGAAGGAGGAGGCGGTCTATTTGGAAGTTCTCTCTTCTAAGTGATCAAATATTGATTTATACGTAGAAACCATATAGTATCTACGTATATATCATACATATGGATATAGATACTTTACTCAAAGCACTTGAAAAAGACGAAAATGAAGCTATTATTGATATGACGTCTTCCAAAATACATAACCACAATAAATCTGTGGTAGAGGAACTTCAGCTATCTGAAAACGAATACAACGAAATCTTGAAGAAGCTTGACGGATACAAATACATAGATGATATATCCAGTTTAAAAGCAGGAACTTATATACGATGGATATGTTTAGATGATCCATCAAATATCAACTTGAAGAAGGGAGCAATCGTGTGTGACATAAAGTTTACAGACACAGGAATATCAGTCATATGTAAAGGATATCACCATAGACACTTTCATCTTGACTTTGATGAATGTTTAATCTTTCAGCGTCTTACTGATCAAGAAATGGTATTACTAAGCGCACTTGATTACCTTTCCAAATAAGGATCATCAAATTATAGTCTTTAACTTCAACAATAATATATATTTCCGTTGAACTTAAAGAAGTACCCCTGTTATTTTTTTTGAAAGTTTTTTTGAGAATCCAAAAATGGACATTTTTGAAAGACAAGAAATGTCCAATTCTGAAGTACCAGAAATAGTTTGCAAAAAAGTAGCCAACAGACCCCTTGTGACTGAGATGCTCTAAATACAGAAATTTTTACGATTTTTTTGTTACGATTAAATTTTCACGTTTTTGCGTTAAGCTTTAGGCATTTTTTTGTGTTCTATATTTATAGAACATTTAGAACGCTTAAAAATGCCAAAAAATGCCGTTCTTTACAGATGCGAACAATGTGACTTTGTATGCTCTAAAGAGAGTAACTATGATAAACATCTTTTGACACGAAAACACAAAGATAGAACAAATATAGAACATTTAGAACAAAATCTCGCCAAAAACTCGCCGAAGAAGTTTGTTTGCGAATGTGGTAAGAAATATTCTGCCAGAAATTCATTATGGTATCATAAACAACGTTGTTTCACTGCAGAAAAAAATGCCGAAAAATGCCAAACTATTTGTGAGACGACAGATGATGAGGTTTCAGACAAAGAAACAATCATGATGCTTGTAAAACAGAACCAAGAGTTCAAGGATTTGATTATAACACAAAACAACACTATTGTTGAGATGTCAAAAGAGGTGGCAAAAGGTCATGTTAATAACACCATTAACAACAACAACGTCACACAAACGAATAGTCACAATAAGACATTTAACCTTCAATTCTTCTTAAATGAGACGTGTAAAGATGCGATGAACATAACAGATTTTATCAAATCATTACAGCTTAATCTTCAAGACCTTGAGCGTGTAGGTGAGTTGGGATACGCTGAAGGTATATCACGTATGTTTGTTAGAGGGTTAAACGAGTTGGATGTTACCAAACGACCCATTCATTGTAGTGACCTCAAGAGGGAAACAATCCATATCAAAGATCAAGACAAATGGGAAAAGGATAACGATAACCAAGACATGTTGAAGAAGGCGATTAAGGACCTTTCTAATAAGAACATCATGTTGTTCGATGATTGGCAAAAACAGAACCCTGGATATGACCAATATGATAACAAAAACAATGATATTTATCTGAAGATGTTAGTTCAAGCAATGGGACCAGCTGATGAGGTGGCTGAGCGTCGTGATTTTGGAAAAGTTATTCGATCTATAGCTAAAAACACAATTATTGATAAAGGAGTTCAACAGCAGTATATCTAAACGTTTATGTTGTGAAAAAATACTCTGAGGAGAATACACATGCAGAAGCAGATTATATCTGGTATACCTTCACGCAAAGAATTCTTTGAACTTCTTACAGTAAATCCTGGATTAATTATAATAAAATTGGGAGCTACATGGTGTGGTCCGTGTAAAAAAATTGCTCCAGCTTTGGAAGGTTTTTTTGCTACATCTCCAGATAACGTTCTCTGTGCTGATTTGGATGTTGATGAATGTGACGATTTGTATGCCATGATGAAATCTAAGAAAATGGTGAATGGTATACCTGTGGTATTGTGTTATAGAAAAGGGAACACAAGTTACATCCCTGACGATAGTGTTACAGGTGCTGACCCAGCTCAGTTGTCAGCCTTTTTTCATAGATGTGGTATTTATCAAAGCCAGGTTCAATCAACATAGACGTTTTGATTGATCGTTAAACAGTTCATATATTTTTCGAATGAATAGTATATGAACCCAAACCATACACCAAATGTAACAGTTGATTTGGATATTAGTAATTATAATTTAGAAGACATACTTCGGTTATTTCAAGTGCCTGAGAATTTCAATGAAGCAGATTTAAAACGAGCAAAGCAGCAAGTATTACGTATTCATCCTGATAAATCAAGATTGGAACCTAAGTATTTTCTCTTTTACTCCAAGGCATATAAGACTTTGTATTCAATATGGGAGTTCAATAATAAGAAGACTAATAAGACGATGAACACAGAAGAATATATTCCTTTAGATACCTCAGAAGAGAACAAACGTAAAGCGTTGAATTCTTTTTTTGATAATAATAAAAGTTTGAAAGAAACAAATAATTTTAATACATGGTTTAATGAACAGTTTGAGAAGCAAAAAGTTTCTAAAGAAGAAGAGGAAGAAGGGTATGGTAGTTGGTTAAAATCAAATGAGGATGTTGATGAAACAGAGATAACTAACATGCGTGCTATGAATGAACACATTGAAAAACGAAAGAAAGACGTTCGTGCTTTGACAGTTCATCGTGGAGTATCTGATATGACATCTCAAGGGGTAGGCGCATCAAATCTTTTGGATGGTCCACAAGAAAACTATAGTTCTGATATGTTTAGTAGTGTAGGGTTTCAAGATCTTAAACAGGCCCATGTCGAGAGTGTTATCCCGGTAACTAACGATGATTACAAGAATGTGCCAAAGTTCAGAAGTGTAAATGATTATGTTAATCATAGAAATACGCAAAATACAACACCTTTATCTGAAATTCAAGCACAACAATATCTTGCGCAAAGAGAGAAACAAGAGTCAAGTATGTCCACAAGAAGAGCATATGAATTAGCGAAGCAAACAGAAGTTGCGCAAGAAAAGAACAAGGCCTTCTGGGGAGGTATAATGAAGATTGACAAATGATAGTTGATATATGTTAAAAAAAATATAATGGTATAATATATGCAAAAATTCTTAAATCTCATTACAATTATCTTTATCGTTTGTGTTCTTTTGTTTTTACATAGACGCATGATAGAGAAGAAAGTAAGAACAAACGAGCAAGAAGATTATCAAACTATTAGGGAAATATTAGAGGAACAACGTGACGATTTAGCTCAAAGCAAAAAGCCTATTTTGTGGATTCATATTCCTTATGAGTATAATTCACGTAGTTGGCAAAGCTATGGGTCTAGAAACAGCTATGAATTAAACCAACCCTACTTGTATCTTACCATACAAAGCATTATCAACAAATGTTCTGACGATTTTCGTATATGTATAATAGATGATACGTCCTTTTCAAAACTAATTCCTGATTGGACAATTGATATGAAATTAATTAGTAACCCAATTAGTGATAAGATGAGAGCTTTAGGCATGGCAAAATTATTGTATATTTATGGCGGTATAAGTATTCCTGTATCCTTTTTGTGTGTACGCAATATTGAACCAATGTATAGTAAGGGAATTGTTGGAGACAAACCATTTGTTTGTGAGAATATTGATAGAAACATCACTTCTTCTGCTTATTCGTTTTATCCAAGTATGAGTTTTATGGGTGCTCCTCGTAAGAATGATACCATAAAAGAGATGATTGAATTTATGCAGAGGACAATATCTAACGATTTCACTGCGGAGTCTGTATTTATTGGTGAATTTGATAGATGGATTGAGTCACGTGTGCGTAAGGGTAAATTTAATACTGTTTCTGGTTCTCTTTTGGGTGTGAAGGATAAACAAGGAAATCCCATAACTATAGACGAACTTATGTCTAATACTCCAGTTAAAATGGCAAAAGACATATATGGAATTTGGATACCATCACAGGAGATTTTGAAGCGACGTAAGTTTGAGTGGTTCGCAAGAATGTCTGTAAGTCAAATATTGAGTGCTAATACTATTTTAAGTAAGTATATTATCATGGCTAATATTGTAGATGAAAATGGTGGTATAATTACTGAATTGAAAGCTAATCCAGATTGGGTAAGTTTTTGGAGTGTTCCAAGTCAAGCACCAGTTTGGGGATTGAAACCAGATTTACTTGGCAACAATGTTATTCAGCTTCAAGAACCTTCTTACGCAGGTAATTAAATTTCTGTAGAATAATATAAGTTATAATTAAACCTTATAACTTATATTACAATGTGTAATAATA
>MDTG01113785.1_pt1 | contig 11409 bp, 7 predicted proteins | sample 811421 | NCBI WGS metagenome assembly MDTG01 (sample SAMN05326645, study PRJNA326480) | marine metagenome | isolation source: seawater | place: Pacific Ocean: South East | collected 2011
CCATAGCAAATTTGATTAATATTACCACTGTCAAATGAGATATCTGGGGTAGTACTCACCCTAATTTCTTGATTGATTAAATAATTACCGTCACAACTGGGTATATTCGTTCCACTAATTTTCAAATAAGCATTATAAACTCCAGGGCTACTAAATGAGAGTGTGTTAGATAGATTATTAAAAATCCTTCCATCGCTAATCTCCCATTGATAGGTGGCACCAACATCACCATTTGGCTCTGAAAAGTCAATAATTCCATTTATTGAGAAATTTTGTTCTTGGCATAACCTAATAATGCCATCCGAATCTGGAGAAATAGAAGCATCTATTTGCCCAACAATGGTTTGGCAAGAAACACTTATATCGCCTTCTAGAGCGATACTATCAATAAACCAATCGTCGCCATAATAGTCTTCATGTAAGAAAGCAATATAAATAGGAGTATTAAGATAGGCTGATAAATCTACTTCTCTTTGTGTGTATTGTGATGTAAGATTAACTTCTTCCGATAGTAATATATAGTCTGCGGGATCGTTTTGTGAGCCAGTTGAGACAAGTACTTGGTATGAGGAATTATAAAAAGGCCACGATTCTCTTTCATAAAAAGTTAGCAAATTTGAAGAAGCTGTGGGTATAAACTGAGGCGTGACCAACCAACTTTCAGCCGGTCCCCAAATCGTGGAGTGATCAGAGTACGCAGCTGTGGATCCAGTGTTTGAAGTAACGCTCGTTTCCCATTCAACAGAATCATCACCATTTAGACCATTGAAAATCACCCATCCAGGCGGAGGAAAAGAACCTTCAAATCCCTCAGGAAATTGAGCAAAAAGTAAATTGCAGCTCAGAAAAAAAATTAAAGCAGCTAGTTTTTTCAAATCAAATCGGTTATGCTCAAAGGTATTGAAATGTTTTTAATACAGGTAATTAATTATCAATCAAAATAACTTGGAGTCAAGAGCAGTAAAATCGAATTATTTTGGCGCTAATTTACTTACTCTCCTTCAAAACCATATCAATAGTTATTGCAGCTGAAAGAATAGCGATTCTGTCAAAAAGCTCAAAATCAATTAAATCAAGTTCAACATTGTATTTATCTGCACTGGTAAACATTTCTTTCATTGCTCCATTCCATTTTTTATTTATTGTCCCAATTTTTTGACCCTTTGCATTATTAATTTCAAACTTCCATGCAGTCCAATCCCCAAAAATCTCCGCCACAATGTTTTCGGATTTGTTATAAATTTTAAATGTTGGTTTTAAAAATCTGAATTTTTGTTTTATTGTTCCAATATTGATACCCGCCGCGTTACGAATAGAAATTGTAGACATAAAAAGATTCCAGCCTCTTGATATGGATGCTTGTAAGTTTCCAGATGAATCTGTTATTTCCATATTAAAAGGTAAAAAGTTTTTATTTATTAATAAACCAAGTATTTTTTGTAAAGCTGAATTTTTCTGTAATACACAACCGATTTCTTCCCCTTGGTTGTTGCGTATTTTATAAGAATTTTGAAACTTGAAATAATCAACATTTTCGTCAACTATATAATTATTTAGATTAAAAAAGGTCGTTTTCATTGGTTTTATAATTTAATGTGGTCTTTACAAGATTTCCCAAAAGTAAAAAATATTTTTGGTAATTGTTTCTTGGTCTTTTTGTCTAATTTACCCAGTTTTGAATTGGATTTTAGTGTTTAGTAAAGTTGTAAACGCTAGCTGTTTTGTATTGGTTTTGTTTGGGTATATAATTGCCATATTTTAAATGAAAATTTTAATATTGTACGCTAATAATTTCCAAGTTTTTCTGTATGAAGATTTTAAATCTATTCTTTTTGTTATTTATTAATGTTTTGGCAGTCAGTGCTCAGGTCAATGTTGGCAGTGCTAGCTATACAACATCATTTCCTGGAGCAGATGAAGCCGGAAGAAACAGTTACCCCTCTGGATCTCCACAGCTTAGTGGTAATGCTTTAAACAAACCTGTACCCACAAACGATTGGTGGTCCAAGCTTGTCAAAGAAAACCATGCAGACAATTTGTTTAATTATCCAATGACCCTAAAGACCACCAATCAGGGTTTGATCGTAACTTACATCCCATGGGGAGTTATTGGAGACAATGCGGCCATCGAAGTTGGATTGGTTGGGTTAAACACCAACCGCGCTACGGTGTCTGATTATTCTGACTGGACAGTAACTATGAATTGGAGCGATTCAAACAACAGCATGAGTGCTACTTCTGGAATTGGAATGCCATTTATTTACTTTGATAAAGATGACAATGATGAGGTCGAGATCCAAGTAAATTCTGGAACGATTTCAATTTCGAATGAAGTCGTCATCATAGAAAACGCTTCCTATGGTGCAGATTTTGTTTTTTATGCACCCGTGGGTAGTACTTGGACACAAACAAATAATGTTTTAAGATCAACACTTGACGGAAAAAACTATTGGTCTATGGCCATGGTTCCTCAAGACGAAACAAACATCACTGCTATCGCCGAGGAATACAAACAGTATGCCTATGTTTTTCCATCTGAAACAAGCACGACCTGGAATTATGATGAATCAAGCGCGGTTGTGACCACTACTTTTAATGTTGTTCCTGAAATTAAAGAAGGTAATGATTCCAATGTATTGCTTGGCTTGTTGCCTCACCAATGGAGTCATTTGGCTTCGAACTCTCCAACTCCCGAAGGTTACAATTACAACAGCGTTAGAGGAGAACTAAAAACTTTAGCAGGCAATAGTTTTGTTGTTGAAAACACCTTTAAAGGAATTCTTCCAACTTTGCCATATCTAGCCAATTATAGTAATGGGTTTAGTCCAGCCAGTTTGGCTGACAAGATCAATCAAATAAAAAATGACCAGTTGGCAACTTGGACCGATTCCTATAACGAAGGTCAAGTCATGAATCGACTCATTCAAACCGCACGAATAGCAGACCAAGCTGAAGATATTGAAGCCAGAGATACCATGATTGCCACCATAAAAGAACGTTTGGAAGATTGGTTGACCTACCAATCAGGCGAGGTTGCGTTTTTATTTTATTACAATTCGACTTGGTCCTCCATGTTGGGTTATCCATCAGGTCACGGTCAGGACAGCAACATCAACGACCACCATTTTCACTGGGGGTATTTTATTCATGCTGCAGCATTCATGGAACAGTTTGAGCCTGGTTGGTCAGCGCAGTGGGGCGAAATGATAAATTTGCTCATCAGAGATGCTTCTTCATATGATAGAAATGATCCTGACTATCCATTTTTGAGAAATTTTAGCCCATATGCGGGTCACAGTTGGGCCAATGGGTTTGCTACATTTCCACAGGGAAACGACCAAGAATCAACTTCCGAAAGTATGCAATTTGCATCGGCCTTAATTCATTGGGGATCCATAACAGAAAATGACACCATAAGGGATCTAGGCATCTATATATACACCACAGAGCAAACTGCTATTGAAGAATATTGGTTTGATGTATATGATCGAAATTTTCAACCTTCACAAAACTACAGTTTGGTTTCAAGAGTTTGGGGTAATTCCTATGACAATGGTACGTTTTGGACTTCTGATATAGCCGCTTCTTATGGGATAGAAATGTACCCCATTCACGGGGGTTCACTGTACCTAGGTCATAATCAAGAATATTCAGAGTCATTGTGGACTGAAATCACCCAAAACACAGGCATTCTAAGCAATGAGGCCAATGACAATTTGTGGCACGACACCTATTGGAAATACCTTTCTATGATTGATGCTCAAGCTGCCATCAATTTATATGATTCATATCCAGAAAGAAATTTAAAATTTGGAATATCAGATGCCCAAACTTATCACTGGTTACACTCAATGAATGCTTTGGGTAGGGTCGATGCCACAGTTACAGCCAATCACCCCATTGCGGCTGTATTTGTAAATGAAGGAGTAAGGACTTATGTGGCCCATAATTATTCCGGTGTTGCGATTAACGTCATTTTTTCCGATGGATACAACCTTGAAGTTCCAGCTTATGAAATGGCGACCAGCAGAGACAGCAATGCGTCGGGTGTCTTATCATCGGATTTCCTGCAAGCTTTCCCAGGGGGTAGTGTAAATTTATCTGTGGATGTTTCAAGTCCTAATGTCACGAAAGTTGAATTTTTCGACGGATTCACCAAGATTGGCGAAGATTTTAATGCCCCCTATCAACATCAGGCTTTGGACCTCACTTTGGGTATACATGGTATGTATGCTAAAATTTTCATAGACGCACAATTCAATGTTTCAAATACAGTTGACATTCAAGTTGGAGAACAGGTTCCTTATTTGGATACACCCTTTGTTGTTCCAGGTCCTATAGAAGCAGGGTACTATGATAAGTTTGAAGGGGGAGTTGGACAGAATATTTCCTACCTCGATTTGACAGTCACCAACATCGGAGATTTTAGAACCGATGAATATGTAGATGCTACAATTGTAAATAATGAAGGTGCCACAGTCGGGTGGAATTCAGAAGGGGAGTGGCTGGAATACAGTATTGATGTTGAAACGACAGGATTATACAATGCAAGTATCAGGTATGCGTCAGGAAATTCAAATGGCGGAGGCCCTATTCATTTTGAAATTGAAGGGACAACCGTCAGCCCTTCCATTAACTTTTCTAGTACAAACGGTTGGGATAATTGGCAAACCAAAAATGTTTCAAATATCGAATTATATGAGGGTACTCATATTTTAAGACTGGCAATTGACGGTGGAGAGTTTAATATTGGTGAAATGCAATTTTCGTACACTAGTGCCCTGAGCTATGTACCACCCGTTGCTAATGCCGGGGAGAATGTAACTGTTGTCCTGCCTTCAGAAACCGCAAACTTAGATGGTTCTTTGAGCAATGATCCTGAAGGACAGACCATTACTTTTGATTGGGAGCAGTTGTATGGCCCAACAGTCGTTGATATTTCTGATTCTTCTACTTCTAACCCCAGTCTTTCAAATTTAGTTGAAGGGGTCTACAAATTTAAATTGACTGTTAGTGACGGGGTTTATCAAGATTCTGATGAGGTGTTGGTGATTGTTTCTGAAACTGGAAATTCTATTCCATCAGTAGTTATTACGTCACCAAACTCAAATGCCACATTTGCAGAAGGAGATGGTATCAATATCACCGCTACTGCAACAGACTTAGATGGAACCGTTTCTGTTGTTGAATTTTTTAATGGAACTACCAAAATTGGTGAAGACACTACAGCACCCTATAGTTATTTATGGACCAATGCAACTGTAGGGACACACCAACTTACAGCAGTTGCTACAGATAACGATTCAGGACAGGGGACATCTCAACAGTTGTCAATAACAGTCGATGAAGTCAGTGCATGTACTGAAATTTCAAATGAAGCACAACAAGGGGCTTTTTCTACAGGTTACGAGTTAACTTTTGAAACAGTCGGAGATGATGTAACCATCACCTGTAAGCTTTTAGACACAGATAAATTAGGTGTTATTGCCTATTTGTGGAGACCATCCCCATTTCAAGAATCTCAAATGAATGAAATTGCACCTCTAACATTTTCTAAAACACTGAGTGGGTTTAATGTTGGAGAAACCATAACTTATGGATGTAAATTTGCATTTGCTGGCGGTTTGGCAGTTACTGCATACTATGATTACGTGGTGGGCCAAAGTTGTTCAGGATCAGAAAATGATGTCACTTCACCAACTAATATTTCGGCTGCTGTAGGCGTTGTCACCTCCACAACAATTGAATTATTACTTCAAGGAATTGACGATTCTGGAGTATTGGCTTATGAAATAACTTATGGATCAGAGTCTGTTGGTGTAACAGGGGGTTCGAACGAAGAAACCTCTCTAACTATAAATAACCTTTCTGCAGAAACTACCTATAACTTTAGCATTAGAGTTACCGACCTTACTGGGAATGAGGCCGTTGATAGTCCTTTAAGTTTGCAAGCGACTACTACCGAAAATATCAACACACCATGTTATGGAATGGAATCTGAAGCCTCTCAAGGCCAATTCAGTATAGGTTATACCTATAACTTTGAAACTTCTGGATCTAATGTCACCTTTACTTTTGAGCTTTTAGATACTGATAAAACAGGGGTTATTGCCTACTTGTGGCGACAATCTCCGTTCTCAGAAACTCCAATGAATTTGGTTACTGGAAAACAATTTACAAAAACACTTGGCGGATTTTCGAATGGTCAAATGCTTAGCTATGCCTGTAAATTTGCCTATGCAGGGGGGTTGGCCGTAACCAAATACTTTAGTTATGAAGTCGGCAGTACTTGTGAAACTTTTAGTGTTAACGATCAGTCCTGGACGCAGTCCGTTTTCTTATACCCCAATCCGGTTCGCAATCGCCTCCATGTAGAATCAACAACAGCGCCTTTGAATAAGATTGAATTATTTTCTATGCTTGGAAAAAAAGTTTTAGAACGCACAAGTGATTTTGGAAATATTTATGTTGATGACTTATCAGGTGGGTTGTATTTTGTTAAAATTTATTCTGACAATGGGATGACGACAAGAAAGATTGTAAAGCGTTAATCATTTTTATTTTAAAGTTGGATTACAAGGCTGGTAGATGCATTGAAATAAAAAGTGGAGCCAAGAGGCGTGAAGTCGAACTATTTTGGGGCGGATTTAGCTATTTTTAAAAAAAATTCCTATTCAAAAAAAAAAATCCTTGGGAATAATTAAGAAACCCAATCTTATTAAAGTTTGAATTTATTGGAAAATTTTATGGATGATTTGAAATTTTACTCCTCCTACTAATAAGACTTGAAAACATTATAGCCAATTAATCGCAATATTCTTCAATCTACCCAACTAATTCTTCTTCTGAATTTATGACAAGCGTTTGAGTTTGTTGATTATTTTCTGAATAATATTCTACAGATTTATACAATCCTTCCGAATGGGCTAAATTATCTTCTTTGTTAAATCTTTTACTTCAGCACAGCTCATTTGTTCCATAACTTGTGTTAATTGAGTTTTTAACATGGCTATGGTGTGATTACCTCCTTTTTTTCCCAAAGCAGAAACTCCATACATAAAAGTTCGTCCCATAAAACTAAAGTCAGCACCGCTTGCCATGACACGTGCTACATCGGCACCGCCGCGAATTCCACTGTCCATCATTACTTTGATTTTATCTTTATATTGAGGGACAATGGTGTTTAAAGAATCTATTGTAGCCTGACCTACATCAACTTGTCGACCTCCGTGATTTGAAATTATAACACCGTCAAGCCCAAGTTGATAAGCTTTTTCAACATCATGTATAGACTCAGCCCCTTTTAGTACAAGTTTCCCTTTCCACAAATCACGGATTTTTTTTATTTTTTCTTCATTTAATCGACCAGAAAAAGTAGCATCCATAAATTTTGCTAGTTGACTTAGATTTAAATTTTTGGGCATATAAGGCTTTAAAATCTCAAAACTAGGCTGTCCATTTATAAGAGTCTGCAGAGACCAATGTGGACGTTTCATGGCATTGATGACATTGGTTAATGTCATTTTTGGAGGCATGGATAATCCATTGCGGATATCTCTTGGTCGATAACCAAACGAAGGTACATCTGCTAAAATTACCAAAACTGGACAGCCAGCAGTTTCAGCTCTTTTTAAGATATCTTTTGTGACTCTTTCTTCTGTGGGATGATAAAGCTGAAACCATGCTTTTCCCTCTGTTATTTCTCCAATTCGTTCTATGCTTGACGTGGTTACAGTACTTAATACAAAAGGAATGTTTTGGTCAAAAGCAGCTTTTGCTAAAATTTCGGGTGACTTAGGCCACATTAGTCCTTGCAGCCCAACAGGCGAAATACCAAAAGGGGCATCGTATGTATGTCCAAAAAGTTCAGTTTTCAAACTTGGCACTTTATAATCCACTAAATATTTGGGCTTAAGCTCCACAGCTCTAATACGTTCGGTATTTTTTTTTAGATTCACGTCATCATTACAACCCCCATCTAAATATTCAAATGCAAATTTTGGGATTTTCGCCTTGGCACGAAGTCGCAAATCATCAACTGAAGGGTACTTGTAATTCATTTCCTTTTTCATTTTTTTCTATGCATTTAAATCATAAATTTTATCCATCAATACCCATTTTTCATTTGGCTTACTCTTGGGAAGGGATTGCTGAAATTCCCACATCAATGATTCCCATTCTTGAACTTTTGGATTACAGGCATCGAGATTGGCTTTTCTATCAAATGAAAAAGTTTTATCAACTTCTAGGATCATAAACAATCGATTACCTGTATGGTATATTTCTGCTTTTTGAATTCCCGAATCCTTAATACTTTGGTTGATTTCTGGCCACACTTGTTGATGATATTTTATGTAGGTGTTTATCTTTTGAGGATCGTCTTTTAAATCTAAGGCTAAACAATATTTTTTTAAGGGCTTGGTCATTATTTTTTATTTTTTAATGCTCTGTCCAAATGCGTATATCCACCATCTACGTAAACCAATTGCCCTGTGGTATGACTTGAACAGTTTGAAAGCAAAAAAGCTACTGTATTTGCAATTTCAGATGCTGTTGTCATTCGTTTTTCTAATGGAATTTTTTTCGTAATTGAGTCTAGCTTTTGTTTGGGCTTTTCAAATGTTTTAATCCATTTTTCATACAATGGGGTATAGCATTCAGCTACAACAACACAATTTACTCGAATCGAGTATGGCAATAACTCTACAGCCCATTCTCGAGTAAGTGCATTCCGTCCACCATTCGCTGCGGCATATCCTGAGGTTCCACCTTGTCCAGTGTCTGCAGTTTTAGACCCAATATTTACAATACTCCCTTTATTTTTTTTTAACTCGGGAAGGACTAATTGTGCCATCAAATAATAATGTGCTAGATTTCGCTTGATAGACTCCAAAAATTCATTGTAATTACCGTATTCTAAACTAATCCCATCATTAACCCCTGCATTGTTAACAAGGCCATCAATACGACCATGATTATCTAAAACCTCTTTAACAGATCTATTACATTGTTCTGGGGAGGTTAATTCTGCATATGCATAACCAACTTTTAGTCCCATTTTTTCATATTCACTAATTACTTTTTGAATACTTTCTTTATTTCGTCCAATAATTACAGGCAGTGCACCTTCTTTAGCCAAAAGGGATACGATACCTTTACCAATGCCTTTTGAACCACCTGTTACAATAATTACTTTATCTTTTAATCCTAAGTCCATATTATTAAAGATTATAAATTTTGTGGTATGATACCCCATAATGTTGCGCTTGGCATCAAATGGTAGTTTGTCAATATAATCATTTATAAGCTACACAAGTTTGTTTAGAAATTCCTAAGCCTTCTATTCCTAGTTCAACAACATCTCCATCTTTTAAATATTTTGGAGGATTCAGTCCAAGTCCCACTCCAAAAGGAGTCCCAGTAGAAATAACATCACCTGGGAGTAAGGTCATGAATTGGCTGATGTAGCTAACCACATATTGTATGTTAAAAATAAAGTCTGAAGTGCTGCTGTTTTGCATTTCCTCTCCATTAAGTTTCAACCAAAGATTTAGGTTATTTGGATCGCTAATTTCGTCTGGTGTGGCAATATAGGGTCCAATAGGCGCAAAAGTGTCGCAGCTTTTTCCTTTAACCCATTGCCCCGAACGCTCAATCTGAAAGTTTCGTTCACTGACATCATTGTGCAAAACATAACCTGCAACATGATTCATGGCATCTTTTTCATTAACATAGGAAGCTTTTTTTCCAATCACTACAGCAAGCTCAACCTCCCAATCTGTTTTTGTACTGCCCTTTGGAATTACAATATCATCAAAGGGACCAACAATTGCAGAGGATGCCTTAAAAAAAAGAACAGGTTCTTGCGGAACATCCATTCCACTTTCAGCGGCATGCTTGGCATAGTTAAGGCCAACACATACAATTTTTGAAGGACGAGAAAGCGGAGGCCCTAGCCTAATGTGATCACCAACAACTGGGCAAGTATCCTGGTTAGATTCTAACCATTTCTTTAATTTTTCTATTCCGTTATTACCAAAAAATTCTTCGTTATAATCAGAAGTAAACGCCGAAACGTCTAATTTGATTCCATTAGTTAATTGAACCCCTGGTTTTTCTGCATTAATTGTTCCAAATCTAATAAGTTTCATCTTTTTTATTTTGAATTAAGTGTTATAAATCCGCCATCAATACCATAATTTGAACCGGTGACAAAACTGGATTCATCGGAACATAAAAACAATGCTAAATCAGCTATTTCTTGTGGACTACCCATGCGGCCAATAGGTTGTGTCTTAGATAAATTGTCAAACATTTCTGTTTCTTTACCTGGGTAGTTCTTTTTAATGAATCCGTCAACAAATGGCGTGTGTACCCTAGCGGGAGAGACGCAATTACAACGAATATTATGGCTTATATAATCTTTTGCTATGGAATATGTCATGGTAAGTACAGCGCCTTTAGACATGGAATAGGCAAAGCGATCAGAAATTCCAACTGATGATGCGATTGACGCCAAGTTTAAAATAACCCCACCACCGTTATCTTTCATTAGCGAAATGCAAGCCTTGGAACAATTATAAACACCTTTAATATTAATTTCATAAAGTCTGTCTAAATCTTCTTCACTGCAAGCTTCAAGATTCCCAACATGAGCTACCCCAGCATTATTGATTAAAATATCAACGGAAACTAATTTAGACACTTGATTAACTATTTCACTGACTTGTTTATAATCTGCTACGTTGCAATGATATGCTGTTGCTTTAAAACCTTTGGTATTGATTTCATCTGCGGTATTGGTCGCAGTTTCCATATTAAAATCTAAAATATGTACATCGGCACCCCGCTCGGCAAAGGTTTTGGCTATGGCTTTGCCAATACCGCTTCCTCCACCCGTAATTACAACTCCTTTATTTTGTAAAGAAAATTTTATTTCCATGAATTTATATTTTAAAGTGAAACTCCTCTGTTTCAAGTAATAATATCGTTTTGTCCCAATATTCGTACATTGACTTCAAGTTTTCCATATGAATCTTGAATAATACAAGGAAATAGAGCTTCCCAAAAGTTTTCAATAGTTTTAACCCTTCAATCAACTTAAATTTCTGATTTTGTGTTTAATATAAAAAATATTTGAAGAATCTCTAACAATCAATTCTGCATTTAAAATAATTTTATTTAACGATTGCTGTACATTCTCTTTTTTTGTGTGCGCTAAAAATGCCGCTGCGGCTTTTTTACCGATTTCGTCACTATGTTGGTGAATACTAGAAATACTTGGATTTACCATAGCGGTAAATGGTTCATTTCCAAATCCAACTAGAGCAATTTCTGCTGGAATTTTTATTTTATTTTCTAGTAAAACTTGTTGTGCACCTAATGCAGCATAATCCCCAGCGACATATA
>MDTG01233413.1_pt1 | contig 11409 bp, 12 predicted proteins | sample 811421 | NCBI WGS metagenome assembly MDTG01 (sample SAMN05326645, study PRJNA326480) | marine metagenome | isolation source: seawater | place: Pacific Ocean: South East | collected 2011
CGCTGGTGGCGCTGTTGGAGCCGCTGTTGGAGCCGCTGTCGGAGCCGCTGGTGGCGCTGTTGGAGCCGCTGTCGGAGCCGCTGGTGGCGCTGTCGGTGGTGGTGGTGGTGGGGCTCCCCCTCCTCCTCCTGATGGTGGTGGTGGTGGGGCTCCTCCTCCTCCTCCTCCTGGTGGTGGTGGTGGTGGGGCTCCTCCTCCTGGCGGTGGGCCGCCATATTGCGCGTTCACTGACAATGGGAACATACCTGCCAAAAATAATGCTGCAACACAGGTTGTTATCTTTAAATTAACTTTTTTTGACATACCAAGCTCCTTATCCATTTATCTAAAGGAATGATTCTTTTTTTTTAAAAAAAAGATATACAGATAAAAAAACAAAAAATTTGATTTGAGTCAAATAACAATTGATAAAATCAAAAAAACACTATACCAAATTCAAGTGTTAGAATTTAATAATTTAATAAACTATTTCAATAATTTTAAGTGTATTTCTATTTTATTTTTCGTTAAGAATAAAATTAATTTTATTTTTTAATTTTATATCATCACAATCGCCAGCCCATTCACCACAGAAAAATTGAGCATGAGGTATCTCTTTTACAGGTTTAGTATTATACTTAATAATATCACTTCTGTTGGAGTTAGCACTAACGAAAGGTCCTGCAATAGCAAAAATAATAAACAAGACGGAAAATACACTTTGTTTAAAAATTGATATATTATGATGCATATTCTTTCCCTATTAATTATTAATTCTTAATGGCAAATTTGCATAATCTGTGCCAATTTTTACTTGACCTTTGAACTTGAAGTATTATTTGAAGAGAATGAAAAATTTTTTAATGACAGCAGGCATAATCTTAATGTTATCATCATCATTATCTCACAGCAGTGCTAAAATACCATCAAGCGTTGATTTTGAGTTAATAGAAGGAGATCACATTAACATCAACGATTTAAAAGGTAAGGTTGTACTAATTACCAACACCGCATCAAAATGTGGTTTTACAAGCCAATATGATGGTCTACAACAGATATATGATAGGTACAATTCATCTGGTTTAGAAATAATAGCTGTTCCCTCTAATGATTTTCTTCAAGAATATAGTTCTGAAGAAAAGGTAAAAAATTTTTGTGAGACTAACTTTGGCATAACTTTTCCAATTACTACTGTTACTAAAATAACTGGCAGAAATGCGCACCCTTTTTACCTTTGGTTAAAAGAAAATCATAATTTTAAACCAAGATGGAATTTCAATAAAATTTTGATTGACAAGAATGGTCGTGTTATTGAGACTTTTGGTAGTGTAATAGGTCCGAATTCAAAAAAACTCACTTCTAAAATAGAAATGTTGTTAAATGAATATTGACATGTTATGTTTTAAATAATTATTTAATAAATTATCAAATTAACTAATCATGTAAATTTTACAACTGAAGGTATTTAAAATGAATAAAATTTTTCTTATATTAATTTCTATTTTAATTTGTTCTTGCGCAACTTTAGATGTTCCCTTAGTTCCGTGGTTTTAAAAAAATTTTTTAAATATATTACCTTAAAAAAGGTTGAAATTAATTGAATCAAGATCGTCAAGTCAAAGATAAAATCTTATCTATTTTTAAAGCTTATTTAAATAAAAACTTTAACTACGAAAAAATAATTAAAAAGATAGAAGTTCTAGAAAATAGAATTTCTATAATCATAGAAGTTAGTGAAGATCAAGTTTCTGAAATATCAGATTTAAAAAAAACTATCATTTTTGAGTTAGAAAAAACCTTTCATAAAAAAAAAGTTTTTATTCTTATTTCTTCTCATGTTGAAAAAAATAAAAGTGGTAATAATAATCCTATAAGAAAACCTAATAATTTAGAAAAATTCGATACCTCTAACATCAAAAAAATTATAGCAATAGGATCCGGCAAAGGAGGAGTTGGAAAATCCACTATATCTGCAAATCTTGCATTGTCACTAAAAAAAATAGGAAAAAAAGTTGGTTTACTTGATGCTGATTTATATGGTCCATCTCAACCTAAAATTTTTAATATAAAAGAACCTCTTGAAACTATCAAAAAAGAAGAAAAAGAGTTCATAGTTCCTATAAAAAAATTTGGTATCTCCTTGATGTCAATAGGATTTATGATTGAAGAGGAAGATGCCTTAATATGGCGAGGTCCTATGCTCATAAAAGCTTTAAAGCAATTCGTTAGTCAAGTTGAATGGGAAGATATAGACGTATTAATAGTTGATTTGCCTCCAGGAACTGGAGATATTCAGCTGACTCTTTCTCAAAAATTCAAATTAGACGGTGCTATAATTGTTTCTACTCCTCAAGATTTAGCACTTTTGGATGCAAAAAAAGCAATTAAAATGTTTAAAAAACTAAATATTCCAGTTTTAGGTCTTATAGAAAACATGTCTTATCATAGATGCTTGAATTGTGGGCATGAAGAAAAAATCTTTGGCTCAGGTGGAGTTATAGAAGAAGCTAGAAAAAAAAATATACCATATTTAGGAGAAATTCCCTTAGAAAAAGAAATTAGAGTTTCAGCTGATAAAGGTTTGCCATTTTCTTTATACAATCAAGAAGAAGAAACCCAAAAACTCTTTTCATCTATTGCAGAAAAGTTAATTGTTAATCTTATTTAATTTGATCTTTTTTCATTTGTTGTTTTATACTATTGATTAACAAATTTCTTTTTTTTTCTTTAGAAAAATTATTACTATATAATTTAAGTTTATTTTTTAGCTTATTATTTTCTTTTTCATCATTTAAGTTTTTTATTTTTTTCATTTTTTTCAAATTTTAAAATTAAATCAAATTATTTGTTATTATAATATAAAAAATAACAATTTAAAATAAAATAACCAAAAATACAGAAAGTTTGACGTTGCTTAAAAAAAATTATAAAAAAAAATATATTTCATGACATATCAGGAGAGAATATGAATTGCATAGGCCATTTTATAAATGGAAAAGAAATTAAAGGTAAATCAAAAGATAAATTAAAAGTATTTAATCCATCGAATGGAAAAATGATCTCTTTTGTTCATGTCGGAGGTAAAGACGAAATTAGTGAGGCTATAAACTTTGCAAAAAAAGCTCAAGTTGAATGGGAAAAAGTAAATGTTCAAAAAAGAACAAGAATAATTAGAAACTTTATAGAATTAGTTAACAAAAACATTGATACATTAAGCATTAATCTATCAAAAGAACACGGGAAAACACTTCTTGACTCTAAAGGTGATATTCAAAGAGGCATAGAGGTTGCAGAATTTTGTTTAGGCATTCCTCATTTATTAAAAGGAGAATTTTCAGAGAATGTGAGTGAAAATATTGATATGTATTCTATAAACCAACCAGTAGGGATTACTTTAGGAATTACACCTTTTAATTTTCCTGCAATGATACCAATGTGGAAATTCTGCCCAGCAATTGCATGTGGAAATGCATTTATTTTAAAACCTTCCGAAAAAAATCCTTCAGTTCCAATTATGTTAGCAAAGTTATTTACTGAAGCAGGTCTTCCTGATGGAGTTTTGCAAGTTATTAACGGAGATAAGACGACAGTAGATAATCTAATCGAAAATAAATATATTGATGCTGTAGGTTTTGTAGGTTCAACCCCAATAGCTGAATATATATACACTAAATCATCAAGTTTTGGAAAAAGAGTTCAATGTTTCGGTGGTGCAAAAAATCATATGGTAATTATGCCTGATGCAGATCTTGATCAGGTGTCTGATAATTTAATTGGGGCATCATTTGGAGCTGCTGGTGAAAGATGTATGTCAATTTCAGTTGCAGTTCCTGTTGGAGAGAAAACAGGTAATAATCTTAAAGAAATTTTATTGAAGAAAATAAAAAAATTAAAAGTTGGACCATACAATTCAAATGAAAAAATTGATTTTGGACCTTTAATTTCATTAGATGCAAAAAAAAGAATTTCAAAAATAATTAAAAATGCAAAAAAAGAAGGAGCTGAATTATTAGTCGACGGTTCAGAAATAAATGTTAATGGTCATGAGAATGGGTTTTATATTGGACCAACATTATTTGATAGAGTTGAAACAGACACGCAATTATATAAAGAGGAAATTTTTGGACCAGTATTATCAATTGTAAGAGCAGAAAATGTCTATGAAGCCAAACAAATTTTAATAAATAATAAATATGGTAATGGAGCAGCTATTTATACGAATGATGGAGAAGTAGCTCGAAATTTTGTTAAGGAAGTTAATATCGGAATGATTGGCATTAATATACCTATTCCAGTTCCACTAGCCTTTTATACTTTTGGAGGTTGGAAAAAGTCAGCTTTTGGAGATTTAAATCAACATGGAACAGACTCAGTCAAATTTTATACAAAAACAAAGACTGTTACCGCAAAATGGCAAAAGAAAGCAGACAAAGAAATCAATTTTTCTTTACCAACATCCGAAAAATTTGATTAAACTTTTTTTTTCAAACAAAGGATTTCGCGAGTTTCATCACATGAAGAAACATATCGATTATTTTTAATACAAATTTCTACAGCTTTTTTTACTAAAGAAGCATTTGAAGGAGCTAATAAATCTTTTTCTAATCGTATATTATCCTCTAAGCCTGTCCTTATATGTCCACCAGATAATGCTGCCCATTCGTTAATTTTAAATTGATCTTTACCTATTCCTGCCGCACACCATTGGATTTTGGGAAAGAAATCTTTAATTAAATTTAAATAAAAATCAAAAACTTTTTTATTAGCTGGCATTGAATTTTTTACACCCATTACAATCTGTATATAAAAGTTTTCGAAGATCTTTTGATCAAAAATATTTTTCAACTGAAAAATATGCGACATGTCAAAAATCTCAATTTCAGGGATAACACTGTTTCTTTGAAATTCTCTAATAAGCCAATTGATTAATTGAGGAGAATTTTCATATACCCTATCAGGGAAATTAGTTGAACCAACAGATAATGAAGCCATATCAGGTTTGAGTGATAGCATTTTACCCCTTTCCTCTCCCTTCCCAGATCTTCCTCCAGTTGAAAATTGTATTACCATTCCAGGACAAAATTTTTTAATTCCTTCAAAAAGTAAAAAAAACTTCTCAATATCTGAAGATGGTGAACCGTCATTATTTCTAACATGACAATGAACTATTGAAGCACCGGCTTCAAAAGACTCTTGTGTACTCTCAATTTGTTCTTGTATAGAAATTGGTATGCTTGGATTATTAGCCTTTTGTCCTACAGAACCAGTTATTGCTACACAAATTATACAAGGTTTTCGACTACTTTTTAAGTTGTTTCTCATACTTAGATCATATTACAAATTCAAAAATTTTAAATAAAAAAAAAATTTTTTTTATTTTATTAAAACTAAATAAAAAAATTCATTGAAACAGCTGAAGGTTTATATAATAATTGTCAGATAAATAGTTAAAAAAAGAAGAATATATTGGAAAATTTATCACATAGATTTCATGCAAAAATTTCCACAGATAAAGCTGATATACTTTTGGCACAGAATTTAAGATCTTTAGTTTTTAGGAAAAATAAACTTACTAAAGATATAGATAATTTTGATGATCAATGCCTACATATCTTAGTAGTTGATAAAGAAAAAAAACAAGCTGTATGCGTATTCAGAATTATGAAACTAGAAAATGGAGAACAAATTGAAAAAAGTTATTCCTCCCAATTCTATGATTTGTCAAAATTAAGAAAGATTGGAAACCCTATTTTAGAAATGGGAAGATTTTGTGTTCACCCTGAATATAAAGCACCAGACATATTAGTACTAGCTTGGGCTACACTTATAAATTTTGTGAAAAAGAATAAGGTAGGTTTTCTTTTTGGATGCTCTAGCTTTAATGGTCTTGAAATAAAAGAACATCAAGACGCTTTTATGTTTCTTAAAAAGAACCATTTAGCACCAAGAAAATACAACCCTTACATTAAATCTCCTCAAATATTTAACTTTTCTAAACATTTAAAACATGAAAGACAAAAAAATTATAATATTGGAATTGTTAAAAAAAAACTACCACCTCTTTTAAGATACTATCTTTCATTAGGTGGATGGGTTTCAGATCATGCTGTTATGGATTTTGATTTAAAAACTCTTCATGTATTTACAGGTTTAAATATTAAATCTATTCCGTCAAAAAGACTTAAATTTTTACAAAGAATTGCAACGTCAATGTAATAATTTAAAATAAATACTGAACAAAAAAAAGGGATATTGAGGGAAAAGAAAATAACAATATTATTTTAATAAAATCTGAAATCAAAAATGGAATTATGCCTAAGTAAGTTTCATATAAATTGGTTTTCTTTGCTAATTTATTAACTATAAGAACATTTAACCCAAATGGAGGTGTTATTAGCCCTACCTCTACTACAACTAAAGTTAAAATTCCAAACCAAATTGCGAAACTTTCTTCGCTCATTCCAAAATCTAATTCACTTAGAATTGGAAAAAAAATTGGAATTGTTAGTAGAATCATAGCAAAACTATCCATAAAACACCCCAAAACAATATAAATTAGTAAAAATATAATTAATATCATATGAGGAGATAAGTCTGTTGAAATGACAATCTCACCTAATTCAGTCGGAAATCTCGATAAAGCAATGAATGAGTTGAAAAACTCAGCACCTAAAATAATTAAGAAAATCATTCCTGTAGTAACAGCTGTTTCTTCAATAACATCTTTTAATTGCGAAAATCCAAAGTTTTTTGAAAATAAAAACATTATTCCTGTCAACCCTGAACCAATTGCTGCTCCTTCAGTAGGAGAAAAAAAACCAAAATATATTCCTCCAATCACAACAAAAAAAATTACAAATACTTTCCAAATTTCAAAAATATACTTAATCCTTTCTTTCCAAGGTTTATAATCTCCCTTTGGTGCACTATTAGGATAAAAGAAAGTATAGATATAAATTGTTATAATATAAAATATTAGCGCTAAAATACCTGGCACCATTGCAGCTGCAAACATCTTAGAAATATTTTGTTCTGTAAGTATGCTATATACGATTAATATTATAGATGGAGGAATTAATATTCCTAAAGTGCCGCCAGCAGCTAAAGTTGCTGTACTAAAAGAATTAGAGTAATTATTTTTTTCTAACTCGGGCAATGATATTTTGCTCATAGTTGCAACAGTTGCCAAAGATGAGCCACAAATTGCTCCAAAACCAGCACAAGCCCCCATTGTAGACATTGCTAATCCACCTCTTAGATGCCCCATAAAAGCATTTGATAAATTAAAAATCGTTGAATTTAATCCAGCCTTGGATGCAAAATTACCCATTAATAGAAAAAGAGGAATAACTGAAAATGAATAACTTGAAAAAAGATGCCAAGCACTTGTCTTAAGTTGTACAGTTAAAGATGTCCATCCAGATAAAAAAATTACTCCAAAACTACCCACCAAAATTAAAGAAATACTTACAGGAATTCGAATAGCTAAGAAAAAAAATAATAATGGTATTGCAAAAAAAACAATATTGATATTATCCATAATTTTTATTCCAAAAAAGAGTTTTGTTCAAACTTTCTATAAAAAGAAAAAAGCTTATAAAAAAAAGAAGTATGAAAGAACTTACAGCTGGAACAAAAGCTATCCATATTGGAAATCTCAATAGCATTGTTTGTTCATCAAATCTATACATGTCAAGTGCACCCAAAAACATATAAAAGCTAAAAATTAAATAAATGATTGACAAAAAAATGTAACAGATAGTGTCCAAAAATTCTTTTTTACGTTGTCTTAACTTTGAAGTAAAAATTTCTAAAATCAAATTGCCTTTTTTAATTTGACATAATGGTAAAAAAAAGAAGATAGTAGAAGCACAAGCTAATTCTACTACCTCAAAATATCCAAAAATTGGTTGAGATAAAAAGGCTCTTCCTATTATCGAATAAAAACTTAAAAATAATATTAAGAACAGCATGAAAATTCCAAAACAAGAGAATAAAAATGACAATTTAAATATTATACTTCTGAATATTTTCATTTTTTAAATTAGATTTGAACTCATTGCTCATACTTATTGATTAATTCTTTTGCACTTTCATAAATTTTTTGACCATTAATACCCTTTAATTTTTTTTCCTCTATCCAATTTTCTATAAATATTTCACCTCTTCGTTTAATTTCATTAGTATTTTTTTCAGTTAATGTAAAAAAAGTTCCACCTGCATTAATTGCTTTATTTTTTCCGTCAATTTCAAATTTATCCCACAATCTTCCTGCTTTTTTTGCTAAATTTAATCCTGAATTTTCATCAATAACTTTTTTATGCTCATTTGAAAGATTATTATAAGTTTTTTTGTTCATTAAAAATAAAAAAACTGTAGTATATAGACCTCTATTTCCAAATACCTCGGTATGTTTTTTTGTTATTTCGTGAAGTTTAAAACTATGCATAATCTCATAAGGAACAAGCATTCCATCAATTACACCTTTAGTTAATGACGGAGCAACTTCTGGTACAGGCATACCCACAGGAACTGCTCCAAAACTTTTAAGCATTTCTGTTATCACTCTTGTAGGACCTCTTAATTTTAAACCTTTAAATTCTTCTATATCTTTAATAAAATTATCTTTAGTATGAATCTTCCCAGGAGAATGAACATGAACAGCTAAAACCTTAAATTCATTCAATTCAGAAATTGAATGAATTTCAGAAAAAGCATGTGCTGCCTGAGAAGTCGCTTCAGCATTTGAGGCAATAAAAGGTAAATCAAATACTTCTAAAGACGGAAATCGTCCAGGAGTATATCCCGCCAAAGTCCATACAATATCAACCATTCCTTCTCTTACTTGATCAACAAGTTGTGGAGGTTTTCCTCCAAGTTGCATCGAAGGATACATTTCGATTTTAATTTCACCATTAGACTCTAAAAATATTTTTTCACTCCAAGGAATTATAAAATCTGAATTAGAATTAGCTGATAAAGGAGAAAATGAATGGAATTTTAATGTAGTTTGTTCTGCCCAAGATTTTGAAAAAACAATAATAAAAAAGACTATGCTAATTGTTAATTTTCTGTACATAATTATACCTCTATGTTTGATTTTTTTGAAAGGAAAATTTATATTAAATTTTATTCCTTAATAACATAATTTTTTAAAATACCAATATCACTAATTTTAACCTCAACGATATCTCCATCTTTGAGATAAACTTTCGGAGTTCTTCTTTCTCCGACACCACCAGGTGTTCCAGTTATTATAACATCTCCACATCTTAAAGTGGTAAAGGATGAACAATATGATATTAATTGTGGAACTGAAAAAATAAGTTTACTGACACAACTTTTTTGCATTAATTTTCCATTAAGATTTGTTTCAATACTTAATTTTTCAATGTTTTCTATTTCATCTTTTGTTACTAAATAAGGTCCAAAGGCCCCAGTATTATCGAAATTCTTACCGGGAGTAAATTGACTAGAATGTTTCTGCCAATCCCTTACTGTTGAGTCATTATAACAAGAAAAACCTGCTACAACAGTCATAGCATTATCAATTGATAAATTTTTGCCATTTTTTCCTATTATTACCGCAAGCTCTCCTTCAAAATCTAATTTGTATGACTGCTTTGGAATTACTAAGTTTTTTAAATGTCCCACTTGAGACTCAGAAAATCTACAAAAAATTGTTGGATATTTATTTTTTTTTCTTTTAGTTTCTATCCTATGATCATTGTAGTTAACACCTACACCTAAAATTTTATCTGGATTTACTATTAAAGGAAGAAATTCAATTTCATCAACAGGAATAGCATCTAAATTTTTTAAATTCAATCTTTCAAAAAAAAATTTTTCATTTTTTAATAACTCTTTAAGACACTTAATTTCAGATCCAAAATGATTTCCGAGATCTATAACATTTTGACCATCCAATAAACCAAAAGATGATTTGTCTTTATATTTGAAACTTAATAACTTCATATTTTCTTTCAATCAGGATAATATATAATTACTATCATATACAAAAAATTTTTCAAAATTCTTTTTCACCTTTATGTTAAGTTCCAAATTTAAATGATTTTCAATTTAAAAAAAATTAATCAAACTAAAAAAAATGTTATTATTTTATGTTTAGCCCAATCATTTTTAGGCTGCCAATTACCGATGATATTCATTCTAGGAAGTTTGTCTGGACAATATCTAAGCACAAATAAGTGTTTTTCTACGCTTCCAATATCTTTGGTAATTATTGGATCTATGACTACAGCCCCATTTTTATCAAAGTTCATGTCATTATATGGTCGAAAAAAAGGATTTTTTATTGGCACTTTTGCTGGATTTTTAGGTTCATTTTTTTGTTCTTTAGGTTTGATATTTAATAGCTTTTATCTTTTTTTATTTGGTTCACTTATTTCTGGAAGCTATATGTGTTCATATGGTTTTTATAGGTTCGCTGCAGCAGACGGTACAGAAGAGAAATTCAGAGTGAAAGCGATATCGTATGTAATGGCAGCAGGATTAATTTCTGCAGTCATAGGAACTCAACTTGTAAAAGTTACTAATGACTTGTTCATAATACCATTTTTAGGATCTTATGTGACTATTTTTGTAATAAATTTCTTTGGTATTTTTATTTTTTTTAAATTAGAGATTCCAAACAAAAAAAATAATACAAAAAAAAATAATCAAAAATCAAAATCTTTTTCAATTTTTAAAAATAAATTAATTTTATATCCTATGTTTTTTGCAACATTTTCATATTTAATTATGAATTTAGTTATGACGGCTACTCCCTTAGCAATAATTGGATGTGGATTAAGCGACAACAATGCTGCTGATGTAGTGATGGCACATGTTTTAGCAATGTCTCTTCCTTCATTTTTTACCGGTAAATTAATTATAAAATACGGGGAAAGAAAAATCATTATATTAGGAATTTTTATATTATTTTTCTCTGCAATTGGAGGTTTGTTAGGTGATAATTTATTGAACTTTTATACTACTTTAATTTTACTAGGAATTGGATGGAATTTTAGTTTTGTAGGTTCTACATCTATGCTTACAAATAAAAGCAATAATTACAATAAAGAAAAAATTCAAGGAATTAACGACTTTATAGTTTTTGGTTTTGTAGCATTAGGTTCAATACTATCAGGTGGAATACTAAGTTGTTTAGGTTCAAATATTAATGATGGTTGGTTTCTATTAAATTTAATTGTCTTTTGTTCAACTTTATTCATAATAATTTTATTAATTTTTAAAACTACTTTTTTGAATTATTTTAAATCAAGTTAAGTGTAAAAAAATATTTAAATTTATCTTTTTTCTAAAATTTAAAGTAAAAAAAAGATTAGTCTTTATTTAAAAGAAATACTCATATGACATTGCATCTAAATTTGAAATGAAAGTCAAAATCAAGACAGTAATTACTGCTAA
>MDTG01373473.1_pt1 | contig 11409 bp, 13 predicted proteins | sample 811421 | NCBI WGS metagenome assembly MDTG01 (sample SAMN05326645, study PRJNA326480) | marine metagenome | isolation source: seawater | place: Pacific Ocean: South East | collected 2011
CGACTTCAAGGCGCAGATGAAAACGGAGTAGTGCAAAGTGGGCGAGGAAATCTCACTGACGAGAACAGGGATCACCGCGGAAGAGTTCGCGGGAATTTCACATTTGCTTCGCCGGTCGAAAACCAACGCCACGGTGGAGGCGTTCGAGGAAGCGGCGGCCGCTGCCTTCGACAGAACCTGCTGCATCAGCGCCACCTCGGGCGGCATCGCGATCGAACTGGCCCTGGCGGCCACTGGAATCGGTCCGGGCGACGAGGTCATTCTGCCCGCAATCGGCGCCCGCTCGGCGGCGGCTGGAGCACAAAGACTTGGTGCCACGGTTCAGGCGATCGACGTCGACCCCAGAACCCTCTGCATGCGCGTCGAAGACGCGGAAGCGGCCATCAGTGAACGTACCAAGGTGATGGTCGCGAGTTCGGCACTCGGCTGCCCGGCAGGGATGGATGAACTCTCTGCACTGGCGACGCGATCGGAACTCCCGATGATCGAAATCGTGGGCCCATCGATCGGCGGCAGCGTCCGCGGCGAACGTTCGGCACGATTCGGACGCATGGCGGTGATCGACCTCGGCCAGGCAAGCCCCCTTTCGACCGAAAGCGGAGGCCTGATTCTCACCCACGACGATCACCTTGATGCCCTGCTACGTGACCTTCGAAACGGCAGACGAGCGATCGGCCCGAACGGCCGCCTTGCCTCGAATGCCCCTGGATATGACGCGCCGCTGGATGATGTCAGAGCCGCTCTGGGGTTGGTCAGACTCGGCAAACTCGATTCCGTGATCGCACGGCGGGCAGAAATGGCCGGCAGTTACATCAGAGCCTTGAGCGGACATTCGGACCTGATCGTCCAGACCGCCCCCGAAGGCGTTCAGATGGGCTGGAGCCGAATGCTGGTGCGGCTCAGCGACCGATTCTCGGTCGAGGAACGGGACGAGATCATCGAGGGACTGGCGCGCCACGACATCATCGGTGATCCACTGATCGAACTGGCCCAGCACTCGATCGCCCCCACCATCCTCGAAGGACAGTCCTGGCCGGTCGCGGAACGAGCCACGGACCGGGCGATCAGTCTTCCCTTCCACGATCAACTGCGAGAACGTGAGATCGATCTGGTCGCACAGACGCTGGAACTGATGATCACGCGGACGAGTTTCCGGCGTGACGACCTGCCCGGTTTCTAGACCGGCTGATCGAAACAACGGTGAGGCCTCATCTCGAAAGGATTCTCTCGAGAATCCCAGCCAATGCGGCCGCCCCCTCTGCGTTTGGATGGATCGAATCTGAATAGAAGTCCTCGTTCCACATCTCGGAAAAATCCGTGAGCTCGAAGAGAGCGATCTTGCTTGAAAGCCCACCACCGATGAGATCCCGCAGAGAGGTCCTGGATTGCCACTCCGATTCGTTCTGATAGAGAAGAATCGAGAATCGAGTGTCCTTGAACTCCTCCAGCAATCCGTTCAGCCTGGCGTCGACATCGAAGTCGGGGACCGTGAGTTCGGATGGTGATTCCACCAGGCATTGGGGGAAGAACTGTTTCCGAAACACGAAATAGGAGGCACTCAGAGGCGCCGCGGTGGGATGGAAGGACATGCAACGCCAGCTCGAGGGCGGCCCATCGAAGTCGAAGCTGTTCAAGACGAAAACGATGTCCTGCAGCTGCTGAAGATCGTCCTTTCGCGAGGCGAGATAGTTCACCGAGTTCTTGAACGTCCAGCTTCCGTCCGCGATCGCATAGACGTTGCGGGAATCGAACCGACCGTCAAGCTGCTCTCCGACGCGCTCGCTTTGATCCAGAGGGTTTCCTCCGAACACGATGCTGTCTCCGAGGATCAGGATCTCATCGCCGTTGGAAGTGAACTCCTTGCGGCTGATCATCTGCATTTCATTGATGTGCCAGGTGTTGCCCAGGAAGGAACCACTCTGACTGGCGACTGGAATGTAACCGGTCACAGGATTGGCCTCCCTGATCGGAACATCAGCGAGTCCGAGGAACCTTGCCGCGATCTCCACTGAAAAAACAGCGAGAATGAGAAGAATGCACAGCCCGAGAATGGTTCTTTTGAGACGACTTTTCATGATTCAGTGCTGGGATTCAAGCTCCCAGCATGCAGAACTACTCCCACTCGATGGTGGCAGGCGGCTTGGATGAGATGTCGTAGACGACGCGATTGACGCCGTTGACTTCGTTGATGATGCGATTCGAGATCGAGGCCAGCACGTCGTAGGGAATGCGCGCCCAGTCGGCGGTCATGAAATCCTGAGTCTCGACGGCGCGGATCGCCACGACCGATTCGTAGGTCCGTCCATCCCCCATCACACCGACCGAGCGGACGGGAAGGAGCACCGCGAAGACCTGGTTCGTCGAACGATAAAGCTCGTTCGCGACGATCTCCTCGAGAAGGATCTCGTCACAGTCGCAGAGCAGGTCCAGCTTGTCCTGAGTGATGTCACCAAGCACGCGAACCGCGAGGCCGGGCCCCGGGAAAGGGTGCCGCCAGACGATCGAGGCGGGCAGGCCAAGGACCTCGCCCAAGGCACGTACTTCATCCTTGAAGAGGTCACGCAGCGGTTCGACGAGTTCGAACCCGAGTTCCTCGGGGAGCCCGCCGACGTTGTGATGCAGCTTGATGTTGGCGGCAGTGCCGGCCAGCGACTGCCCGCTTTCGATGACGTCGGGGTAGAGGGTGCCTTGCGCGAGAAAACGAACACCGCCATCGACCTCCTCGGCGGCCTGCTGGAAGACCTCGATGAAACGATGTCCGATCAGACGTCGTTTCTCCTGGGGATCCGTCACCCCTTCGAGGTCATTCAGAAAATCCTCGGACGCGTCGATGACACGAAGGTCGATGTCGAAATGACCGCGGAACGTCCGTTCCACGAGTTCACGTTCGTTCTTTCTCAGAAGACCGTTGTCCACGAAGATGCAGGTGAGCTGGTCGCCGATCGCACGCGCGAGCAATGCAGCCACCACCGAGGAATCAACGCCGCCCGAGAGGCCGCAGATGACTCGACCATCACCGACCTGCGCCTTCACTCTGGCACATTCGGATTCCATGAATTCGCTCATCTTCCAACTTCCAGAGCACCCACAGATTCCAAAGAGGAAGTTTCTCAGAATGTCGACGCCGTGAGGCGTGTGGGTGACTTCGGGGTGGAACTGCACGCCATAGAAAGGGAGTTCATGGTGCCGGACCGCCGCGTAGGGACAGGTGTCGGTGTGCGCGAGTGCGGTGAACGCATCACCCAGCCCTGACACCTGATCACCATGACTCATCCAGACCGAGGTCATCGAAGGAATTCCTCCGAGAAGTCCTTCCGTCGCATCGATGTCGAGTTTGGCTCGACCGTATTCGCGTGACGTCGCGGGCTCGACGGTGGCCCCGAGCAGCTGGCAGCCGAGCTGCATTCCGTAACAGATGCCCAGGACAGGGACGCCCAGCTCGAACAGGCGTTCGTCACATCGAGGAGCTCCCTCCTCGTGAACACTGGACGGTCCACCTGAAAGGATCACACCTTTGGGCGAAAGCGATCTCAACGTTTCAAGTGGCGTCTCGGGAGCCACGAGGAGACTGAAGGCTCCGGCCTCGCGAACGCGCCGAGCGATCAGCTGCGCGTACTGACTGCCGAAGTCGAGAATCAGGATGGGTTCGGTGTTCTTTGGACCGCCGTGGGTCATGCGAATGCTCCGGTGATCGGGGTGGCAGTTCGAATTTCACACAATACCCCCTTGCGGCGACTTCGTGGGCGGTCTCAGGTTGCCGAACCACCCGAAAACGACATTCTCGCGGTATCCTGTAATCGTGAAATCGATGAATGCACAATTCAGACACTTCCTGCCGCTTTTCATGCTCGGCATGAGCTGCCTGCTTGCGAGCTGTCAGGCCCCGTCGATCACCAGGGGCGGGTTCAATTCAGGCTCGCCGGCGGCACGCACCCACGCCATCGAAGTCACCATCAAGGAGTCGAGGAAGACCGGTCGGATCAGTCGGGAGAATCTCAAATCGATTGTCGAATTGCTCAACGCGGATGACGATCTGGTGCGCTTCATGGCGATCGGCGCCTTGACCGAGCTCAGCGGAGATGACCTCGGGTATCGATTCTTCGACCCCCGCGCGGTGCGATTCAAGGCCGTTCAGAAATGGCGAGCCTACGCACTCGAAAGCAACGGTACGGATGTCATCAGCATCGAGCCGAGAGTCAGCACGAAGAACGACACGGAGAGCGGATCATGACTCCACTCTCCGACACTCCCGACGTTCAGATCGATCTGACGAGCAACCCGAAATATCTGGCTTCCGTGCGTGGCATGATTCTGGCACTGACTCAGACGGCGGGATTCGACGTCGTCGAGTCCGGTCACATCGCACTTGCGGTCGACGAGACACTCGCCAACATCATCCGTCATGGATACCAACTTCAGACCGACAAGCCGATCCATATCTCGATCTGGTTGCTGGAAGATGAAGAAGCTGGTGTCAAGATCGTGATCGAGGACGAGGCCGTTCAAATCGATCCTGAGGCGATCAGCGGTCGTGACCTCGATGACATCAAGCCCGGAGGACTGGGCGTTCACATCATCAATGACGTGATGTGTGAATGCACATTCGAGAAACGGAAGACCAAGGGCATGCGTGTGACGCTGAAGAAACATCTGAAATCCAAGACAAAAGATCGCACTGAAAACACAACCTCGTCTCACTGAGACGAGCGCATCAAGGACATCATGTCTTCACAACAGAACATCGAAGTCGAAACTGAAACACTCCCCGCTGGAATCGTGCTCAGACCCAAAGGGGACATCGATCTCAGTCGGGCACCGGCCTTTCGGGTCGAAATCGCCAAGTGGGTCAAGGACAACAGCAGTCCCGTCTTCATCGACCTCAGCCAGGTGCCCTACATGGACTCATCGGGTGTCGCCACACTGGTGGAGGCCCTTCAAATGACCAATCGTTCAGGGGTCAGACTCGCACTGTTCGGCATGCAGGAACGGGTGCGGTCGATCTTTGAAATCGCACGGCTCGACACCGTCTTCAGAATCGCAGAGACATTCGAACAGGCGCAGGAGGATTGATCCGTTGACTCCAGCACGCTCAATCATCAAGCTGGTCGACTACGTGGGGGCCGCATGGTTCGAACTCAATGAGTTCATCGGAAGTCTCGTGTGGCTGTTCGTCGACGCCTTCACCTGGATCTACCGCTCACTCGTGCTGAGGCAGGTTCGAATCGGCAGAAGCGCGTTGGTGACCCAGATCCTCAGAGTCGGAGTGCGCTCGATCGCGATCGTCTCTCTGGTCAGTGGCTGCATCGGTTTCATCCTCGCACTGCAGACGGCTCCAAGCCTGGCTCAGTTCGGCCAGGTGGACAAGGTCGCCAATCTCGTCGGCGTGGCGGTTCTTCGTGAGCTCGGTCCCCTGATCGCCGCGGTGGTGCTCACAGGGTTCGCAGGTGCGTCGATCGCCGCTGAAATCGGAACCATGGTCGTGAACGAGGAGATCGAGGCGCTGGAATCGATGGCCTTGAATCCGATTCGATTCCTCGTCGTGCCCCGTCTCATCGCCACCGCGATCAGCCTGTTTCTTCTGACGATCATCGGGGACCTCTGCGCCGTCTTCGCCGGAGGCGTGGTGGGCGTGGTCTTTCTGGATATCCCGTACGAAGTCTACAAACTCAACACGCTTCAGCAGCTGACGACCTCCGATTTCTCGACGGGCCTGATCAAGTCGATCATGTTCGGAACCGTGCTGGGACTCATCGCCTGCCGAAACGGCCTGCGCGTCTCCGGCGGTGCGGCAGGAGTCGGCAAGGCCACCACGGACACGGTTGTTCAAACGATCGTCACCGTGATCTTCCTCGACCTCGGCTTCACTGCATTCTTTTACGCGGTTGGCTGGACGTGATGTCGGACTTTCCTCCGACCATCTGAATCGTTCCGGCACCTGAGGTCACCCGACTTGCCGCAGGGCTTGAGATCGTTCTCTCGATGTCATCGCTTCGAACTCTTCGAGCAAGAAGTATGGCCACGGACATCATTGAAATGGTGGCGACGAGCGGTACCACACCGCCTATGAGGAGCGAGTTTGATAAGTGAGGCAGAGCGCCCGCCGCCCAGGGTGCCGAGGCGACATCGAAGAGAATCAGGGGGAGCAGCCCGCCCACGGTGAGCAGCGCCAGGAAGAGATGCCTGGATTCCAACTGCGAAACCATCGGTGAAATCACCAGAAGAAGACAAAGAAGCGGGATGATGATCACCACGATCAATCGCGCGCCGACCTGGACCAGGCCATCCACTGCCTGAATCGAGGAATCCAGTCCCGAGGCGGGCTCTCCGGAGGGACTGCCGGAACCGATCACCGGACTTTGAAAACCAAACGAAGCTTTCCCGTGCTCGAAACCGGTGCCAGCCGTCGAACTGGTCGGTCCGATCGCGGCGAACATCGTGAGTTGAAGCACGAAGAGCAAGGCCGCCAGTCGGGAGAGACCAACCACGCACTGGGTGATGGTGCCCGCGAACTCGATGACGGATGAACGAATTGTCGCCATGGTCGACTCCCAGGGAAGTGGTGTCCTTCTGTGAGAAACCACTTCCTTCACAACGACCCCTGAGCCCCGGAACGGGTCATATGAAGTCTGACTTTCAACACATCCCACACCAGACTCGAGTGAAAGATGCAGGAAGAACGTGATGAAACGACTCTCCCAGACGAAACAGTTCGAACAGAGGAACCATGTCAGGACTCCGGGTGAACTCAGGCTCCCAGAGCAAGTCTCTGACCCAGGACCGAAGGAAGTCCTGCGGAAAGAATGGCATTTTTAACTGCATAGACGGCATATTCGGTCCGTCGCAGCGTGAATGTCTGTTGGTCCATATCCAGAACCGCCCAACTCGCACGGACGTCACCATCTCGTGGTTGTCCGACACTTCCGGGATTCAGCAGGAATTTGGAATCAACCGGAAGCGATGTGGGCTTGCCATCGGAGACTTGAAGCGTCCCCGCCTTGATGAAGCGACGTCCCACCGGCATCTGAAAGACACCTGGAACATGGGTGTGCCCGAACAGGCACAATCTCTCCGCCATCGAAGTCAGAACCTGTGCGGCTTCCGAGGTTGATCTGATGTATCCGGGATCCTCGATCGGGACCGGTGAATCATGGACACAGACGACTTTTCGCGACAGATGAAACCAATTGGGCATGTTCGCGATGATCTTGCGTTCAGTCGGTCCGAGCTGACGAGAGGTCCATTCGATCGCTTCTCGCGCGTGGGGATTGAAATTGGAGGTCTGAGAGGGCTTCAGAATCGCATCTTCGTGATTGCCGCGCACCGTGAATTCACAGTGATCTGCCACCATCCTGAGACACTCGCAGGGATCGGGTCCGTACCCGACGACGTCACCAAGGCAGACCGTTCTTTCGATTCCCTCCCGGGAGATCTCCTCGAGGACGGCTTTGAGTGCCACCGAGTTTCCGTGAATATCCGAAATGACCGCGATTCGTTCGCTCATGACGCCTTCTCCTGACGCTGCCTCAAGTCAGTGAGCAGCTGGATTTCAATCGACGATCATGGGTCGTGAATCAAGAGCAAGCCACTTGATGGGACAACCATGGTCGGGTTGTTCAGGCAAATCACACTATCGGACTCCATCGCTGTCATGAATGCCTTGTGGATTGGACGGTACGACCGCACAGAAGTTCGGCGACGGCACCTTTGGGGGAACGAGCGACACCGGCCCATCCCTCTCCAAGCATCCGAAGACACCCCTCGGACATTCTGTCGCCGATTCGACCGGGAACCGCCAGAACATCCCGGCCATGTTCCTCGACGGCAAGTCGAGCGGTGATCAACGCTCCGGAACGTGCCGCAGCCTCCATGACCAGCACCCCGAGCGAAAGCCCGGAAATGATTCGATTGCGACGAGGAAAAAGCCAGGGACGTGGCGGAGCGAACACCGAGGTCTCTGAAACCAGAGCCCCACCTCCGTCGACGATGGATTGAAAAAGCTGATCATGCTCTGGTGGATAGGGCATTCGCAAACCGTTGGCCAGAACCGCGATGGTGGGCACGCCATCACGCACAGCGGCGCGATGCGCGATTCCGTCGATGCCCCTCGCTCCTCCCGACACGACGGAGACACCGGAATCGGAACAGGCTCGCACGAACTCGGGCGTCAACCGAACACCGTACTCGCTTGGTCTTCTGGACCCGACGATTGCAAGACCCAGAGCGGCGGATGATGGTGTTCCGAGACATCTCAACAACAGAGGTGGATCTGGAATCACCGAGAGCGAGTCTGGATATCGCGGTGAACCCAGTGGGATGAGATCAATACCGACATCGCGGCGTCCGCGTTCCTCGTTCGCCACAGCTTGCTGCCCGGTCGAAAAAGCGCGGACCAGCCGCTCCGCGGCTGACGGGGTGATCTCGAAAGTGGAGAGCAGGAAAGGCACATTCGAACCAACCAGTGTGTCCGCTGCAGTCTCGCGCTCCCCCCCCACGCCATCCAGAAGGTGATGGATCTCGCGGGAGGACAATCGTGGTGCGAGATCAAGCGCGACCAGCGAGGTCGGATCATCCGGGGTCTTTGTAGCACGCGCCTCGGGGCTCTCGGGCGTGTCGCCCCTGTTCTCGACATCTGAATTCGTCATGACGATGAACTCTAGAAAAAGGACCGAGAATCGATTGAGATGCTGCATTTCATCAGTCTTTTCAAAGAGAAGACTGGCAGATGACTACGTCCATCTGGGAGCATGTCCACGAAGGATGAACGAATGCAGACCCTGATCACTCGACTGAATGCCGCGGACACGAGGAGTCATCGCCTGATGGTCTTCGTCATCTTCATGCTGGCGCTCGGTCTTCGCATCCTGTGCTTCGAAGGATACGCCGATGCGAATCCAAGAGCCTATGCAATGCTCGCACAGGACCTCAGCATGGGTGAACTGCACATTCCAGACGAGACCATCACGCCTGTCTTTCCCGTGAGAATCGGAGCCTACGCACCTGCGGCGGGTTTGATCGGTCTCTTCGGTCTTTCCGAGATCACCATGGTGGGATTCGTCTTTCTGGTGGACCTCTTGTCATTGGTTCTGATCTACGTGGTCTGCCGAACGGCGTTCGGAGGATGCGCCGGCTTGATCGGCCTGCTGCTGCTGGGCATTTCTCCATTGGACGTCTCGATGGGGTCACGCTTTCTGCCTCATCTCGTCGCCGCGTTCTGGGCCAATCTCGGCATGTGCCTCGTCTGGGCGGTCATCGCAATGGACCTCTCATCAGGAAGACGTTGGCTGGGTGCGGGTCTCGCCGGACTCTGCTTCGGATGGTCCTGGATGACCTATGAATCCGTTGCGTATCTCGTCCCACCAGTCGCACTGATCCTTCTTTTTTCCGGACGAGAAAGAACCCTCAAGCAGCGCGTTCAGATCACCTCGCTGATCGGACTGGGGTCGATCTTCGTACTTGCAGGGGAGATGAGCTTCCTCTGGTGGCGAACGGGCGATCTTCTTTATCGCCTGCATGCGACTGAAGACAACTACGAGGTGTGTTCGGAGTTCTTCTTCGTGCAGTCCTCCACACGATTCGGTTGGGAGGAAGACGGCTTTTCGCGAATCATGTTCGAACGCCTGTTCATCGATGGTCCCAGACAGATTCTTCTGGGCCGAGCATTGGGTGGCATCACACTGCTGGGACTGTTCGCAGTGGTCTGGGCGCTGGTGACGAAGAGACGATCCCTTTTCATCCCTGGCATCTGGCTGATCTCACTGGTACTGCTCTTCAATTTCATGACGACATCATTCGAAAGCTACAAGCCCCTGCCGATCATTCCGTATCTGGCCAGGTATCTCTCCCCCCTGCTGTTTCCCTCGGCGGTTCTGTGCGCGGGACTGATCTCCAGCTTGATGCTCCCGAGAAAAGAAGGGGCACACGACCGGATGGGATCCAGCAACCGGGCAGGTGGACTCGTTCTTCTGGTCCTGGCTTGCGGTTTCTCCTTGCCAGGTCTTTTCAAGTACTCCAGCCAGGATCAGTTTTCGATCGAACGAAAAATGGTCTCTCTTCTGGAGGAGAATGATGTTCTTTACACGGACATGCGCTCGGCGGGAAACATCATCTTTCTTCGAAACGGAATTCTCGAGGAGCGGACTCAGACCACGATTCCCTTCGAGGAGATCGCTCCCGACAGCCTTCCGGAGGGAGCCTTCATTCTGATCAATGATTCAATGAAGCAATTTCTGATCGAGGGTTTCCAGTACACCCCGCCCCCGTACTTCGAAGCGACGAATCCGGAATGGACACTGATCTGGGAAAAGCGTCAGGCACGAATCTACCGGATCGACCCGAGCGGCTCAGAGCCCTGATTCGACGGGAATCGTCGCTGGTGGAGAACCGGCTCGATCACCACGATCAAGCAGCAAGCCGATGAAGATCGCCAGAATCGCCCCACCAAAGAGCCAGACTCGCCCCTCGCCCGACAGGATCGTTGCCAGCAGCGAGTCGTTGGCGATGGGCTGCCGGGGAGACACCAGAGTGTTGAAGGACATCTCATCCAGGACCGAGCGCTCGATCCAGCGGGTTGGTGGCTCCTGGATCCCTGTCAGCATCGTGAGAAGATTCTGCTCGCGAGGCATGATTCCAAGTTGAGCGGCAGCCAGTCTCCGGACGACGGTTTCATCACCGGCATCGATTCCCTCGAGGAAGCTTTCATACGCCTCGACGGTCTCAAGAGCATGCACTCTCTGAGCTCTGAGGGTTTCGACCGACGCCCTCTCGGCCTCCAGACGCTCCTCGGAGGGAAAGACCCCGGCTGAGACCAGAAGGACCAGCCCGGCGAGCAGCCACGGCCAACCGTGATCGAATCCCGTGATCCGGGAACCGGCGGGTCTTCTGTTGTGGGGTGCAGATTCAGTCACACCCTCTCTATCGTCACGATCGACTGGGATTCGGCAGAAAGTTCAAGATGATTCAACCTGACACGCCCAAGAAGGTAGGCTTCAGTCATGCAGGAACAACACAACCCCGAGAATCATCTCAGCACGCACCGCAATAGAAACTTCGTCGGTCAGACGATGCACCTCGCGGGGCATGCCTTCATTGATTGCACCTTCGATGGATGCACTCTGGTGCTGACGAACGGACCGGTCTTCACGCAGAGCGTCCGGTTTCACAAATGCAATTTCAGGTTGGAATACGACATCCTCTGGTCGGATGCCAAATCAAGGTCCCAGCTCAGACAGCTTCTGGACCTGATCGACGGGGCCCCGGATGCCGGAGGGCGCATCGGCGACTTCTGAAGGAGGCCGCCGACGCAGTGCCGCTCGGGTGATCTCAGCCGAGATCGGGGAACATCGTGGTGACGGTCGAGACCAGGTCCTTGACGTGGCTGATCGACTCGTCCATGAGACCCTTTTCCTGCTC
>MDTG01403619.1_pt1 | contig 11409 bp, 17 predicted proteins | sample 811421 | NCBI WGS metagenome assembly MDTG01 (sample SAMN05326645, study PRJNA326480) | marine metagenome | isolation source: seawater | place: Pacific Ocean: South East | collected 2011
CTTTATAGAAATTAAATTTAAATGATTAACGTTTAGAAAATTGGAAACTTCTTCTTGCTTTTCTATGACCGTATTTTTTTCTCTCGACAACCCTTGAGTCTCTAGTGGTGAGTTTGTCTTTTTTTAAATTTTTCTTCAAATTTTCATCATGAGAAATTAAAGCCTTTGATATACCCAAAATAATAGCACCAGCCTGACCAGAAAGACCACCGCCCTTGACCGAACATTTAACGTCATAATTACTTGCAACTTCTGATATTTCCAAAGGCCTTGTTACAATTATTTGATGCACTGGACGTTTAAAATATTCATTCATTTTCAAACCATTAACATGAATATTTCCAGATCCCTTTTTTACCCAAACTCTAGCAATAGATCTTTTTCTTCTGCCAGTTGCATATTTGCTGTCTTTAAAGTCTAATTTTATTTTCTTTATTTTATTTTCAGTTATTACGTTTTCCATTATCTTACAATATTTTTCTTATTTAATTTTTCAAATTCAATTAATTTAGGTTTTTGTATATCATGAGGATGTTTATCACCATTATAGATTTTTAATTTTGTAAGTTGTTTTTTTGCTAATGGACCTCCAGGCAACATTCTTTTAACAGCAAGTTTTAAAATTTGTTCAGTTTTATTTTTTTCTTTTAAAGATAAAGGTGAAAATTCTTTTATACCACCAGGATGACCAGTATGTTTAAAATATTTTTTTTCCTTAAATTTTTTACCAGTAAATTTAATTTTATCGATATTTGTAACAACAACAAAGTCTCCATTATCAATATGAGGATTATAAGAAGCTTTATTTTTTCCTCTTAAAACTTTAGATATTAACGACGCAAGTCTTCCAACCGCGGCATTCTCAGCATTAACTAAATACCAATCTTTTTTAATTTCTTTTTTTTTAATAAACGGTGTCATAATGATTGGCGATAAATACATATAATAACAAACAAAGTCAATTTATTTTATCGATGAATAGTATAAATTTAATGCGCTTAGCACTAATATAACACCTATTATTTGATGTGCTGAAGCTAAGAAAATATTTAAATTACTTATTAGTGTAAATATACCAACCGATACTTGAAGCAATAAAGATAAAAATAAATATAACATCGGTTTAAAAAGTTTTTTATCATTTTTTCTTAATATAAAAAAACCTAATATCAAAATATATAATGTGATTATATATGCTATATTTCTATGATAAAATTGAACTAAAGAATGGTTTTCAAAATTTAAAAAGTCAAAAAAATTAACAAAAAAAAAATCATCTGGAAAATAACTATAACCCATCAGTGGCCAAGTCTGATAAATTTTACCAGCATCTAATCCTGAAACGAATGCACCCATTATTATTTGAAAAAAAATTAAAATTATAAGAAATATATATGGAAAATTTTTTTTAGAAAAATTAAAAAAAATTTTATTATTTTGAGACCTATAATTAATAATGGTCCAAAACAATATTGAAACAATTAGGATAGCTATGCTTAAATGCAATGACAATCTATAATGACTAACAGTAACATCATTAACTAGCCCGCTTTTTACCATGTACCATCCAACAATGCCTTGAATAATTATTAAGCTTAAAATTATATAACATCTAACTAATTCACTATATTTGATTTTTTTTGAAAAATGGAAATATAATAATGGGAATAAAAAAAATAATCCGATAAATCTACCAAAAATTCTATGAATATATTCCCAATAAAAAATTATTTTAAATTCATTTATCATCATATCACTATTCAAAATTTTAAATTGTGGTATTTGTTTATACAAATCAAAATAATAATCCCATTCGGATTGACTCATAGGTGGTAAAATACCCTTGAATAATTCCCATTCCGTAATTGATAATCCAGAGTCAGTAAGCCTTGTAAAACCACCAATTATAATCATCGCAATTATCAGCACAAAAGTTGATTTGAGCCACAGTATGAAAAAATTATTAATATTTTTATCGTGAGTGATCATAAAATTTAATATATATAGATTTATAATTATTATTACGAATTTAATGTCGCTATGATAAATAAAAATATACTTAAAATAAGAAAAAAATTAGATAATTTAGATAATCAATTTTTAAAGTTAATAAAAAAAAGAACATTTTATGTGGATCAAGTTTTAAAAAATAAAACTTTTAAAAAAGATATTATAGATAAGAAAAGAATAAAAATAATACTTAAAAATATAGCCAATAAATCAATTAAAAAAAAAAATTGATCCAAAAATTACTAATAAAATTTGGAAATCTATGATCAGAGCTTATATTGATTATGAATATAGAAATTTTAATAAGAACTAATTACTTACTATGAGGTGGTAATTTTTTTTCAACAAAAAACTCATGCTTTCTTGTGTTGGGGTTATATTTTTTTAATTTTAGTTTATCTTTAGCTTTTTCACCCTTGGTCGGTTTTTTAGCATAATATATAAATTTACTATCTGGATTACTTTCAGGAACTAATCTAACTTTTAAATGAGTTTTTTTTGCCATACTTCTTAAGGTTTTTGATTTTGTCTAATATTTTTTTACTTTTATTATTTAAAATTAACTTTAAATAATGAGTTTTTAAACTAATTGAATTATAGTCGTCAAGTTTTTTTATATCTTTATTTAATATAATTTTTGCACCACTTATTGTTAAACCTTTGTCTTTAATTAAAAATTTAATAAATTTTAATAACTCAACTTGATTGGGTGAATAGTATCGTCTATTATTAATAATTTTAGGCCTAATTTGTTTAAATTCACTTTCCCAATAACGTAAAACATGATTTGAAGGCTTTTTAGTAACTTTATTAACTAAATCAAGTAATTTTGATAACTCACTTATTTTAATAAATTTGCTCAATTGAATCTATTTATTTTATTTTTGAAATTTTTAGATGGAGAAAAACTTATAGAAAGTCTCTCTTTTATAATAAATTCCTTTTTTGTTTTTGGATTTCTTCCTATTCTGGATTTTTTTTTAATTAACTTAAAAGTGCCTAAATTTTTCAAAATTAAATCTTCGTTTTTTAATATCTCACTCATGACATTTATTAAATCTGAAATTAATTTTTTTGATATTGAGTTAGAATATCCAAGTTGAGTACTTAAATCTTTTATTAAATAAGATTTATTTATATTTTTGATCACTCTTTAAATGACTTAAATTATTTTTAATTTCTTGTATTAAATTTCCCTTAATAATTTTATAACACAGATCTATTGAATGATAAAATCCTAAGTAATCAGTTCCCCCATGACTTTTTACCACTGGCCCATTTAATCCTAAAAAAATTGCACCATTGTATTTTCTTGGGTCCAATTTTTCTTTAAATCTTTTTAAAGAGAAAAATGAAAAAAGTAGAGATATTTTAGTAAAAATATTTTCTGTTAACGAGCTTTTCAAATTATCTACAATAAATTTAGCGGTTCCCTCGGCTGTTTTTAAAGCAATATTACCAGTAAAACCATCTGTTACAATTACATTTGTATCACCATGCATAATTTTATTTCCTTCAATATATCCTTTAAAAATAAAATTATTTTCATTACTTAATTCGTTCAATTTTTTAAATGCTTTTTTTAGATTTTCTGTTCCTTTAATTTCTTCCGATCCAATATTTAAGAGAGATACTAAAGGCTTGTCTTTTGGGAATAAAGATTTGTATAAGGCTGAACCAAGTTCAGCGAAATCAACAAGATTTTTTTCATCGCACTCTATATTTGCACCTAAATCCAAAACTACATTCATTCCATTTTGATTTGGCCATAAACCAGCCAAAGCAGGCTTGCTTACATCGCTCATCATCTTAAGGATCATTCTGGATATAACTAACAGCACTCCTGTATTGCCTGCTGATAAACTTATATCAGCATCACCATCTACCTGAGATTTGATACAATTCCACATACTTGTGTTTTTTGAATTTTTAATTGCTGTTAATGGTGTCTCCTCGTCTGAGACTATAGCTGGAGCATGAGTTATTTTTATTAATTCAGAATTTACGTTATATTTTATTAAATTTTTTCTAATTTGCGCTTCGTCTCCAAATAAATTTAGAATAAAATCGTTATTAGATTTATTTTTAGAAACAAAAGTAGATACTGCTTTTATTGTTTTATTAGGAGAGTTTTCACCACCCATTGCATCAATTGCAATAGTAATTTTTTTTGACATTAAGTTTTAGATATCTAAGATTTTTTTTCCGTTGTAATATCCGGATTTTAAATCCACATGATGTGAAAGTTTATACTCACCACTCTTTTTGTCTTCAACTATGTTTGTAGCAGAGATTTTGTGATGAGATCTTCTCATCTTTTTTTTTGAAACAGAAGTTTTTCTTTTAGGTACTGCCATAATTAAATTTAAATTTTATTGAATCTTTTATAATATTATCTAAGGATAATTCAAAGCAAAAGTTATAAAAATTTAAGAGATATTTTTCAAAAAACTCATAGTTTTCATCATTTGATGCTTGAAATTCTTTAAAATACTTAAAAACTAACTTTTTATTAATTTTGAATATTGTTTGATTATCAATCTTTAATTTTAGCAAGATATCATAAAGAACTTTGTTAAGATCTTTCATTTTTTTATTAACCGAAACATCTCCAAATCCAAGCTCTCTTAGATTATATTCAATATTGTCAAATAAACTATCATACTCTTTTTGATCGAATCTTACTTTTTTAATTTTGAAGATAATCATCATAATTGAAAAATGAAAAAACATTAAATAAATACGTGTTTCAAAAGTGTCGGATAAACCTACTTTTTTGTAAAAAAAAATATTTCTAGATAAGATCAGTAATGTATTATAAAGATTGTATTTATGAGATTTGTTTTTAAACATATTTTTAATTTTATATTATTGCTTATAGTTTTAATTATTTCAAATGGCTGTAAATTACAAGAGCCATATAAAAATCACGGGATTTTATTTTTGGAAAATCGTTTTGAAAAACTAGTTATAAATAGTTCAAATAAAAACGATGTTTTAAAAACAATTGGTCAGCCTCATTCTAAGTCAATTGATAATGAAAATGAGTGGTTTTATATAGAAAGAGTTTTAACTAAAGGCGCTTATCACAAATTGGGAAAAAATATATTAAAATCTAATAATGTGTTAGTTCTTTCATTCGATAAATATGGAATTTTGAATAATAAAATAATTTTAAATAAAAATGATAAAAAAGAACTATCATTTTCCACGGATAAAACTGCTAATGAGATAACTCAAAAAAGTTTTGTTGAAAAATTTTTATCTAGTGTCAGAACAAAAATGTATAAAAATAGATAATATTAGTGTGCGATAACTGCTAATAATAATAATGCAACAATATTTGTTATTTTAATCATAGGATTTACTGCGGGTCCAGCCGTATCCTTATAAGGGTCACCCACAGTATCGCCAGTCACTGCAGATTTATGAGCCTCTGAACCTTTGCCACCAAAATTTCCATCCTCAATATATTTTTTTGCATTATCCCAAGCGCCTCCTCCTGCAGTCATCGAAACTGCAACAAATAATCCTGTAATTATTACGCCTAACAACATTGCACCCAGTGAAGATAAAGCAGCTTCTAAACCACCTATTTGTAAAATTACAAAATAAAGAATAATTGGAGATAAAACAGGTAAAAGTGAAGGTATAATCATTTCTTTAATCGCTGCTTTTGTTAATAAATCTACTAATTTACCATAGTCAGGTTTTCTCTTTCCTTTCATGATACCTGGTATTTTTTTAAATTGTCTTCTTACTTCTACTACAACTGCTCCTCCAGCTCTACCAACAGCTTGCATTCCCATTGAACCAAATAAATAAGGAAGCATTCCACCGATTAATAAACCAGATACAACAAAAGGATTTGATAAATCAAAGGTTACATTTACCCCTTCTAAAGCTGAATTTTTTACATTAGAAAAATATTTAATATCTTCAGTATAAGCAGCAAACAAGACTAAAGCCCCTAAACCAGCTGAACCTATAGCATATCCTTTTGTAACAGCTTTTGTGGTATTTCCAACTGCATCCAACGCATCTGTTGTTTTTCTAACATTCTTCGGAAGTTTAGACATTTCAGCAATACCTCCCGCATTATCTGTTACTGGACCGTATGCGTCTAAAGCAACTACCATTCCAGTTAAAGCCAACATAGCTGTTACAGCAATTGCTATACCATAAAGACCAGCTAAACTATTTGTATATAAAATTCCTGACACTATAATCAGCGCTGGTATAGCTGTAGCCTCCATTGAAATAGCTAAACCTTGTATAACATTTGTGCCATGTCCTGTTGTTGATGATTTTGCTACTGTTTTTACTGGTCTATAGTCAGTACCAGTATAGTATTCAGTTACCCAAATTAATAAACCAGTTATTATAAATCCAACTACACCACATATGTAAAGATCTAAACCAGAAAATATTGCACCAGCATTATTATTATAGGTGCTTTTTAATCCAATTAAATTTTCTGTAACAGGATACATAATTATTAATGAAGTTAATGCTGTAACAATAAAGCCTTTATACAAAGCTCCCATAATATTTTTATTTTTACCTAATTTAACAAACCAAGTGCCAATTATTGAAGTAATTATACATGCTCCTCCAATAGCTAAAGGATAAATCATTAAATTATAATCTTGTGGAGAAAAAATAGAGGCTAGAACCATGGTCGCCACGATCGTTACAGCATAAGTTTCAAATAAATCCGCAGCCATACCAGCGCAATCTCCAACGTTATCACCTACATTATCAGCTATTACGGCAGGATTTCTGGGATCATCTTCAGGTATACCAGCTTCAACTTTACCGACAAGATCAGCTCCTACATCAGCCCCTTTGGTAAAAATTCCACCTCCTAACCTTGCGAATATTGAGATAAGTGATGCTCCAAAACCAAGAGCAACCAAAGCATTAATGATTTCTCTATTATCAATCTTTAAGTTTATCAAAATTATATAATAAATTGTAATTGCAAGTAAGGCTAACCCAGCTACTAATAAACCAGTAATAGCTCCTGATTTAAATGCTATAGTCAAACCTGATTGTAAACTTACTCTTGCTGCTTCTGCTGTTCTTACATTTGCTTTAACAGAAATTAACATACCTACATATCCTGCTACACCAGATAAAAAAGCGCCAATGAAATATCCTAGGCCGACTAAATAACTAAAAAAATATGTTACAATTGCTAATACTAAAATTCCTACGATAGCTATAGTTTTATATTGTCTATTTAAATATGCTTTTGCTCCTATTTGTATTGCTTCAGCAATTTCTTGCATTCTAGCGTTTCCTGGACTTGAAGAAATAATCTGTCCTGAGAGTAGATAGCTATAGGCTACAGCTAGTATACCAGTAAAAGAAATTAGATATAGAAGTTCTAAATAATTTGACATTTTGAATATCGGATAGATGCCAAAAAAGAGTCAAAAACGCAAGCTAAACTTAAAGATATTTTCAACATTTTTACTCGTCTTTTCTTATTGCGTTAGATATTTTATCCAAAATAGCGTTTAAATAACCAATTTGAACTTTTTCTAAAAAATACTCAGATGCTAATAAATATTCACTTATTATCACTTTTTTTGGGTTGTTATGTTTGAACATAAGCTCAAAAACTGCTGCAAAAAGAATTATTTTAAGTAATTTATCTGTTTTTTTTAGATCAATATCTGTTTGTAAATGTTGGTTTATAGTTTCCTCTATTATTTCAGACCTTTCTAAAGTGCCTGATACAATATCTTTTATAAATTTTTTGTACTGGCTCTTTGGATATTTAATTTCACTATCAGGATTCATTAGTGAATTGTATATTTTTTGAATAATCTTAATTCTAGGTGAAGGATTCTTAGATTTTTTGTGGTCCATTTTTTAAAATGGATATTACTGCAGACGCAGCTTCCAATCCTTTGTTTGGTTTATTTGATTTAATTAATCCGGACCTTTGCTTAGCCTGTTTTATATTTAGAGCAGTTATAATTCCATTTCCAATTGGCTTATTAAAGTTGATTGACAATTTCATTATAGCGTTGAAGGATGAATTACAAATTAAATCAAAGTGAGGAGTTTTTCCTTTAATAACACATCCTAAAGCGATAAAAGCATCAAATTTATTTATATTTTTTCTTATTGCTATTGGAATCTCAAATACACCAGAGACATTAATTATACTTAAGTTAATTTTTTTTTTTTTTAAAGAACTTTTTGCAGACTGTACAAGTTTGGCTGTAATTTGGTCGTAGTAATTAGCGTTTATAATCAAAATTTTTTTCATTTAATAATTATTTGTTTTATTATTTTTAAACCAAAACCGTCTAAGCCAATAATTTTTTTTTTTGTACGTGATAGTAATATCATATTTTGTACATTAAAATCTTTAATTATTTGAGCTCCTAATCCATAATATCTTAACGTAATATCTGTTTGATCTTTTTTTATTTTATTTATTTCATTATTTATTATTACAAATATAAAGTTTTTAAATTTCGATAAAATCTTTAAATTCTTTTTAATTTCCTTATTTTTAATTAAGTTCCTTCTATTTACATTTTTAGATAAAACTCTTATGGGTACTGACTTATTTTTACTAAATTTTCCTTTTGAAAAAACAAAACTCTCATATTTATTTAGATAATTTTTATATACATGAAATTGGATTGATGGATTTTTTCTCTTCATAATACTTTTTGAAAAAGTTTTATATATTAATTTTTCATTTTTAAATCTATGGGCTATTAAATCAGTTATAGATGCAATTTTTATTTTATGCTTTTGAGAAAATTTAGTTAAGTCATCGAGTCTTGCCATTCTACCGTCTTCATTCATTACTTCACAAATTACTGAACTTGGATTAAGGCTTGATAATTTTGAAATATCTACCGATGCCTCAGTATGACCTGCTCTTTCCAAAACTCCTCCATTTCTTGCTACTAGAGGGAAGACATGGCCAGGCGAGACAATATCTTTTTTTCCAGAATTTTTATTGATTGCAACCTTAATTGTTTTTGCTCTATCAAAAGCAGATATTCCTGTTGAAATACCTTTTTTTGCTTCAATTGATACAGTAAAGGCAGTTTGCATTCTTGATCTATTTATTTGTGACATAAGTGGGAGTTTTAATTTATCAATTTGTTTTTTTGTTAGAGCCAGGCAAATCAAACCTCTACCATGTTTTGCCATAAAATTGATAACTCTAGAATTGCATTTTGAGCCAGGAATGACTAGATCCCCCTCATTTTCCCGACTTTCATCATCAACTAAAATAAACATCTTTCCCTTTTTGGCATCTCTTATAATTGATGGAATGTTTGAAAATTTTTTTTTAGACATTTTAAATAGTATATTTATATATGTATTTACTAAATATATCTAATTCAACGTTTACTAAATCATTTACTTTAAGATTATTTAAATTTGTTAATTTTAAGGTATGAGGAATTATATTCAAATTTAAATAGTTTTGAAAAACTTTTGAGATTGTTAAAGAAACACCATTAATAGAAATTGAAGCTTTTTCTACTAGATATTTAGAGTAAATTTTATTTTCTATCTTAAGATTTAAAGACCAAGACTGATCAATAATAGTGATCTTTTTTACTTTAGCGGTAGTATCTACGTGACCTTGGGTAAAATGGCCTGAAATTTTTTTTCCATATACTAAGGATTTCTCTAAATTAATTTTTTGGCCAATTTTTAGATTCTTAAAATTTGATTTTTTAATAGTTTCACTCGATATATAAAAAAAAATTAGGTCGCCTTTAATTTTAGACAAAGTTAAACATACTCCATCACAACAAATTGAAGAGCCAATTTCATTTCTTTTAAATTTTAAATTTGACTTAAGTCCAATTAACCTACTTTTATCATAATCTTTAATAAACTTAATAACACCAGTATTGAAAATTATACCATTAAACATTATTTAACCTTTATTTTAAAAAGTTCATCATTTTTTAAATTAACTCTTAATTTTTTTGAGCGTCTTAATTGTTTAATAAATCCTATATTAATATTATTTTTACCCTTTTTTTTTAAAAGATATTTAGATTTAAATAAATATAAATTATTGATTAATTTAAATCTAAATAATTTATTTAATAGGATTAAACCACTTTCTATCAAAACTCTTCCTTGTCCAATTTTGAAGATTTTTTTGAAGAATTTAATAAAATCTTCTTTATTTTCAAGGGAGTTTAGCTTAATTACTCTTATCTTTTTTTTTTAAAATAAGAAATTTTTTCTTCATTTTTACTTAACGTAAAAATATAAGTTTTCCTCTTTTTGGTTAAATTAATTAAATTTAGATCTTTTCTTAGTTTTAAATATCTATCTATAATTATAAGATTAGGTTTATTTTTATTCAAACCATCAATCCTACAGTTTAATAAAGAATTATCTTTATTTATAGAATTTGAGGTAGAAACTATACAATTATATTTTGATCTTATAAGATGAGCTACTTTTCTTGATCTAGAATTAGTAATCCATTTTGATTTTGTATTAATTGTAAAAAAATCTTTTGATATCGCAATTTTTGCATCAATTAGAGGAAACTCATCAATTTTATTAAAAAAATAACTGTTATAGAACTCTTTATGTTTATTTTCAGTTTGCTTTAATTTTGTAACTTTTTTAAGCACCTTCTTAGCCATTTTGTTTGTTCTCGGATCAGGGTCATCAAATGAATAAAAAACTTTTTTTATTTTTTTTTTTTTAATAATGTTTGTGCAAGGAGGTGTTAATCCGAAATGTGCGCATGGTTCTAAAGTAACATACATAACAGCGTCCTTGAAATTTATATTCTTATTTAATGCAATATATTCAGCGTGGGGTCTGCCGCTGACTGAAGTAACTGCAGAGCTGATTACTGAATCATTCCTCACAATTACACATCCGACAGACGGATTTTTGTTTGTCTTTCCAAGATTAATTTCAGCTATATTAAATGCTAAATTTGAAAAAAAATTATGATTTTGGCTCATCTAGATTGCCTACGAATTGCTCAAAATCTCTAGCCTCTTTAAAATTTTTATATACTGAAGCATAGCGTACATAGGCAACCGTATCTAGATATTGTAAACCTTCCATAATAAATTTGCCAATAGTTGATGTTGGAATTTCACTTTCTCCTAGACCTTCAATTTTAGTTATGATTTTGTAAACAAAATTATCTATGGCATCATTATCTATAGGTCTCTTCCGGGTTGCTATTCTTATAGATTTTGAAACTTTGTCCCTATCAAAAGGCTCTCTTTTGCTATTACTTTTTATAACAGATAGTTCTTGAAATTGTACTCTTTCAAAAGTAGTAAACCTTACACCTCCATGACACGTACAAAGCCTACGTCTTCTTACGGCCGTTCCGTCTTCTGCTGGCCTAGAATCAAC
>MDTG01126653.1_pt1 | contig 11408 bp, 8 predicted proteins | sample 811421 | NCBI WGS metagenome assembly MDTG01 (sample SAMN05326645, study PRJNA326480) | marine metagenome | isolation source: seawater | place: Pacific Ocean: South East | collected 2011
AGCTTATGAATAAATTTTTAAAAGAATTTAAAGATAGAGGATTTTTCTATCAGTGCACGAGTGAAGAGGAATTATCTAAATTATTAGATAAAGAAAAAATTAATAGCTATATAGGTTTTGATTGCACCGCTGAAAGTCTCCATGTTGGTAGTTTACTACAAATAATGTGTTTGAGACTTCTTCAAAAATATGGTCACAGGCCCATTGTTTTATTAGGAGGTGGTACCACCAGAATAGGAGATCCTTCGGGCAAAGATAAAACAAGAAAAATATTAGGTGAAAAAGAAATAGAGAAAAATATAAAAAATATAGAAAAAATATTGAAAAATTTTTTAAATACTAAAAATCCAAAAACTAAACCAATTTTTGTAAACAACTATTCTTGGCTTAAAGGTTTAAATTATATTTCATTTTTGAGAGATGTTGGAAAACATTTTACAATAAATAAGATGTTAAGTTTTGACAGTGTAAAAACTAGATTGGAAAGAGAACAGTCTCTTAGCTATATGGAATTTAATTACATGATTCTTCAAGCTTATGACTTTTTAGAATTGAATAAAAAAAAAAATTGTTTGCTTCAAATAGGTGGTTCTGATCAATGGGGAAATATTGTGAATGGAGTTGAGCTAATTAAAAGATATTCTAATAAACAGGTTTATGGTTTAACAACTCCTTTAATTACACTGGCCTCAGGAGCAAAGATGGGAAAAACTGAAGCAGGTGCAATTTGGTTAGATAAAAAATTATTATCCTCATATGATTATTGGCAATTTTGGAGAAACACAGATGACAGTGATGTCATTAAATTTTTGAAAATTTTTACCGAGATTGAAATAGATGAAATTGATAATTTGAATATTAATAATATTAATGAATTAAAAATATTATTAGCAAATAAAGCTACGGAAATGCTTCATGGTAAAAAAGCTGCTCAAAATTCAGAGCAAGCTGCAAAGGAGGCTTTTTCAGGAGTTTCACTTGGTTCAAATTTGCCTTCAATTAAAATTAATTCTAAAGAACTTGATAAACAAATAAATATAATTGATCTTATTGTTTTGTCTAAATTAGAAAAATCTAAGAGTGAAATAAGAAGATTAATTAAAGGAAATGCTATTAAGCTTAATGATAAATTAATAATTGATGAAAAATTTATTATTAAAAATGAATTATTTAATGAAAATTATCTTAAACTCTCGATTGGAAAAAAAAGACATATTAAAATTGAGAAAAATTAATTTTTTTTAATTTTTTCTAATGTTCTTGTTATAAATCGTGGTGTCAATGTTTTAATAGGGTTAACTGTGGTTTCTAAATTTTTTGGTGACCCTTTAATTTTAAAACTTACACCAAAAACACCCTCACCAGTTTTAGAACCTACTAATATTTTTCCTAATACTGGAATAGATCCAATTGCTTTATTTATTGTAGTTGCTGGAACTAATGAACCTCTTAAACTAATCAATTTATCCTTTTCAACATAACCATCCATTAAAACTGAAATAGCAGGACCTATTGCATAAATTTCCTCTATCGTCATTAGGTCATCTTGATTTTTAAAAATCATTTCAAATTCATCAAATGTTATTCCTTCGCCGGAAAGGATATCCGCTATACCTTGTAGAGAAGCAAGTGTAAGTAGCTTTGTTAAGATAGATAGTTCTTTGAGTCTAAAATCATAAATTTTTAAATTTGATTTTGAAAGATTGCCTTTTTTTGAAGAATAAAAGTCTAAAGAACCATCTCTATAACCCTTAATAAATTTATATCTTTTTACAATAGGTTCGGCTTCATCTAAAAAAAAAGTTGTGACTTTTTCATTTTGATTGGACTTAATTGTAAATTTAAAATATTTATTTTTTGAAAAAAAAGCATTTATTTCAGCATTTGTTACTTCATTATTTTGAAAATTTAAATAACCAATGAAATTTTTTAAAGTATATTTTTCGTCAATCAAAACTCTTTTAAGTTCAATATTTATATTAAAATTTTGACTAAAAATTTTAGATTTATTGGAATTATTACCTTCAATTAAATTTTCAATAAATCTATTTGCATTGAATTGGGTCCCAACTAAATTGTAAAAACCATCTTTATTAACTATGCTTAATTCGTTTTTTTTTCTATCTTCATCAAAATAATTAAAAATAGCTTTTTTAAATTTCTTTATCTTAAAATCTTTATCTAAAAAAAGCCCCTCTACTTCTAATTTATTTTTATCTTCATTAATAGAAAATGATTTAATTTGTAAATTATCATCTTGAATGTATGATCCTTTAAAATCTAAATCAATATTAGAATCATTTCTTTTTTTAAAGCCTAAAAAATCAATTAATACTGGGTTATTTTTTATTTTTAAAAAGATTTCAAAATTTAAAGATTTGTTTAATTTATTTATTTTATAATCAATCGAATCTTCATTATTTTGTAATAAAATATTTCCATTACCTTCAATTTTAAGATTTTTTTTATGAAAGTTTATATTTATTATATGATTTTTAATATTTATTTTATCTTTAATACTTGGAAGAAAACTTTTTATTTTTAGTTGATTTGGTAATCTCAAGTGATTAATTTTAATTTTTGAAGAAAGCTTAAAATTGTCAATTTTATACTTTTTATTAACTCTGAAAGAAAATTGACTTTTTGAATTAAAATTTAAATCTTCTATTTCGAATTTTAATAAATATGTTTTAATTAAATCGTAAATTAACTTATCTTCCAGTATAATATTTTTGTTTTCTAGTGAACCATCAACAACAAAAGAGTTGTTAATTTTTTTTACTGATATTTTTTCTGATAAAATTGGAAGTTTATTTAAAGATAATTTAATATCTTTAAATTGGAAATTATCTTTACTCACATTAAGAATAAGATTTAGATCATTTAAGCTATAACTTTTTAACAAATTTATTCTTGCATTTTTTATAAAACCTTTAATTTTATAATTTTTTTTTATCTTTCCTTGTGAATCGAATTCTAAATTAATATTAGATATCAAATATCCTTTTTTAAAAATTTTTTCAAAAAGGTACAATTCAGGAGTATTTTTAAAATTTCTAACAAATGAAATTAAGTTTTTTATCTCTATGGATTTTGTAGATATTTCTAAGTCTTTCAAGGAAAACTGATCATTTATTAATGAATTAATAGAAATTCTAGTTTTAATTTTTTCAATCTCAATAGTTTTTTTTTTTATTACAAATTTAGAGCCTACTGTTTTAGCATTAATTTCAAAATTGAATGGATCAACAAGTATTTTAACTTTCTTTAATTCAACTTCTAGATCTTTATTAAAATTTTTTAATATATTAATTATTTGATTATTAAATCTTGTGGTTTCTATACCCAGTGTACTCAAATAAACAATTAAGGTAAAAGCTGTAATAAAAAATATAACAAATGATCTAAAAATTATTTTTTTCATTTTGTTTGATAAAGTGATTTTTCTAAAAATTCATCAATCTCACCATCTAAAATTTTATCTGGATTGGTGCTTTCAAAATTACTTCTATTATCTTTCACTAGCCTATAGGGTTGTAAAACATATGATCTTATTTGGTGTCCCCATCCTATATCAGATTTTATAGCATCACTATTTTTACTTTCTTTCTCTTTTTTTTTAATTTCAAAATCATAAAGTCTAGCTTTAAGCATATTCAAACATGTTTCTTTGTTTTTATGTTGAGATCTCTCATTTTGACATTGAACAACAATTTTTGAAGGAATGTGAGTAATTCTTACTGCACTATCAGTGGTATTAACATGCTGACCACCCGCACCACTTGAACGATAGGTGTCAATTCTTAAATCTTTATCTAAAATTTCAACATTAATACTTTCATCTACGACGGGAAAAACCCATACACTTGCAAAACTTGTATGACGTCTTGCACCAGAGTCAAAAGGTGAAATTCTTACCAATCGATGTATTCCTGACTCTTTTTTTAACCATCCAAAAACGTAATCACCTTCAATTTTTATAGTGGTGGATTTTATACCAGCTTCATCGCCTTTATGTTCACTAATTAAACTAGATCTAAACTTTTTATTATCTGACCATTTTAAATACATACGTCTTAACATGTCTGCCCAGTCTTGACTCTCAGTTCCACCTGCGCCAGCATGAATTTCAATATAACAATCAAGAGAATCTGCTTCGTTAGATAAAAAACATTTTATTTCATTTTTCTTTACTAAATCGATTAAACTTTTAACATTAGTAAATACTTCAGTTTGAATTTCATGATTATTTTCTTGAATAGCTAATTCATTTAATTCGTCTAGATCTTTTAATTTTTTTGTAGTTTCATTATGTGAATTAATAAGATCCTCAAATAATTTTTTTTCCTTGACTACAGTTTTTGATTGAACCTTATCTTTCCAAAAGTCTGGATCAAGCATTTTTTTATTATGTTTTTCTAGTAATAAAAAAATTTTATTTTTTTCAAAGATACTCCTTAACTCTATGGTTAATTTTTTCTATTTCTTTTTTATAATTTACAAATTTATCTTCCATTAATAAAATTTTAATACATTATTTGAGTCTAATCTATTTTTATTTAAATATAAAACTTTACCATCAACTACATTTTTAGTTTTATAAGCTTCTATAATTGTGTCTTTGGATGAAAATTTAGCTTTTTGTCCAGTAACAGAGTCGATTACCATCATAGTAATATCATCAGAAACTTTAAATGGTCTAGCATCAGATTTTTTTATAGCTTTTTTTATGAAACTTTCAAAAATTGGAAGAGCGGTTTTTGATCCTGTTTCAAATTTTCCTAAAGGCGCTGGATTATCCATTCCAACATAAACACCTATTACCAGATTAGATGTATACCCTATAAACCATGCATCAGTATTTTTATTTGTTGTTCCGGTTTTTCCAGCTAAATTTAATTTTAATTTTTTTAATTTTTTTGCAGTTCCTCTTTGTACTACTCCCTCTAATAATGATGTTATTTGATAAGCTGTTTGGGGTGAAAAAACTTTTTTATAATTGTCATTTATTTTTGGGTAGATATTATTTGTATAAGAAATTTGTTTACAATTAGTACAGTATCTTTGATCATGATTTACAATTGTAGTTCCTTCACTATCTTGCACTCTATCAATTAAAATTGGTTCAACTAATTTTCCACCATTTACAAATGAAGCATACGCAGAAGTTAATTTAATTAAAGTAGTTTCGGCAGACCCCAAGGAAATTGATAATAGTTCTTCTGGATTATCGTAAATATTAAGGTCTTTAGAAAATTTAACTATCTTTTTCATTCCTAAATTTTGTGCAATTCTCACTGTCATAAGATTTCTAGATTTTTCTAAACCTACTCTTAAAGTTGATGGTCCATAAAATTTTTTTCCATAATTTTCTGGTTTCCACATTTTTAGATCTGACCCTTGATCCAAAACTAAAGGAGCATCTAATACTAAAGATGAAGGTGTATATTCATTCTCTAAGGCTAAAGCATATATAAAAGGCTTCAAGGCTGAGCCAGGTTGTCTTAAAGCTTGAGTGGCTCTATTGAATTCACTATTTTTAAAACTGAAACCTCCACTTAATGCTAAGACCCTTCCTGTATAAGGGTCCATTACAACAATTCCACCATTAATTTTTGGAATTTGTTTAAGACTAAACTTATTATCTTTTATATTTTCAACATAAATTATATCCCCTGGATTTAATAGATCATCAAACTCTTTTTTTGTCCAAGTTACATCTTTATATTCAATTACACCTTCAATATTATCTTCTGTTTGTATTTCAGCTGAAAATTGATTTACTTTTTTCACTATTGAAATTTTCCAATTAATAGATTTTTCTAAATTATATTGTTGTAAACCAGTTAACCAATTTGAATTATAAGACTTGTTTGTTAAAGCTCCACGCCATCCTTTTCTTTTATCGTATTTTATTAAACCATCTCTCAATGATTTGGTAGCAATTTTTTGAAGTTCTAAATTAATTGGCGTGTTTATATTAAACCCTTGTTTATAGACTTTTTCATATGTGAGTTTTCCAATTATATTTTTTCTAACATCTTCAATGAAATATTGTGCATCCTCTAAAAAGATTTTTTCTTTTTTTTTTAATTGAATATCTCTTTTTTTTAGATCATTATAAATTTGCAAATCAATAAACTTATTATCAAGTAAATTTTTTAAAACTAGATTTCTTCTAAATTTAGCTAATTCTATGTTTCTATATGGGTTATATTTACTTGGTGCTTTTGGTAAAGCGGCTAATAAAGCAGCCTCTTCATAATTTAATTCTTTAATAGATTTATCAAAGTATTCTAAACTTGCTGCTGCCACTCCATATGCACCACTTCCAAGATAAATTTGATTAAGATACAATTCTAAAATTCTTTCTTTAGATAATGCTCTCTCAATTCTGAAGGCAAGAATCGCCTCTTTAATTTTTCTATTTAAACTTACTTCATTTGTAAGTAAAAAATTTTTAGCTACTTGTTGAGTTATTGTGGACGCGCCCTCGAGTCTTTTTGATGTCATAATATTTTGAATATTATTGACAATTGCTCTTAACACACCTTTTGCATCTACGCCTGGATGTGAGAAGAAATTTTTATCTTCTGCGGATAAAAAGGCATTAATTACATTTTTTGGTATTGAATTATATGGAACAAAAATTCTCTTTTCTTTGGAAAAATCAGCCACTAAGTCTCCATTACCAGCGTATACTTTGCTTGATACAGGTGGCTTAAAATTATTCAAAAACTTGTAATCAGGAATATTATTAGAGAAGCTCCACAAAATACCCAATATTAAAATAGAAAATAATAGAGAAAAACTAACAAAAGCGACCAATATATTTTTAATAATTCTATTCATTTCATTTCCATTATATATAGGAATTTGTTAAAGATAAGGCATAAGAATTTACAAAATTTTTTATTAATTAATAATATGAAACAATCTAAAATAAACTTATGGAAAAGAATTTATACATTGATGCTTCGCATCCAAATGAAACTAGAGTCGTTCTCAAATCAAATAATAATATTGAAGATTATGAGTACGAAGGCTTAAAAAATAGTTTAATCAAAAACAATATTTACCTCGGAAAAGTAAGTAGAATTGAGCCATCTTTGCAAGCTGCTTTCATAGATTTTGGAAGAGATCGCCACGGTTTTTTATCATTCAATGATATTCAATCAGATTACTATCAAATCCCAAAAAGTGATTTAGAAATCATAAAACAAGAAGAAGAAAAAGCAAGAGAAGAACTTTCTAGAGAAGTTGAAGCTAAAGAAGAAGAAAATTTAGCTGAAGGTAAATTAGAAATTGATGACCCAATTGAAAAGCATGAGCCTCAAGAAAAAGAAGTTGTAGAAGAGGAGAAAAAAAATTTAGTTAAACCTAAATTTAAAAGATATAAGATTCAAGAAGTTATAAAGCCTAACCAGGTAATTTTAGTTCAAGTTATAAAAGATGAAAGAGGTCAGAAAGGTGCAGCTTTAAGCACATTTATATCTATAGCTGGTAAATATATAGTTTTGATGCCAAATACACCAAAGGGTGGTGGTATTTCAAGAAAAATTTTTAATCCTGTAGACAGAAAAAAAATTAGATCTATTTTAAATGAAATAGAAATACCTAAGCAAATGGGTCTAATTGTTAGAACAGCAGGTAGCAATAAAACTAAAAATGAAATTAATCATGATTTAATTGCACTAATTAATACTTGGAACCAAATTAAAGATAATGCATTAAATTCTATTGCACCTTCATTAATTCATCAAGAAAGTGAAATTATAAAACGAACTTTAAGAGATATGTTCGATGAAAATACCCATAGCATAATAATTGAAGGTAATGAAGGATATAAAAAAGCACAAAATTTTATGAAAATGATGATGCCTTCACATTCTAAAAAAATTAAAAAGTATAGAGGCAAAGTTCCACTATTTATTGAAGAAGGAATAGAACAAAAATTAAATCAAATTTTTGACTCTGAAATTAAATTAAGTTCAGGTGGATATTTAGTTATCAATCCAACTGAAGCCTTAGTTTCAATAGATATAAATTCAGGAAGTTCAATTAAACAAAAAAATATAGAAAATACTGCACTAGATACAAATCTTGAAGCTGCTGACGAGATAGCAAGACAAATAAAGATAAGAGATTTGTCAGGATTAATTATTATAGATTTTATAGACATGTTAAACTATGGAAATAAAAAGTTAGTAGAAAGAAGGTTAAAAGAAAAATGTAGATCTGACAGGGCTAGGATTCAAATTGGAAGAATTAGTAATTTTGGCCTAATGGAAATGTCAAGACAAAGACTTAGGGAAAGTGCTGTAAAATGGAGAATAAACCTTACAGATGAATCTTTTGCTCTTAAACTTCTTAAATTGGTTGAATTAAAAGCTGTTTTAAATAAAGCAAAATTTGTTGAATTAAAAGTTTGTAAAAAAATTTCTGATTTTTTAAAAGAAAATTTTGTTGAAGATCTTACTTATTTTGAAAAAAAAAATAAAATGAAAATTGATATCATCATAAATGACAATTTAATTATTCCCGAATATATAATTGACTTAAAAAACAAATCAAAAAAAACAGTTGAATTAATTGAACATTTTGAAAAATTGAAAAATCTTAAACTTCAAAATGAAAATGAAAATATAATTAAATTTAAAGATAAAAAGATTTTTAAAAAAAAACCTTATAGAAAAAAAAAATTTTTCAAAAAAACTAAATAATACCTTTGCTTGGAGAAGAACGCTTACCTAATATATTTTTTTCTATTCTTCCAGAAATATAAGACTGTCTTCCAGCTATAACAGCATATTTAAATGCTAGGGCCATATCATAGGGCTTTTTTGCTTTAGCTATTGCTGTATTTACTAAAACTCCATCACAACCTAATTCCATTGCAATTGCAGCATCTGAAGCTTGTCCTAAACCAGCATCAATTATTAAAGGTAATTTAGTTTGATGTCTTATTATTTGTATATTTATAGGATTAAGAATTCCTAGACCTGAACCTATTGGTGCAGCTAAAGGCATAATTGCACTAGCTCCAGAACTTTCTATTCTTTTGGCCATTAACGGATCATCATTACAGTACACCATTACTTTAAAACCCTCTTTTGCAAGCACTTCTGTTGATTTGAGTGTTTCTATCATTTCAGGAAATAAATTTTTTTTGTCACCTAAAACTTCAAGTTTTACCAACTTCCATCCGCCAATTTCTCTTGCCAATCTTAAAGTTCTTAATGCCTCTTTAGAATTAAAACAGCCTGCGGTATTTGGTAAATAAGTTATTTTTTTTGGATCAATATAATCCATTAACAAGGGTTTTTTTTTATCGGTAATATTAACTCTTCTTACAGCTACTGTTACTATGTCGGCTCCAGATAATTTTACTGATTTAGCACATTCAACCATGCTTTTATACTTTCCAGTACCAACAATTAGTCTGGATTTAAATTGTTTATTTGCGATGACCATTTTATCTTTTAACAATTTTAACCACCTCCTATAAAATGAACAATTTCAATTTTATCATTATTTTTAAGTTTAATCTTATTTAGTTTTTTTTTATCTAATATTTCTTGATTTAATTCAATTGCTACTTTTCTAAAAGGTATATTAAATTCTTTAATAAGTGCTTGAATATTTGAATTTTCAGTGATTAACTTTGTTTTTCCATTTAATTTAATTTTTATTTTTTTTATTTTTTTCATCGTATATAAGTGATTTATGAGTAATAAAATTATTATTATTAATGGTCCTAATATTAATCTATTAGGAGAAAGAGAACAATCACAATATGGATCTATTACTTTTGATGAATTAAAAGAAAATTGTATTAATAAATCAAAAGAATTAGGTTTAGATCTTGAGTTTACCCAATCAAATATAGAAGGTGAGCTGGTTAATTTAATTCAAGAGTCTATTAAAAAATTTGATGGAATAATAATAAATGCTGCAGCATTTACCCATACCTCAGTAGCAATTAGAGATGCATTAAGTGTTTTTAAAAAACCTACAATTGAATTGCACATTTCGAACATATATAAAAGAGAGGAATTTAGGCATAAATCTTTAATAAGTGATATAGTTACCGGTGGTATATTTGGTTTGGGGAGTAATGGTTATATTTTAGCCATAATTGCGATGCAAAAGATTATTAAAAATGAAAATAGATAAAAAAATAATTAAAGAATTAAGTGACTATTTAGATGAGTTTAATCTAACAGAGCTAGAATATACTGAGAAAGATACAAAAATAAAAGTTTCAAAAAATAATGTCTCAATAAGTAACCAAGGCCCTTCCGTTAATAATACTTCAAATCCAACTTCACAAAACACAAAAGTAGAAACCAATAAAAAAAACGGTATTGAAGTTACATCACCTATAATTGGTACTGCTTACCATTCACCTGAACCTGGAGCAAAAAAGTTTGTTGAAATTGGAAAAAAAATTAAAAAAGGCGACACTGTCATGATAGTTGAAGCCATGAAAACAATGAACCACGTTCCTTCGTCTGCTGATGGAATAGTTAAAGAAATATGTGTCGAAGATGGCCAGCCAGTCGAATTCGGTCAAACGATAATTATTTTAGAATAATGTTTAAAAAAATATTAATTGCAAACCGTGGGGAAATTGCAGTCCGAGTTATTAGAGCGTGTAAAGAATGGGGTATCTCAACAGTTGCTGTACACTCAGATGTAGATAAAGATAGTATGCATGTCAGAATGGCAGATGAGAGTGTTTGCATTGGCTCCCATCAACCTGCAAATAGTTATTTGAATATTCCTGCACTTATGTCTGCTATCGAGATAACTAACTCTGAAGCAGTTCATCCTGGTTATGGTTTTTTATCTGAAAATTCAAACTTTGCTCGTGTTTTAGAGGAAAATAATATTAAATTTATTGGAGCCTCTTCAAAATTAATCGAAATGATGGGCGATAAGATTCAAGCTAAAAGAATAGCAAAAGAAAATGGTTTACCTGTTATAGAAGGCTCAGAAGGTGGAGTTACTGATATAGCTCAAGCTAAAGAGTTGTGCAAAAAAATTGGATTTCCTGTTTTAATTAAAGCATCAGGTGGAGGTGGCGGAAAAGGCATGAAGATTGTTCATAAAGAAGAAGAATTTGATACTTTGTTTTCTACTGCAAAATCTGAAGCAAAAAAATATTTTGGAAATGATGAAGTATATATTGAAAAATTTTTTTTAAACCCAAGACACATTGAAGTTCAAATTTTAGCAGGTAAAAATAGAGTTGTGCATCTTCATGAAAGAGATTGTTCGGTTCAGAGAAGACATCAAAAACTAATTGAAGAAACACCTAGTCCAGTTTTAAATGATGAAATTCGAAAAGATTTATTTGAAAAAACAGTAAAAATGGTAAGTAAAATTGGATACGAAGGTGCAGG
>MDTG01278504.1_pt1 | contig 11408 bp, 12 predicted proteins | sample 811421 | NCBI WGS metagenome assembly MDTG01 (sample SAMN05326645, study PRJNA326480) | marine metagenome | isolation source: seawater | place: Pacific Ocean: South East | collected 2011
AAGAAAAAGGTTTTTTTGATTTTGATCTATTTTCATGGATGGCATGGACTTGGCAAACTGCAGCATTTTTTATTTTTATAGTTTTATGTTTAACAGCTATGGTTATTTGGGAAAAAAAATCACCAGGAGGCGGTCCAAGAAAAGGAATATTAGGCTTAGATACTACTAGAGGAGATAGATTATTTATCTCATTGTTAGGAAGTGCATTTATTCACCTATTTTGGCTGGCCTTTGTTGGCAGCATTCTATGGATAGCGACAATAATCTGTGTTGGTTATGCAATTATTGTTTTTAAATATGTTTAATTTAAAATTTTTTGTAATGTATTTGCTATATAATTGATTTGATAATTTTTTAAACCAAGACCTGATGGAATATAAAAACCATTTTTAGATAAGTATTCAGAATTTGGCATTTTTGATTTTTTAAATAACTTCAATTTCCTAAATATTTTTTGTTTGTTCATAGATAAAAAAAAAGGTCTAGTCTCGATTTTGTATTTGTAAAGTTTTTTCATTATTGTTTCTCTATTAAAAGAAGAGTTTTTTTTTAGCAAAATTCCAAAAACCCAGTAAATATTCTTTGCATAAGAAGTTTTGTTTTTTTGTAATAGGATTTTTTTGTTATCTTTAAGTTTTTTATAGTAAAGATTTCCTATCTCTCTTTTTCTTTTTAATATCCAATTAATGTTTTCTAATTGGCCGCATCCCAAGGCTGCTTGAAGATTTGATAATCTGTAATTCCATCCAATATCATCGTGATTAAATCTATTAAAGTAAGACTTGGAAAAAGATAAGTTTCTTAAAGATTTACACTTTTCATAATATTTTTTTATATTCGTACAAATCATACCTCCTTCACCAGTAGTAATATGTTTATTTGCATAAAAACTAAAGGTACTTATATCCCCAAAACTTCCACAAATTTTATTATTATATTTTAAACCAATTACCTCAGCTGCATCTTCGATAATTATTATTTTCTTATTTTTTGCAACTTTAATGATTTTTTTTAAATTTACAGGAAGGCCATAAATATGAGTAATAATTATAGCTTTTGTTTTTGATGTAATTTTATTAATCGTTTTCTCCACATTCATATTCCACGTATCGAGATCAGCATCTACTAGAACTGGTTTTAGATTATTTTTTAAAACGGCATTAGTAGTTGATATTATTGAAAATGACGGGATTAATACCTCAGAGTTTTTCTTTAAACCTAAAGATTTTATAGCAATTTCAAGAGCAGCGGTACCATTAGAAACAGCAACACCAAATTTTTTTTTGTTAAATTTTGAAAATTTATATTCAAACTTTTTTACATAAGGCCCTTCAGATGAAATCCAATTAGTCTTTAAAGCTTGATTAATATATTTTTTATCTTCTTGAAAAATTTTAGGAATATTTACCGGTATTATTTTTTTCATTAAAACTTATGTTTATCTTTTTTTGGAAAAAAAGGCCCTTGTTTTACCTCTATAAACTTACAATTTTTTAACATTTTAAATCCATGCCCACCACTGATTAGCACGATAATATCATTTTTGTTAGCTACCCTACTAAAAAGGAAGACCTTTCTTCTATTAAAGAAATCAATTCTCATTTTTCCATTAAGAATTATTAATACCTCTGAGGTACCAGATATTTTTCTTGTTATATTTTTATGTAAGTGCGGTTGTATCAAATAATTTTTTGGATGATTCATATAAGCCACTTGTTGAATAAATTTCTTATTAGTAAAAAAGTTTACTCCCTTTTTTTTAAGAAAATCTGCTTTAATTATTATTGCTAGTGTCTTGTTTTTATATGTTATATTTTGAATCATTAAAAATAAACAAATTATTAATAACAATAGTTATAAATTTAGTAAATATGAGTTTTAGTATTATCTTACCTACTTTGAATGAAAAAGGTCATATTTTAAAATTAATCGACGAAATATCTTATATATTTATTAAAAGAAATTTAAATTTCGAGATAATCGTTGTAGACGATAATTCTACAGATGGAACAATGGAAACTGTTAAAAATTACCAAGAAAAAAAAGATTTTTTAAAAACTATTATCAGAAAAGATAAAAAAAATAATTTAGCTGCATCGATAAATGAGGGTATAAATTTATCTACTTATGAATATGTGATTTGGATGGATGCAGATTTTCAACACCCTCCTAAATATATTAAAGAATTCATCAATAAATCTAAAAATTTTGATGCAGTAATTGCTTCTAGATTTTTAAAAGATAGCGAGCGATATTTTAATAAAAAACACTTAAAAAAAGAAATAAATGAAAATCAAAGTTATCTATATAATAAAATTTGTAAACTTTTGTTTTTTAATGATATTACAGATTATACAAGTGGATTTATATGTGTAAAAAAAATTTTTTTTAAAAAATATTCTTTAAGAGGTTTTTACGGTGATTACTTTGTAGACTTAATAATTGAATTAAAAAAGAATAAAATGAAAATTGAAGAAATACCATTTGAAGACTCTGAAAGAGCATCAGGTTTCTCAAAAACTGTTGTCACTATTAATTTTAATTATATTTATACGTGCTTGAGATATTTTTTTACTTTGTTAAGATCTTTTGCAAGATTTAAATTTAGTTTTGATTAGACATTTTGATTTTATTAATATCTTCAGAAACCATTGTTTTTACTAATTGTTCAAATGAAGTACTAGGTTTCCACCCAAGTTCTTTTCTTGCTTTAGAGGAATCGCCCCGCAATTCGTGCACCTCGGTCGGTCTAAAATAATACTTATCAATTTTAATAATAGTTTTCTTAGTTTTTTTATCAATTCCAAACTCATTCAAACCTTTGCCCTTCCAATTAATTTTTACTCCAATACAACTGTATGCCTCTTCAGCAAACTGTCTAACAGATTTACTTACCCCAGTTGAGATCACATAATCAGATGGTTTTTTTTGTTGAAGCATCTTCCACATGGTTTTTATATAATCCTCTGCATAACCCCAATCTCGTTTTGCATTCAAATTGCCTAAATACAGAATTTCTTTGTTACCAAGATAATAATTAGCTACAGCTCTTGTAATTTTTCTCGTAACAAAAGTTGCACCTCTTCTTTCACCCTCATGATTAAATAATATACCGTTCACAGCAAACATATCATATGCTTTTCTGTAATTTACAACTGTCCAATATGAAAATAATTTTGAAACAGCGTAAGGACTGGCAGGAGAAAAATGAGTTTTCTCGTTTTGTGGTATCTTTGTGTTTCCAAATATCTCTGATGTTGAGGCTTGGTAAAATTTTACTTTTTTTTCCATTTTTAGTATTCTTATAGCTTCTAACAATCTAAGTGTGCCAAGTGCATCTGCGTTAGCAGTATATTCAGGTGTTTCAAAACTTGTTCTAACGTGTGACTGTGCGGCTAAATTATAAATTTCATTAGGCTTTGTTTGCTGAATAATCCTTATAAGATTTGTAGAATCTGTTAAATCTCCGTAAAAAGGGAAATAAGATTTATTTAAAATCTTATTATTATATAGATGGTCTATTCTTTCAGTATTAAAGGACGAGGATCTTCTTTTAATTCCAATAATTTTGTACCCTTTTTTAAGAAGATAATCGGCTAAAATTGATCCATCTTGACCTGTAATTCCAGTAATTAATGCAGTCTTTTTAAATTTCATTTAAAAATTAAATATATTAAAAAAGTAGAACTTAAAAGATTTATTTTAATATAAAAAGAAATCTTAACTAAAATGTTAAAAAAAACAAACATAAAGATAAATTATGAAACTGGTATATTAGTTTTTTTTATTATTTACTTAATTTCTGGATGTTTAATTTTTAAAGATTTTGGAGTTGGAATTGAGGAACATTTTCAAAGAAAAAATGGATTTTTCTGGTTAAACAAATTATTATCATTTACAGGGTTTGAAGAATTAAAAAGTACAGTAAATTTTAAGTACAATGAAATATTAAGAACAAATCCGAGTCTACCTGATATAAATTTTTTTAATTTTTATGGAGTCGTTTTTGATTTTCCGTTAGCATTATTAGAATCCTCTTTTTCAATAAATTCTAGTAAAATTTATTTTGAGTTAAGACATTTATTTATTTTTTTAATCTTCTTTATAAGTTCAATTTATTTTTATAAAATTCTTTATAACCGATTTAATAATGGATTTTTAATTTTTTTAGGCACCGTATTCTATATTTTTACTCCAAGAATATTTGGTGATAGTTTTCATAATAATAAAGATATTCTATTTTTATCTTTAATGACAATTTCGACGTATTATGTTTTTAATTTATTTGAAAAAAAAGATAATAAAAATTTATTGTTATTTTGTTTATTTGCAGCTTTAGCCACATCTTCAAGAATCATGGGTCTTGTATTGCCTTTTTTTCTATTATTTTTTTTACTCATCGAGCTACTAACAAAAAAAATCGAGATTAAAGTTTTTACTATTTTATTTATTAAGATTATTTTATTTTATTTATTTTTTTTATATCTCCATTATCCGTATATATGGCAATTAAATATTTTCGACATATCTAGTTGGTTTTCTAGTTTTTTTTACAACATGAATATAAAAATATTATTCAACGGTGAATATTATAATATTAAATATTTACCTAGAAGTTACCTTTTAATATGGATTTTTATTACAACACCATTTTATATTATAATTTTTTCAATATTCGGTTTTTTTATATTATTAAGAAGAGTTTCTTTAAGGCTACTAAATATTAATGAATTAAATATTAATAATTCTGATTTGTGGCAAGGAAACAACGAAAAAAAAGATTTTTTTATATTTATCTTATTCTTAAGTTTTTTTCTATTTGCAACATTTTTAAATGTTGCGATGTTAAGCGGTTGGAGACATTTTTACTTTTTACATTTATGCTTAACTTATTTTTCAATAATAGGAATAAATTTTTTACTTTTAATTTTAAGAAAAAAAATTAAAAAAAGTTATTTAATGTTTATAAGCTTTTTGATAATAATCGCCTTGATACATGTAAATTTTAAATTTCATCCATATCAAAGTGTATATTTCAATAATTTTTTAAAGAAAGAAACTATTAAAGATTTTCAGGTTGATACTGCTTCATTGAGTAGAGCGGATGCTTTAAAATACATATTGGAAAAAGCTCCTAATGATGATCAAATAAATATAGCAAATATATCATGGGTCCCTCTCGAAAACGGTAAATCTATGCTTGATGAAAATGATCAAAAAAAGTTTGTTTTTACAGGTCAAAATTATGAGTCTGCAGACTTTATTTATACCAATTATATTTTTAAATCAGATGAAAAATATAATAAAAACTATAAACTACCCAATGATTTTAAAAGATTTAAAACTTTAATGATTAATAATATTGAAATTTATACTATTTATAAAAAAATAAAATAAGATGAGAATTTATATATATAAAATTATTATTTTAGTGATTTCCTTATTCTTTCTCTATCAATTTACAATAGGTTACACGATTTACAAAATTGAAAAAAAAATAATGAATTTGGATAAAGCGACAATTGAAAAAATTAAAGAAAAAGCAAGAGATGAAATAAAAAGTGGTCTTTCAAAAGACAATATTTTAAACAAAGACGATGCATTGTTAATAAAACAATTTATAGATAAAATATCCTCAGAAATTCAAAGAATACAATAAATCAAAACGTGCAACATAACATTAATAATTTCAATCTCTCAAATAATATTGATAATTATGACAGTGTCTTCAAAATCATAAAAGATAAGATACCAGTATCAATTTTTTCGATTGTAAATTTAAATTTTTTTAAAACTATTATTGAAGAAAAAATTATTGAAGTATTTTTAATTAAAAAAAATCAAGAAACAGTTTCAGTAATAACAGTTGCAACGATACAAAATCTCTATAAATTAAAAAAAAGGTTTATTTTTTATTTAATTACTCATCCTTATAAAATTTTTGCAAATTTTTCCTTTTTATTAAAATCTATAGGTCGAGATGAATATGATAATAACTTTAAAAAAAATCAATCATTACACTTACTACATCTAGTTATCTTTAAGAATTATTTCGTCGATATTTCTAAAAAAGATAAGGATAAAATTTTAGATACTTTTTTCAAAAAAATAATTAAGAAATATAATGCAAATTCTTTTTTTTTATGTTATGAAAAAAAAAACGTAAAAGCTCATTATTTTTATAAAAGAAATAATTTTAAGATTTATAAAGAAAAAGACAACAAAATTTTTGTTAGTAAAGAATTTAATTTATGATTAAGATTGGAATTAACGGTTTTGGAAGAATAGGCAGATTGATTTTACGAGCTATCTTGGAAAACTATGCAGATAAAATTAAAGTAGTCGCAATTAACGATTTAGGTTCTATAGAGACAAATGCTCACTTAATAAAATATGATAGTACTCACGGAATTATAAATGAAAATATTCAGATTTCTAATGATGGTTTTAAAATATCAAATCAAAATATAAAAGTTTTTTCTGAAAAAAGTCCTGAAAATATTCCGTGGAGTGTCATTGGTGCGGATATAGTATTAGAGTGCACTGGTATTTTTTTAGATAAAAAATCAGCCTCTCAACATATCAAGGGTGGAGCCAAAAAGGTAATTATTTCTGCTCCAGGCAAAGAAGTTGATTTCACTATCGTTCAAGGTGTAAACAGTAAAGATTTAAAAAAAGAACATAATATTATTTCTAATGGGTCTTGTACGACCAATTGTCTTGCTCCTGTAGCGATGGTTTTAGAAAAGTCATTTGGAATAAATTATGGTTACATGACAACTATTCATAGTTATACGGGTGATCAAAAGTTACTTGATACTTTACATAAAGATTTAAGAAGAGCTAGATCTACAGAGGGAGCAATGATACCTACTTCAACAGGTGCAGCAAAAGCTATGAGTTTAGTTTTGCCCAGTTTGAAAGGTAAACTGGATGGTACTGCGATTAGAGTTCCAACGCCAAATGTTTCTTTGATAGATTTTACTTTAGTTACTGAAAAAGATGTAACCTCAGATGATATTAATGAAGCAATGATTAGTGCAGCTAATGGTCATTTAAAAGGTATTTTAGAGATTAATAAGAAACCTTTAGTTTCAAAAGATTTTAACCATAATCCACATAGTTCTATTTTTGATGTTACTCAAACACAGGTAATTAAAGGTAAATTTAGCAGGGTATTATCTTGGTACGACAATGAGTGGGGTTTTTCAAATAGAATGTGTGACACTGCAATCCAAATTGCATCTTTGATTTAATATTAAATTCATTAATATATAACAATGGAATCTACAGTAAAACTTTTAAATCACGCATCGGTAAAATTAACAATTGATGGCACATCCATTATTTCTGATCCTTGGTATGATGGGTCGGTTTTTCATAAAGGTTGGAAATTAATTCATGAGATACCCATAGATGAGATAAAAAAAGATTTGGAAAATACAGATTATATTTTCGTATCTCATGAACACCCTGATCATTTTAGCCCAAGTTTTTTTTTGAATAAAATATACAAAGAAATTTTAAAAAAAAATAATACAAAAGTATTATTTCAAGAAACTAGAGATAAAAGAGTTTTAAAATTTTTGCAAAAAAATGGTTTTGATGTAATTGAGGTACCAAACAATGAATATATTAAAATTAAAAATAATGTTGAGATTAAAATTTCTAAATTTGGTTATATAGACTCAGCTTTAATTATAAAAGGCGCTAAAGAAAAGATTTTAAATTTGAATGATTGCCCCTTAAGTGATGTTAACGATATAAAAAAATTTAGAAAAAAACACGGAAAATTCGACTTACTTTTAACACAATTTAGTTACGCTGCCTGGAAGGGGAATGAGGAAAACAAAAATTACAGAAAATTAGCCGCTGCAGAAAAAATTAATACGATTGTAAATCAATACAATATATTAGGTTGTAAAAAAGTTATACCATTTGCCAGTTTCATTTATTTTTCAAATCAACTAAATAATTTTATGAATGATGAAATTAATAGGCCTCATTTATTTCAAAGTGAATTAAAGAATAAAGTTGACTCAGTAATTCTTGCTCCAGGTGAAGAGCAAAAAATTTCAAGTCTAAATCAAACTGAGAGATCTTTAGAATTCTGGAAAGAAAAATATTCAACTATTAATAACTTACCTTTAGAAAAATTTGAAAAATCAATCGATTTGAATACACTTGTAGAGGAATATTATAAATACAAAAAAAAAAATATTAGATATTAACTCAAAGTTAATAATTTTTATTTCTACAAAACTAAAATTTTTAAATTTTTTTCAACCATTAAATATTTTTCTAATTGACCATAAAAAAAATTATATATTTTCAATATTAGACGGTTTTAAAGAAACTGATAAAACAAATCCTGACATTTCAATGCACAGTGAGTCTTTACTATTTATTTTGAAACATGATTTTGGTTATGATACTCTTACTGTAAACGGATGTTTCAATGCTTCTAAAGATGGATTCATCAAATCAACAAGAACCTTTGCAATCGGAAGCCTTAATTCAATGGGTTTAAAATTAAATTTTGGACTAATTTTTAATTATAATCTAGTTTTCTTCTTTTTGAAGCTTTTAAAGAAAGTTTCAAAAAAACTTTAATGAATCAATTTAGTTTTAAAAAAAAATTTTTTTTTGTAATTTTTTTTTTTCTTATATTTATATTAATTATCGAAATATCTTTAAGACTTTTACATATTGAATATCCAATATTTCAAAAACATGACAAAATAAGGGGTTTTTCGCTATTACCAAACAGTTCAGGGACCTGGAGTAGAGAAGGGGAAGGTAAAGTTTCAATTAATTCAGTTGGATTAAGGGATTTTGAACATTCAATTAATAAACCGCTAAATAATTTTAGAATAGTAATTTTAGGAGACTCGTTTGCTGAGGCTAGATCTGTAGATATTGATAAAACTTTTTGGTTTAAATTAAAAAATGATCTTAAATTTTGTAAAAAGTTGCATTTTGAAAAAAATATTGAAATTATAAACTTTGGTATAACTGAGTACGGAACTACACAACAATATCTTACATTACAAAATATTTGGAAATATGATCCAGATATTATTTTGTTAGCTTTTTTTAGTGGAAATGATATTGCTGATAATTATAAATCTCTTTCCCAAAAAAAATACCGTCCATATTTTCAGTTTAATAAAAAAAATGAAGTTGAGGTAGACGATAGTTTTTTAAATTCAAAACCTTATAAAATATTAAGTTCTTTTCCAGGTAGAATTTTCATAAGGGTAAGCCAATATTCTAGAATAGCTCAGCTTTTTAGAGAGGCATATGTTCAATCGTACTTTAAAAATCAAGCCCAAAAAAATCAAACCCAAGTTAAAGAAAATTTTAAAAAGATTAAAAAAAATTCTTCTAATTTATATAATCCAATAAATTCTAATTGGTCAAAAGCATGGGATATAACCGAGAAAATCTTATTGATGATTAACAAGGAAGTGAAAAATAAAGATAAAGATTTTATATTAGTTTCATTATCAAATCCCATACAGGTAAATCCCCAAAAACAAATAGTTTCACAATATAAAGAGAAGAATAATATAGAGGATATATTTTATCCTGAAAATCGACTTAAGGATCTTGCAATGAAAAATTCAATTAAATATGTCCCTTTAGCAAAGAAAATGAGTGCTATTGCTAGTGAAGAGGAAATTTATTTCCATGGGTTTACAAATACAATCTTAGGTGAAGGGCACTGGAATGAGTCTGGTCACGAATATGCAAGCAAACTGATTAGTAGAGATATCTGTAACTTATATTAGCTATTATTTTTTTCAGCTTCCTCAATAATTTTCAAAGTATGTTTTGGGATATTATTGTCTAGATTTTTTCTGAAGATTTTGTCTTTATTATTATTATCAATATTTTGTAAATCTTCCATAGCATTTAATATTTCATCTATACTATAATTTTCAATCATGATCCTACTTTGTAGAGTCTAATCATATTAGTCATACCAGCTTTTCCGAAAGGCAATCCTGCAGTAATAATGACAAAATCGTTTTTTTTAATAAACTTAAGTTTTTTTATTATCTCTTTAGAAATTGACATCATATCTTTCCATCCATTAGCATCCCTACTGTTAATAGCTTTTACACCCCAAATTAATGAAACTTGCCTACAAACATTTATATTAGGGGAAATAGTCACAATTTTGGCTGCTGGTCTCATTGCAGAAACTAATTTTGCTGACTTTCCAGAGTTCGAAAATACAATTATTGCTTTCACATTTGGATTGTAAGCTATATCTTTAACAGAAAGCAAAATTGATTTAACAGGATCTCTATTTGCAATTATTGAATTTTTAAAATCTTCTATATGTTCCCTTTTATATTTTTCTGTTGAAAGAATAGTTTGGGTCATAGTAGATACTGCTTGTGTCGGAAATTTGCCTATCGCAGCCTCTGCTGACAGCATAACTGTATCAGCTCCTTGAAAAATTGCAGTAGCTATATCATTTATCTCAGCTCTTGTTGCCGTGTTATTTTCAATCATACTCTCAAGCATTTGAGTTGCAACTATAACAGACTTTGAAAATTGTGAACATTTTTTAATTAGACTTAATTGAACCTTTGGAACTTCACTGTGACCGATATCTATCGCAAGATCACCTCTAGCAATCATTATAGAGTCTGTTGCTAGAATTATCTTTTTAATATTTTTTAAAGCATGTTTATTTTCAATTTTAGAAATAATACCCATATCTTTTTTTATTAGTTTTCTTGTTTCAAGAATTAATTTTTCATTTTGTAAATAAGATAAAGCAATCCAATTGCATCCAAGTTTAACAGCTGTTTTAATATCTCTCTTATCTTTTTCAGTAAGTTTATCAAAAGTTATATCTAAATTCGGAACATGAAAACTCTTATTGCTTTTAAGCACACAATTCTGACTACGACATTTAGTTATGATTGAATTGCTTTTTTTACCTATTACTACAAATAGATATTTTCCATCGTCAATTAAAATTTTACTACCCTTTTTTAATTTTTTTATAATTTTTGGGTAAGGAAAATTTACTCTTTGAGAATCTCCAGAAATTTTCTTATTATCAAATATAAATTTTTGATTGAACTTAATTTTTAGATTTTCATTTTTTACTTTACCTATTCTTAGTTTTACACCCTGCAAATCTGCAATAAGAGATAATTTTTTTCCGCTTTTTTTTTCTACTTTTCTTATTATTGAAATTATCTTGTTTATTCCATTTGTGTTATGACTAAAATTTATTCTAAATGCATCAACACCAAGATCTACAAGCTTTTTTAACTTATTTTCATTATAAATTGCTGGACCTAAAGTAGCTATAATTTTTGCTTTTTTTTCCATTAAGAGATTTTTATGTTATAACACCTCTTTCCTTAAAAAAGAATATT
>MDTG01308734.1_pt1 | contig 11408 bp, 11 predicted proteins | sample 811421 | NCBI WGS metagenome assembly MDTG01 (sample SAMN05326645, study PRJNA326480) | marine metagenome | isolation source: seawater | place: Pacific Ocean: South East | collected 2011
TAAGTGATTTTACTCCTTCACCTACTTCAACAACAATTCCCGCTCCTTCGTGACCAAGAATAGAAGGAAAAATTCCCTCAGGGTCATCACCTGACAATGTGTAAGCATCGGTATGACATACTCCGGTCGATTTTATCTCAACGAGCACTTCACCTTTTTTTGGCCCCTCTAAATCAACTTCATCAATAACTAGAGGTTGGCCTTTTTCTATCGCGATTGCTGCCCTAACTTTCATCTAATCTCCTGAAATAGTGTGCATTAATCCAATCAAATTGTAAATCAATTACAACTTTATTTGCCATTAGTTTTGGTGTGAAAATAGATTGAGATTTTGTAAAAAATTGGAGTTGCAATAAGCCACGCGGACTGTGACTGAAAAGTTACATCTCGTTCACCAAAAGACATTATTATTGGATTCCACCATGGTCCAAATGGCATTAATGGAGCCCAAGATAACAATGCTCCACCTCCAACTTGATTGTAATAGATTATCGTTTCAACCAAAATATTTTGTGTCATAAACCATCCAAATAAAATAGAAAAAGCCAACCATTTGAACTGATTAAATGGTTTAGAATTGTAACGGTATACCCAAGTCACAAGTATAATTCCAAGCCAAACTATTCCTGTATCAGCAAATGAATTGATTAACCAATTCACATTTATTGGTAAAGCACAGCTGAGAGCAGTTGATCTTCTTAAATTTACTGGATCTCCATCAAACAATCCAAAATTAATCCATATTTCCCAGCCAAACGCTGCAATTAAAAATGAACTTATGAGAGTATACGTAACCCATTTTTTCATTTGTTTTTTATAAATAAGATAGATTGCTAAGATAAATGGAGCAATAGCAGAAGAAAGTACAACTATTGTCCTTTGCCATTCGTAATTATCAAGACCACAATCAAATAACCACATAAAATAACCTGAATAGTTCCATAGAAGAGTTGAACAATTCTCTTTGATTATATTAAATCAATAAATATTAAATGGGAATCGTTATATTTGTATTTATTTTTTTTAGTGGTAGATTAATTATTCAATTAAAAATTAAAGAAAAATAAAATGAAATCAGTTGTTGTTACTGGATCGTCTACAGGGATTGGCTACCATATATCAAAAAAACTTGTTGAAAATAATTTCAGAGTCTTTGGCTCTGTACGCAGCATTGCTGATGGAGAAAAAGTCACTAATGAAATTGGTCCTAATTTTACCCCATTGATTTTTGATGTAACAGATGAAACTGCTGTCCACGAATCTGTTAAACATGTCGATGAGTTGCTTGATGGGAAAAAGCTCAGTGGTCTAATTAACAATGCAGGAATTGGCGTTATTGGCGCTGTTCAAAATCTCACTTCTGAAGAATTTAAATATCAATTTGATGTTAACTTATTAGGAGTTTTTCATTGTACACAAGCATATATGGACTTGCTTGGTGCAGACAAAAATCGTATCGGTTCACCCGGTAAAATAGTTAATATTAGTTCAGTTTCAGGTGAAATAGGAATGCCATTTATGGCAGCTTATAATATGAGTAAATTTGGTCTTGAAGGATTTTCAGAAGCAATCCGTCGAGAATTAATGTTATTTGGAATCGATGTTATTGTTATTGCTCCAGGTCCGGTAAAGACTCCTATATGGAAAAAATTTAACAAAGTAGAATTATTAAAACGTTACGATAATTCATCATTTCGTAAATCTATTTCTAAAATATTGAGTTTTACTGAAAAACTTGAAGCGGCAGGTATCTCTCCTGAAGTAATTGCTAACCGTGTTATATCAATTCTCACCGATGCAAAGACAAAAACACGCTATCGCATTGATTCTCAATGGTCACAAAATCGCTTGTTATCTTTTCTTCCTAAACGTGTATCTGACAGAATGATAGCTAAGCAAATGAAACTAATAAAAAAATAATCTCATATTTCAATCATAGCAATATTAAATAAATTTATTTGAATTTTTTAAGCTGTATTTCCCAGGGCTACTTCCTGATAAGATTAATAGTCCTGCTATGATGCCTATATTCTTTACAAAATTTTGCAATTCATGCTCCTGTTGTATCCCAGATATCATATTCCAAAAATCATGCATATAATAGTTTATTAAGATGGTTAACAAAGCCAATATAAAAGCTGATATTTTAGAATTCCATCCAATAATAATAAAAATAGAACAAAAAAACTGAATAATAATTGTTAACACTAATGCAACATGAGTGAATGGAACTTCATGACTAATCATATATTGGTACGTAAATTCATAATTAAATATCTTTGCTATTGATCCAGGTAACAAAAAGTAAGAACCAATAATAATCCTCCCAATTAATAAAAATATGTCACTACTTTTGTTCAAGCTAAATGAATCTTCCTAAGTGATAATTATTTATGAATATTAAGTCATATAGTAGTCAAAAAATTATAAATGATATATAAAATTAATAATGAAAAAAAATGTTGTTTTCTTAGACAGAGACACCTTCCCTGAAGGATTTAAAATTCCAACTTTAAAACTAAAAGCCAAATGGAAATATTATGGATTTACAACTGATAAACAGGTTCCCGCTAGAATTAAAGATGCGCATATTATTGTTAATAACAAGGTAAATCTAACTTCAAAAAATTTAAAAAATGCAAATAACTTAGAATTGATTGCAATTAGTGCAACTGGAACAAATATTATCGATTTAGACTATTGCAGATCTAAAGGAATTGCTGTCACAAATTTAAGAGACTATGCATCGGAATCTGTTGCCGAACATGTTCTAGCAATGATCTTAACTCTCTTAAAACAATTAAAGGGACTTGAAAAAGATATCAAAAAAAATATTTGGCAAACAAGAAAAGTATTTGCTCTTCTAAGTAAGAAAATTCAAAATCTTAATGGGAAAACAATTGGTATAATTGGAAAAGGATCAATAGGTCTTAAAGTTGCAAAATTATCTAAACCTTTTGGAATGAAAGTTAGATTTTTGTCAGCAAGAAACTTAAGAAAAAGCGATTTAAATAAATTCCTAAAAAAAATTGATATCTTATCAATACACTGCCCTCTTAATAAAAACACTGAAAACTTAATCTCTATAAAAGAATTAAAATTAATGAAAAAAGATTCAATAATAATTAATACTGCACGAGGTGGTATAATTAACGAAAAAGACCTTGTCTTTGCATTAAAAAAAAGAATTGTAAGTGCAGCGGGCATTGATGTCACTACAATGGAACCACCAAAGAAAACTCATCCTTATTATAAGATCATTAATTCACCATATTTTATTTGGACTCCCCACACCGCATGGGCATCTGATGAAACTTTAAAAAATGCCTTGGATCAATTAATCGAGAACATTAATTCATTCTATTCAGGTAAACCTAAAAATTTAGTTTAATTTAATTCTTTTTTATTTTCTAAATGAATTAAATAGGCAGATCCTATTACTAATATTCCTCCTACTATCTCATAAATACTTAAAGTTTCGTTAAAGATTAAATAAGTTAGTGCTATTCCAAAAATAGGAAACAAAGAATAAAAAGGTAAAACGTTTGTAACTGGATAAAATTTATACAAATAGAACATACCAGCATGCCCAATAACTGAAACAATTAAAGCTGTATGCAGTACAGCAAATATAGTAACTCCATCTATTGGATATAAATAATTTAACGGATTGCCTTCAAAATAAAGTGACAATAAAATTAATGGGATAAAACTTATTAATCCATGCCATCCATTTAAAACTGCTGTATCAACATTTTTTAATACTCTAGCCATCATGTTTGCTAATGCAAAGAAGAATGAGGTTCCTAAGATGAGTAACAATGCAAACTTATCATCTACAATTCTTGGATCATAGCCAATTATTATAATCCCTATGAATGAAATAATAATCAACATCCATTTTTTATAAGAGACACTTTCTTTTAAAATAAAAAGACTTAATAGAAGGCCCATTGGTATTGCTGTTTGAGAACCAATTATAATTGGGGCAACAATAGTTAATCTTTCTAAAGCAAAATATAAAATAGCATAGGTTCCAATTCCCATAATGAGAGAAAATGCAATGAGTGGTTTGATTAGTCTTTTTTCAGGTAATTGAAATTTAAAAAAAGGCAAAAATGCAAGAAAAATAAGTCCCACTCTTAATGCAGTAAATAGAATTGGTGGAATATGATTGATGCCTAATTTGCCCACAGGATAAGAACTCCCATATAAAATCATGATCAACAAAATAAACATTAAATGTCTGGGCTGCATGGAAGTAAATTATCTGCAAATATTAGATTTACAATATAATTAATGTTTATATTATTGCTTCAATGAAATTATATCAAATTCATACAGGATTTTATGACTCTAAAGATGTATCAAAAGGATTTTATGAGGGTCACACAAACCTTTTTGTATGTGCAAAAGATGAGACTGATGCAAGAAAAAAAGTAAAATCTAAAAAGGAATTCAAAAAATTTAAAATGCACATAGATGGCATTCAAGAAATTACATTGGTTGACAATTACAGAGTTAAATTAAAAAAAGTTTAATGCAAGCACTTGCCATTTAAAAAAGTTAAATAAATATCATCAACTTCTTCCTTAGTAAGAGTTGTTCTATTGAACATCTGTCCTATAGTTGCACACTTTTGATCAACGGTTAAAGCTTCACTAGCTAGGCCTTGTAGAATTGAGTCTGCAGAAAGAGTTGCATTGTACATCGCGATTCCTTTATCATTTACCGAATCTAATACAATAAATCTTTCCTCATCAGACTTAGCATCCCAATTTAACCATTCAACATCTTTTGAGTATGGGTTCTCATTTGGATTTCCATCGTATGCAAAATTTACCCAGTACTCTCCTATCTCATCTGCGAGTTTAATGTCTGTATCTCTTTTTTCAGGATCATAAATAGCTGATATGATATAATCATCACTTTCACCTGTTAGTCCCGCTGATTTAAAAATAAAACCAATTTCCATTGCATGAGCAGCACCCATTAGCTTTGAAAGAGGCACACCGAATTCAGTGGGCTGTTCATCCCAATCAAATCTGTAGGCATAAATATTAGAATCTTTAGTTGAAGACATAAATTTGGAAGGTAAATCTACTGCTCCATATTTCCATGACTCTGCCATATATTTAGCATAAAGATCATAAAACTTAGGATCTTTTGGCTGGACATACATGTCAAATCCTGGCCACAACCACGATAAAAATTTCAATGGTTTATTTACGAAATAATCATTCATGAACATAAATAATTTATCTTCATCACGAGTAGACCCAAAGATCATTTCCTTATCATGAACCTCGCCATCTCTAAAGGCTCCATATATGCCCTTTTCAGGAATAACTACACCATCTGGTATAACATTTGGAACATCAATTAATTCGGAAGCATCGTTTCGCATTCTATAATAACTAATAATATCTTCTGCACTTAGATTTCTTATAAAATTAATAGTTTTATTCTTATCATCCATAAACTGCTTGATTTCATCATCAGATAAATTTGGAAACTTCATTTTAATTCTATTTGTTATAAATCCATCAGAACCTGACCTTGGATCATTCTTTGCAAATTCAAGTGAGTCTGAACCTAAATAACCACTTTGAGCAATCCCTCTTTGAAATAAATCTTTGCTTAAAGATGTTGTCATCAATGTCATAACATTTCTTCCTCCAGCAGATTCTCCAAAGATTGTTATATTGTTAGGATCCCCATTAAAAGCTTTGATATTCTCATTTACCCATTCTAACGATTTGATCGTGTCAAGGGTTCCAAAATTGACAGTTTTATCTAGTGGCTCTGAACTATTCTCATTAAGGTTTTCATAATGAAACCAGCCAAAAGGTCCTAATCGGTAATTGGTAGTAACAAGAACAAAATCATGTTCAAATGCAAAGTTTCCATCTGTAAAAAGCTTTGAAGCTGAATACCCCCAGGTATTGCCTCCTCCATGAATCCAAAACATTACAGGAAGTTTTTTATTTAAATTCATTGCCTTTTCAGGAATAAATATATTTAGATATAAACAATCTTCAGAGCCAATAATAGAATTTGATTCTATTCCATCAATTTCGTCATAAAAGTTAGAAACTTGAACACAGTGATTTGGCAAACTCGAAGCATCTAATTCATTTCCTGTTATCTCAATATTTCTTGGTGCTTTCCATCTCAGATCACCAACAGGAGGTTGCGCAAAAGGAACGCCAAACCAAGCTAATAGTTTTTCTCCATCACTATTTTGAATAACTGTTCCAATAATTTTTGTTTCACCGATCGTTATAGTTGCATCAGCATTTTTCTCATAAGCATATGCATGAGACAAGCTGATGAAAAACAGTATTTGTAGTATTTGTATAAATTTAATAATCATTGTTATGGAGTTTTTTAATAATTAAAGGAATATTGTCAATTAAATCTTCAGCAATTAATCCTGGCCCGATTAATTCTCCTAACTTTGAATGTATCCATGTTCCTGCACATGCCGCATTAAAAGCATTCATTTTATTTTCACCGACCAAAGAAGCTATAATTCCAGCTAAAACATCTCCTGAGCCTGCCGTCGCTAAATAAGGTGCTTCACTTGAATTTATAACAGCATATCCTTCAGGATTCGCAATTACGGTGTCAGATCCTTTTAATACAACAATACTTCCAGATAATTTTGAAGCTTCAACAGTTTTGACTACTTTGTCATCGATTGATGCAATTTTTTCTCCAAATAATCTCCTAAACTCACCTTCATGTGGCGTTAATATCGTATGTGGATAAGTGTCAATAAACAGTTCTTTTGGATTTTTTTCAAAACATGTAATTGCATCTGCATCTATCACAACGTGCTTTACAAAAGCTAACGCTAATAATGTTCTAGATTTAGTTTCATTATTTATCCCATTACCTGGTCCAACAAGAATACTAGATACTTTCTTATCTTTAAATATTTGTTGTATTTCATTTTTTTCTTTTACTACAGAAATAAGTTCGACAGAAATTTGAGGTTCTAAAACTTTAGCGGCTTCTTCATCGCATATTAATCTCACTGCTCCTGCACCAACTCTCATAGCTGATCGACCTGCCAGTCTTGCAGCACCAGTTTGATAAATTGGCCCAGAATTAATTACTAATAAACCTCGAGAATATTTATGATCATTAGAACTGGGAAAAGGATATTCATCAACCCATAGTTCAGGAGTATTATTCTTTATTCTAGGTTCCATTGACTTAAATATTTCTTTACTAATACCAATATCTTCAACAAGCACTTCACCACAAAACCTTTTACCTGGATATAAATAATGACATTTTTTTTTATTAAAAAAAGTAATTGTTTTTATACACATTAAACAATCTCCATAGACTCTAGAAGAATTACCATTAATCCCAGATGGTATATCAACTGCAAAAACATCAATTTTGCTTTGTTTAATCTTTGAAAATAATATTTCTAATATGTTTGGAATACTTCCTTTAAAACCTGTACCAAATAAAGCATCAACTACATAGGTATATTTAGAAAAATCATTAATTTCACTAATTATAACATCATTATCAACTCTATCTTTATTTGTTTTACAATCATCAGTAATCTTACCATTATCGAAAAAAAATATATCAACTGGAATTCCTGTCTCAATTAATAATCTGGCAACAACAAATCCATCTCCGCCATTGTTTCCTGGGCCAGCTAAAATTAGAACTTTATTGATGCTTTTCTTGGGTAAATTTTTAAATACAGCTGTACCAGCATTCTCCATCAATTGAATGCTGGAAACACCTGAATCAATAGTAATTTTATCTGCTTGAGACATCTCTTCATTAGAAAGTATGTATTCAGCCATGAGTTTAGATATAATCTTTAAGTTGTTGAAATATAATATTAATACAATTTAATACTTAAATGTAAATAATGTACATTCTTGTCATATTGGCAAATGTTCTTGATGGTGGCAACATTCTAATGATTTTATTTTCTATTTGCGATTACATCAATTGGCTTTAAGTTAAACTGGTATTTTTTATGAAAAAAATTGAGGCTGTTATTAAACCCTTTAAAATTGATGAGATCAAAGAAGCTCTCGAAAAAGTTGGAGTAAGGGGCATAACAATTTCTGAGGCGAAAGGACTTGGTAGACAAAGAGGATTTACTGAAGTAAACACTGGTGTTGAATATGGTGATTTCTTGCCAAAAATTAAAATTGAAATCATACTTCAAGATGATCTTGTTGATAAAGCCATAGACGCTATAAGATCTGCTGCTAATACTAATAGAATTGGTGATGGAAAAATATTTGTCTCGGATATTGAAAAAATAATAAGAATTCGAACAGGTGAAACTGGTTCGGAAGCACTATAAAGGAAGGTTAAAAATGAGTAACGCAAATAATGTATTGAAATCTATGAAAGATGGAGGGGTAAAATACCTTGATCTTCGCTTTACTGACCCAAAAGGAAAATGGCAACATCTAACTATGGATGGTACAGCTGTAGATGAAGAATTATTAAATAACGGAGTCTATTTTGATGGCTCATCCATATCAGGTTGGAAAGCAATTAATGAATCTGACATGGTTTTAAAACCTGACCTTTCTTCAACTGTAATGGATCCTTTCACTGCACAACCAACAATGATGGTTTTTTGTGACATCCTTGATGCTGTAACTAAAGATCCATATGGAAGAGATCCTAGAGGAACAGCTAAAAAAGCAGAGGCATTTGTTAAGGATAGTGGTGTAGGTGATACAATATATATGGGTCCTGAAGCAGAATTTTTTGTTTTTGACGATGTTAAATATTCAGTTGAAATGAACAAATCTATGTTTTCAATAGATAGCGTTGAAGGGCCTTACAACACTGATAGAAATTATGAGAGTGGAAATCTCGGACATCGACCAGGAATAAAAGGTGGTTACTTTCCTGTCCCCCCAGTGGATAGTGCTCAAGACATTCGTACAGAATTTTTAGAAGAATTAAAAAATCTGGGATTAAAAATGGAAAAACATCATCATGAAGTTGCTCCAAGTCAACATGAATTGGGATTAGTTTTTGATACACTCTTGAAACAAGGCGATAATATGCAGCTTTATAAATATGGAGTCCATATGGTTGCAAATTCTTTTGGAAAAACAGCAACATTCATGCCAAAGCCAGTTAAGGGTGATAATGGAACTGGAATGCATACCCATCAATCAATCTGGAAGGACGGGAAACCTTTGTTTGCAGGAGATAAGTATGCTGGGTTATCTGATATGGCACTAAACTATATTGGGGGTATTATTAAACATGGTAAAGCTCTTAATGCATTTACAAATGCAAGTACTAACAGTTACAAAAGACTTATTCCAGGCTTTGAAGCGCCAGTGATACTTGTTTACTCTGCAAGAAATAGATCTGCTTCATGCAGAATACCTGTTTCAGACAGTCCTAAGGGAAAAAGAGTTGAAGTTCGATTCCCTGACCCAAGTGCAAACCCTTACTTAGCTTTCTCAGCGATGTTAATGGCAGGACTAGACGGAATTAAGAATAAAATTGATCCAGGAGATGCTGCTGATGAAGATCTTTATGAATTACCTGAAGAAGAAGTGAGGCAACTTCCAACAGTGTGTGGCTCACTAAGAGAGGCATTACAATCTGTTGATGCTGATCGTTCTTTTTTAACTGAAGGTGGAGTATTTACTGATGATCAAATAGATGCTTATATTGATTTAAAAATGGAAGATGTATATGACTTAGAGCATTCACCTCATCCAATTGAATTCAAGAACTACTATAGCGTTTAATTAGATCTTTATAATCTTTATGGAGCTAACCTCAGAACACGAAGAACTTCGAAGATCGGCATTGAAATTTGTCGAAACTGAAATAAATCCCTATGTGGATGAATGGGAAGAAAATGAAATCTTCCCAGCTGGTGAATTATTTAAAAAACTTGGTGATCAAGGTTTTCTAGGGATCACAAAACCTGAAAAATATGGTGGATCTGAATTGGATTATACATATGGTGCCGTATTAAATGAAGCAATAGCCCATAGCTCATGCGGAGGAGTACCAATGGCAATTGGTGTGCAAACAGACATGGCTACTCCAGCATTAGCAAGGTTTGGTACTGAAAAAGTTTGCAGTGAATTTCTTAAACCGTCTATCACAGGTGATTTTGTAGCATGCTTAGGTGTTTCTGAACCAAGCGCTGGCTCAGATGTTTCTGCTATTAAGACTAATGCTCTTAAAGATGGAGATGATTATGTAATTAGTGGTTCTAAAATGTGGATTACCAATGGTACTCAAGCTGATTGGATGTGTATGTTAGCTAATACAGATCCTGATGCGAAAAATAAACATTTTAATAAATCTCTTATTTGTGTTCCTCTTAAAGAAAATGGAAAAAGAGCTAAAGGCGTCACAATTAATAGAAAATTAAAAAAAATGGGAATGAATTCCTCTGATACAGCAGAAATATTCTTTGATGATGTAAGAGTTCCTCAGCAAAACTTGATTGGTGATGAAGGACAAGGATTTGTTTATCAAATGTTACAATTTCAAGAGGAACGTCTTTTTGCTGCTTTAGGTGGCTACACTGGATGTGAATTAGCTATACAAGAGACTATTGAATATACCAGGCAAAGAAAAACGTTTGGAAAACCAATCCTAGATAACCAAATTGTTCACTATAAATTATCTGAGCTAATGACTGAAGTTGAAGCTTTAAGATCGTTAACATGGAAAGCAATTGAAATTCATGTCAATGGTGGAGATTGCACAAAATTAGCTTCAATGTCAAAGTTAAAAGCAACAAGATTATCTAGAGAAGTAAATGATGCTTGTTTACAATATTGGGGTGGTATGGGCTATATGGATGAGTCTCCTATTTCAAGAAGATTTAGGGATGGTCGCTTAGGATCAATTGGTGGAGGCTCCGATGAGGTTATGTTGGGTATTATTTCTAAATATTTAGATATTCTTCCAGGAAAAAATTAATTACATCCGTGCTACGCCAAAAGTATTTGGCTTTAATTCTCTTTTATCCCCATCAGATATAATATTTAAGCATTCACCTAATATCTTACGAGTATCACGAGGATCAATTATTCCATCGTCCCAAAGTCTAGCTGAACAAAATATTGCTTCTCCTTCTTCATTATACTGATCTATTAATTTCTTCTTCATTCCCTCTAGCATTTCTAAATTCTCTCCAAATATTTTTTTTGGGTCTTGACCTTTACGTTCAGCGCCCTCAAGAGCAACTTGAGCCATTGTTCTAGCTGCCTGCTCACCTCCCATAACGCTCATCTTGGCATTTGGCCAAGCAAACAAGAACCTTGGATCATATGATCTTCCTGCCATTCCATATTCTCCAGCTCCAAAAGCAGCTCCTATTCTAAGTGTTATCTTTGGAACAGTGCAATTTGTAA
>MDTG01287337.1_pt1 | contig 11407 bp, 12 predicted proteins | sample 811421 | NCBI WGS metagenome assembly MDTG01 (sample SAMN05326645, study PRJNA326480) | marine metagenome | isolation source: seawater | place: Pacific Ocean: South East | collected 2011
AAAACCTTTTTGTTTAGCGAGCTTTCATCCATCGACAAATTCAAAAAATACAAATGATAATAATTTGCAACCTTTATTGGATAGTACAAAGAAATTTAAAAATTTGATTTTTATTTTTACAGCACCCTCACATGATGGAAATGGAAAATCACTAGTAATAAAAATGAAGAATTTTTGTAAAAAAAATGTTAATTGTTTTTTTAATTACAATTTTGGATCAGAAAAATATTTTTATTTTTTAAAAAAATCAAAGTTCGTAATTGGCAATTCTTCAAGCGGAATTATTGAGTCCTCTTTATTAAAAAAATATTCAATAAATATATTGCCAAGACAAAAAGGAAGAGAACATGATAAAAATGTTTTTCATTGTAAAAATTATAAAAAAGATATTTCGTTAAAAATAAATGAGATTTTAAAAAGAAAGAATATCAATTTTACAAGTATTTTTGATAGGAGAAAACAAATTGGATTACCATCAAATTTTATTATAAAAAAGATACTTAGTGTTAAATAAATCACTTATGAAAACTTATATTATTGGTGCAGGAAAGTTTGCGAGGAATTTAAAAAATAGCATAAAAAATTATAATAATGAAATATTAGATTTCTGTGGTTTTTTAGATAAAAAAAAATTAAGCAAATTTATTAAAGATAAAAATTTAAAAAAAAAAAGAATAAAATTTATAAATGGTATTGGAAATTTTGCTTATGTAAATTATCCAAGTAAATTTACAAAAATAGAAAAAAAAATTGATTTTTTGAAACTCATACACAATTCTGCGAATATCTATAAGAATTCAATTATAGGAAAAGGAACCATAGTAAGTGAAAATGTTTTGATCAAATCCAATGTAAGAATTGGAAAGTTTTGTATAATTAATAGTAATGCTATAATTTCTCACGACTCAAAAATTGACAATTTTGTAAATATTTCACTAGGAGCAATAATTGCAGGCAATGTAAGTATTGGTAAAAATTCTTTCGTAGGAATAGGTTCTTCAATAATACAAAATTGCAAAATTGGAAAAAATGTTTTGATTGGAGCTGGCTCGGTAGTTTTAAAAAACGTTCCTGATAATGTGGTAGTATTTGGTAATCCCGCTAAAATTATAAAAAAAAATAATAATGAAATTAAATAAAAAAAGAATTTGTTTTGATATAGATAACGTTATTTGTGAAACTTATAACTCTGATTATAAAAATTCTAAGCCAATTTACGCTGCAATAAATAAGATAAACGAGTTATTTAAAAAAAATACAATTATATTATTTACTGCAAGATATATGGGAAGGACAAATGGTAGTAGAATTAAGTCAAAAAAAATTGGTTATAATCTTACGAAAAAACAATTAAAAAAGTGGGGTGTTAAATATCATCAACTGATTATGGGCAAACCTTCATATGACTTAATAGTAGATGATTTAGCAATTTACTTTAAAAAAACATGGTATAAAGAAATCGATAAATATTTATAATTATGGATCAACATATTCAATCATATAAAGAAAAATTAATAGAAACTTTAAGTGATAAAAAAATAAATAAACAGATTGAAAAATTATATAATGAGTTATTAATTGCCTGGAAAAATAAAAAAAATATTTTTCTTTGTGGCAACGGAGGCAGTGCTGGAAATGCCATTCACGTTGCAAATGATCTTTTATATGGGGCGGGTATTAAAAATAAATGTGGTTTAAAAATAGAGGCTTTGACAGCAAACCCCTCTACAATTACATGCCTGGCCAACGATATAGGATATGAAAGCATATTTTCTGAACAACTCAAAGTTAAAGCGAATAAAAACGATGTACTAATAGTTTTCTCTGGTAGTGGAAATTCTGCAAATGTAACCAAAGCCTTAGAAGAGGGAAATAGGATAAACATGGTTACTTTCGCAATTTTGGGATTTGATGGCGGAAAATGCAAGTCTCTTGCGAAGAATTCAATTCATTTTGAAATTAACGATATGCAAATTTCTGAAGATTTACAGCTAATAGTCATGCATATGATTATGCAAAAGCTAAGCTCGGTTTCTCTCAGATAGATTAAAAAAACTCCTTAAATTAGTAAAATTTATGAAATCTTCAAAATTAAATGATGAAAAAATCCTAAAAAGATTAAGTGTATTACCTAGTTTTTCTATTAAGCAAACGTTAAAAGTAATGAACTTTACTGCTCTCAAAGTAGCACTAGTAATAAATAAAAAAAACAAATTTATAGGAATAATCACCGACGGTGACATCAGAAGAGGTTTAATAAAAAATATTTCAATAACAGAAAAAATAATAAAAATTACTAATAAAAAAACAAGAGTTACTCATCAAAATATTAACAGTAATGAAGCAAAAAAAATTATGGAGGTTAATAAAATTGACCACCTTCCAATTTTGAACAGGAATAGAGAATTAGTTGGTTTATATTTAAAAGAACAATTGTTAATAAAGAATTATTTAAAAAATACCGTCGTAATTATGGCTGGTGGCAAGGGTAAAAGATTAAGACCGTTGACTTATAGCACTCCTAAACCAATGATAAAAATAGATAACAAACCAATTTTAGAACACATAATCTTAAAATTAAAAAAAGAAAAATTTAATAACATTCTAATATCTGTTAATTACTTAAAAAAAAAAATTAAATCTTATTTTAAACTGGGTCAAAAACTTGGAGTTAATATAGGATATTTAGAGGAAAAAAAGTCTCTAGGAACAATTGGTTCAATTAGTTTAATAAAAAATAAAAATAAATTACCGTTTATCGTCTGTAACGGAGATGTTGTTAGTAAAGTAGATGCTGAAAGTATATTAAAATTTCATAATTCGCATAAATCTTATGCTACAATTGGTGTTGTTGAATATGAAGAACAAAATCCATTTGGGGTAATAAAATCTAAAAATTTTAAATTTCAGGGCATAAGCGAAAAACCAATAAAAAAATATTATGTTGGTGCAGGTATATATGTATTCAACTGTTCTGTTACTAAGTTTTTAAAAAAAAACTCAAAGTTAGATACTCCAGAATTACTTAATATCTTAAAAAAAAAGAAGAAAAAAATTCTAGTATTTCCAATACATGAAGATTGGAGGGATATTGGAAATCTTAAGGACCTTAAAAGTAAAGTAAAAATTAAATGATATCATTTTTTCCGATTAAAAAAACTGATTTAGTCATACTAGATGATAATTATTCTGGTTTAAAATTTAAAAAAATTAATTACGCTTCGGTAAAATTAAATAAAATTAATGTTTTTTGTTTAATTTTATCAGTGAAAAACTATTTTTTTAATAATCAAAAAAAAATGAATTTAAAGAAAATATACAAACAAACGATGTTAAGAATGTATAAACCAGCTATCGCAATAACACATCATTTAAGTACTCAAGCTCAAGATTGTAAAAATTTATGTCCAGAAATAAAAGTAATTGTTTATCAATATTCCTTTTTCTATATTAAAACCTTAAAAAAATTAAAAGTAAATTGTGATTTCTTTTTCCTAAATCATCAAAAAGATAAATCATATTTAATAAAAAATAATATTATAGAAAAAGAAAAACTACTGATTTCAGGATCTATAAAGAATAATGAAAGACAAGGTTTTACCAAAAAAAAAAGTTTAGATATTTTATACATTTCTCAATTTACAACAGACACAACCAGCAAAAATCATATGGAAGGCGAAAAATATATAATTAAATTAATTGACGATTTTTGTATTAAAAATAAATATAAATTTAATATTGCACTTAAATACTGCAGAAAAGATAAAAAAAAATACAGTAAATCAAAATTAAAAGAGGAAATAAGATATATTCGAGGTTTGATAAAGTCTGAAATAAAGTTTTCATCATCAGATTCTTTAAAGTTAGCATGTGAGTCTAAGATAATAATTACTTTGAGTTCTAATTTTGCTATGGAGCTAATATCAAGGAGACATAAAGTTTTATTTTTGCCATTCGATGATAGCCCAGGAAATACAATAAACTATTATTTACCAAAAAAAAATCTTATAAATGTACAAAGAAATAAAAACAAAAATAAAATTTTTAAAAAGATAAAATTGTTATTAAATATTGATAATAAAAGTTGGATGAAATATTTGAATAAAAACGAATACTTTAAATTTAGGTTTGATAAAGATAATAGATTTTTCAAAAAATTTATTATAAATTTACTCAAGAAAGAAAATCAACTTTTGAAAGCTAGATCATGATAAGTCACTCGAGAAAAAAAATATCCCAAAGTAAATTAAATTTGAGTCCATTCCCATATTTTATTGTCAAAAATCTAATCCCGAATGAAGAATTAAATAAGATTAATAAAATTTTACCAAGCTTTGAAAATATTTCGGATAAAGACATTTACTATCAAAGTATTTCAAAAACAAAAAAAACTCTTCTACCAAGTTCAGCTGGCTACAAGAAGTTAAATAAAAACTTAAATTTTAAAAATTTAAATAAAATTTTTGTTAAACTTAAACCTCAAATTTTAAAAAAGTTTGAAGGATCAATTAAAAAACATGTTAACAAAAAATTTCAAAAGTCTAGATTGTCATATCACTCTACTTACTCAGTAATGAGAAAAGGATATTTGAAGAGCGCCCACCTAGATAGGAGAGATCACCTTTTGCATATTCTTTTTTATCTTGATTCCGACAGTTCTAAAGGTGGAGAAATAAAAATAATGAGACTAAAAAATAAAAACAAAAATAATTCTTATGATATTTTTCCGTCAAAAAAAAATTTAAAAGTTCATAAATCTTATAAAGTGAAAAATAATTTTTGTTTGTTTACTTTGAATGTCCCGTGGTCTTATCATGCGGTATCTAAATACACAGGAAAAAAAGATAGAAAATTTATTTATGTTGTTTACGATTTCCCGTCAAATTCTACTGGAAAAAAATTAAAGAATAGAAAGAAGGGAAATAATCAAAATGAATTTTGGAAATCAAAAGTCGAAGTAATGTCTTCATCAAGAAAAAAACATTTCTTTTCAGAATAGTCTTATGCAAAAAATTGTCGATGCTTTAAAAAATTTAAAAAAATTTAATATAACTGCTGTTAAACAATCATTAGAAGATGAGGGAGTATGCTATGAGGATTTAATTTTGATGAAAAAGATCACTCAAAAAGCCTCTTTAGATTTAAATGTTAAAATTGGAGGTTGTGAGGCAAAAAATGATATTTATTTTTGCGAATGGCTTAAAGTAAAAGGTATCGTAGCTCCAATGGTTGAGTCGCCATATGCATTAAGAAAATTTTTGCAAACTATTTCAAAAAAAAATAAACAGAACCTTTATATAAATTTAGAAAGCATTCAAGCCTTTGAAAACATAGGCAAAATACTTCAACAAAAAAAATTAAAAAGGTTAAAGGGTGTTGTAATAGGTAGATCAGATTTAGCTGGATCTTTAAACCTTGAAAAAAAGGAAGTAGACTCAAGAAGGATATTTAAATTAGTCTACTCAACATTAAAAAAAATTAAAAAAAAAAAATTAATAGTCAAAATGGGAGGTTCTTTAACAGCAAATTCAAAAAGTTTTGTTAAAAATTTATTTAATAAAAAATTAATTGATAGGGTGGAAACTAGAAATATTGAGATTAAAATTAATAGTTTTGTTTTGAATAATTTTGATCAAATTATAAATTCAATATTTAAATTTGAATTAGACTGGTTGAGATACAAGCATAGAATTAACAAAAAAAGAAAAATAAGACTCAAGAACGATAATCTAGAGAGAATTCAGATTTTAAAGCAAAGATTTAATTAAACCTATTAAATGAAATCAATAGTTACAGCTATAATACCTGTAAGAAAAAATTCAAAAAGATTAAAAAATAAAAACTTTTTACCTTTTTTTAAGAAAAAATCACTGCTTGAAATTAAGATAGATCAGCTCAAAAAAGTAAGTTTTATTGATAAAATTGTTGTTAGTTCTGACTCATTGAGGGCCAAAAAGATAGCAAATAAAAAAAAAGTTTACTTTCATCAAAGAAAAAAGTTTTACGCAAGTTCAAAATGTTCAGGTGGGGATTTTTTTAGAAATTTAGCTGAGTCTATAGATGGAGATTATTTAGTATATTGTCCCTGCACATCTCCGGTAATAAAAAAAAAAACATATAATAAATTTTTTAAGATTTTTTTAAAATATAGAAATAAATACGACAGCTTTAACACCGTAAGTGAACTTAAGACTTTTATTTGGAAAAACTATAAACCGCTAAACTATAAATATCTTGATGCCCCAAATTCTCAAGATTTACCAAACAATTATCATGCGCTTACTTTTGGTTTAAACATCATTAAAAAAGAAAATATGATTAAATTTAAAAATGTAGTTGGAAAAAAACCAAAGTTTATTACCTTGGATAAGTTTAATTCTATCGATATAAATGATAACGTTGATTTTGAACTTGCAAAATTATTTTATAGTAAAGCCCTCAAAAACCGAGAAATTTAAAAAATCTGTAACTTAAATTTTCTTTTTTTTAAATTAAAAAATCCTATTTACGCATATGAATAAAACAAATGAGAAAATTAAGGCATGTTTTATTGAGGATAAATCTGATTTTCAAATTATTTTTAACAAATATAAGTCTGAGAAAAACATATATATACCTTTAGATATTGAAACATATCTATTATGTCAGAAAAATAATTTACAAATATTTGATTTTAATAAATATATAAGCAATAAATTTCATATTGAGTCTCTTAAACTTTCTAAAAGATTTTCAAAAAGTTTAAAATTCAAAAAAAATATACATTATAGTTTAAAGTCTGAAATTATAGGTTTTCTGAGATTTCGTTTAAATAGTATTGCTTTAATTGTAGAAATTTCAGAAATTTTAATTAAGTATTTTAAAGTAGAAAATTTTATTGTATCTGGATTGAAAAAAGATGAGCATTTAATCCATAAGTCAAAAATTTGTAACGATATAATAGAAAATATTTATCCAAATTATTTTGTAGCTGCAACTAGTTATAAATCAAACTTTACCGAAAAAAATATTTACAGCTATCATGTAAAAAAAAAAATACCTAAAAATAATCAAAAAAAAATAATCTTAAGTAATGCAGGGTATAACTTTAGAAAAATAATCCTTTTTTTTAAAAAAACAAATATCAAAGTTTTTTTACCAATTTTCGATCAAATCACTTTTGCAGATAGAATGAAATATTTTTTTAGCGGCATAAAATTAGTTAATTTTTATAAAACAAAAAAATCTAAAATAGAAAAAGAAGATTTCATTAAGGATATAGAGCTTATATTAAAAGATAAATACGATATTTCAAAAATAATGAATAACTTTTATAAAAAACTTAATTATTATTTTAATGATTTAAACCAAAAAATTATTGCTCTAAAAAGTTTTATTAATGAGAATAATTTTAATTTGTCATTGTCAAATATTGCAAGAGGATTAGATGGATCAATCTTAGACTCAGATATTAAAAATTCAACACTATGTATTCCTCATGGTGTAATATCTGAGGCATTTAATGAGAACGATATTATCTATAAAAAAATAATCGCTGAGGGAGTATTTAATGGTGAAAGTAAATATTTTGCAATTCAATCAAAAATTACGAATAAATCACTTAACACTCATAAATTAAAAGGAAAGCTATTAATTACAGGAAATTTAATTTTTTCTGAGAAAATTAAAGATACAAAATTTAGAGAAAAACATATTTTGTATGCCACTACATTAAAACAATTTTCTAATCTTCAATTTCTTGGTGTTGATATGTTTTATGAATATTGGGAGACATTAAAAGATTTAGAGATATTATCAAAACAAGTAAAAGAAAAAATTGTCGTCAAAATACACCCTCATTATAAAAATTGTACAAAACTATTAGGTAAGCATTTTAAAAGCTTAATTTTTTCTAATGATAAAATTGATATTTTATTAAAAGACTCACTAGCTTTGATATCTTTATCATCTGGTACTATTGAAGATGCTTTAAATTCAAAAGTTCCAGTAATCTTATATGATTTTAAAAAACGCTATAAGCAAATGAAATGTTCTGAAATTAATGAAGAAGATAAAACGGTCTATTATATAAATAAAAAAAGTGAACTCGAATATGCTATAAACAAAATAAAGAATTCAAGAAAATTAGATTTTAAAGATTATATTTATGAGACAAAGAGAGAAGAGAGTTTAAAAGAAAAAATTTTACCAATATTAAAAGATTAATATGAATAAAAATACTAACATTTTAGATTGTACGCTTAGAGATGGCGGATATTATAATAATTGGGATTTCAAATTTAAAAACATACAAAAATATTTAAATTCAATATCTTTAAGTGAAATAAAATTTGTAGAACTTGGTTTTAGGTTTTCAGAAAAATTAAAATTAAAAGGTAAAACCGCTTACACGAGTGAAGAACTTATTAATAATTTGAAAATACCAAAAAATATTTCAATAGGTGTAATGGTTAATGCCAGCGACTTAATTGGTCAAAAAAAATCACCGATATATATATGTAAAAGACTTTTTCCAAATTTAAAAAAATCAAAAATTAAATTTGTTCGGTTTGCATGTCACCACGAGGAAGTATTCTTATTATCTGATTGTCTCAAATGGTTTAAAAAAAATCAAATTAAAGTATTCGTTAACATCATGCAAATTTCTGAAATCAAACATATTCAGATAAGAAAAATATGTAAATTTTTAAATAAAAAAACCGATATTTTGTATTTAGCAGATAGCTTAGGATCTTTAACAATTAAGCAATTAAAAGAAATTGTAAATCTGTTTAAAAGATATTGGAAATTGGACTTAGGTATTCATGCGCATAACAATCTTAATCTTGCTTTAAAAAACTCAATACAAGCAAATAAACTCGGAGTGGTTTGGATTGACTCGACTATTACCGGAATGGGAAGAGGACCTGGCAATACCACTACAGAAGAAGTAATTAAAGAAAAATTTGGAATAAAAAAATTTAAAATGTTTAAATCAAGCCCAACTTTTAAATTTTTTTCTAATTTAAAAAAAGAATATAAATGGGGAACTAATGAATATTACAAATATGCTGCAAAAAATAAAATTCACCCCACTTACATCCAAGAAATACTCTCTGATGAGCGATATAAGAAAAGTAACTACAAAAAAATCTTAAAAAATTTAAAGGAGACCGAAAGTAGAAAATATAATCCATTTAAACTTATTAGTCCTAAAAATATTTTGATAGGCAAGGGTAAAGGCAGATGGTCCCCTTTCAAAGAAATAAATAGAAAAGATGTATTAATAATAGGTGCTGGGCCCTCTACATTTAAGTTTCGAAAAAAAATTGAAAAAACAATAAATGAAAATAATTTTTTTGTCATAGCTTTGAACACTACAAATAATATTAAATCTGATCTAGTAAATCTGAGAGTAGCTAGCCATCCTTTTAGATTACTTTCTGATTTAAGTTTCTATAATTCACAAAATAACTTAGCCTTACCATTATCGATGCTTCCTAAAAAAGTTACAAATAAGATCTCATTAAAAAAGAGAAATATTAAAGATTTTGGAATTTCTATAAACTTGAATAAAAAAATAATCATAAGAAAAAATTATTGTATCATGCCAAATGCTTTAGCAATTAGTTATGCTTTAGCTATTGCAATAGCCGGTAAAACTAAAAAAATATTTTTTGCAGGTTTTGACGGTTATAGATTGAATGATACAAGAAACGATGAGACTCAATTAATTTTTAAACTAATTAAACAAAAATATACAGGGATAAAATTTTATTCGATTACACCTAATAACTATGGTTTAAGCAATTTTGAATAATGAGCAGAATTTCAATCATAATTCCAGCAAGATATAAATCCTCTAGATTTCCCGGTAAACCATTAGTATCAATTCGTGGAAAAGAAATGATAATTCATGTTGTTGAAAAATGCCAAAAAGTAATAAATAAAAAAAATTTATTTGTTGCGACTGACTCAGAAAAAATAAAAGAAGTAGTTGAAAAAAAAAATTTTAACGTAATTATGACCTCATCAAAATGTCTAACCGGAACTGATAGAGTTGCTGAAGCATCAAAAAAAATAAAATCAAATATTTTTATCAATGTCCAAGGGGATGAACCATTGGTAAGCCCAAAAGATATAAAAAAAATAATAGCAGCAAAAAAAAAGTATTCAGATAAAGTTATCTGTGGTTTTTCTGAAATTAACAAAAATGAAAGTCCTTTTAATAGAAATATCCCGAAGGTAGTTTTAAATAAATTTAATGAACTTGTTTATATTTCAAGAGCAGCAGTCCCTTCAACAAAAAAATATAATGAAAAGATAAAATATTTAAAACAAGTATGTATTTATGCTTTTAGTAAAAAGGAATTAAAAAAATTCTATAGTTTGAAAAAAAAAGGAAAAATAGAAGATTTAGAGGATATTGAAATTTTAAGATTTTTTGATTTAGGGGTAAAAATCAAAATGATAAAATTAAGTAAAAATACAATTGCAGTAGATGAAAAAAAAGATATCTATAAAGTCGAAAAAATTATGAAAAAATGATTAAAAAATTTATTGATCCAAATATAAAAAATAAATCTAAAACTGTTGAAAATAGAATTCAATTTGTTAATTATAAAAATAAACAATTTCCTTTACCAACAGAGATTGAGATTAGCGAGTCAGGTATTTGTAATAGAAAATGTTCCTTTTGCCCAAGAAGTGCTCCAGACTTTATAGAAAAAAAAGAATTTATATCCAACAAACTTCACCAAAAAATGTGTGATGAACTAAAACTGTTAAATTATAAAGGAACTATTAGATACAGCGGGTTCGTCGAACCAATGTTAGATAAAAATATTTTTAATTTGATTTATATGGCTAGATCTAAACTTAGTGATTGCAATATTGAGATGGTAACGAACGGGGATGTTCTTAACAAAAGTCGTTTAAAAAAACTATTTTTAAAAGGTTTAAATAAAATACTCATAAGTGCATACGATGGAAAAGCAGAAGCAGATAAACTAGAAAATCTTTGTAAAGATATTAATTTATCTCCGGATCAATACATTGTAAGACATAGATATTTACCTGAAATTGACGATTTTGGTATTACTTTAAGCAATAGATCTGGAACAATGGAAAATGCCGAATTTAAAATAGCGGCCTTAAAGGAACCTTTAAAAAAACCTTGTTATATACCCTCTTATACTTTTTTTTTAGATTACCAAGGTGATGTTTTAATTTGTCCACACGACTGGGGTAAAAAAATTATCTTAGGAAATTTAAATAACAAAAGTATTTTAGATATTTGGTTTAGCCCAAAAGCAATGAAAATTAGAAATTTATTATCAAAAGCTGATAGAAATTTTAACCCTTGTAATTTATGTGATGTAGAAGGAACCTTTATGGGTAAAAAAAATTCAACTTTTTTCCTTTAATA
>MDTG01376802.1_pt1 | contig 11407 bp, 10 predicted proteins | sample 811421 | NCBI WGS metagenome assembly MDTG01 (sample SAMN05326645, study PRJNA326480) | marine metagenome | isolation source: seawater | place: Pacific Ocean: South East | collected 2011
AGGCTCTATTTCATTTTCATGTTCGGCTTCTAAAACTTGAACACAAGATGGTGAGATAAAGAAATTTTTGTCTGTTAACAATTCGTTCCATTCATCATCTGGTATCGCACAAAAACGCTTGTATAAAAAATACTCCATGTTTTAAGAAACTAATGAATGGATGTTAAAAACCGTAATTTCTGGATAGATACCTACTCTACCAGCATAGCCTAAGTGTCCTAAACCTCGATTTACATAAAGATTTTTTTCTTCTTTAGTATGTAAGCCAGCCCATTGTGGGTATCTGTATTTGGCAGGACTCCACTTAAAGCTACCCAATTCTATACCAAATTGCATACCGTGTGTATGACCTGATAACTGTAGGTTTATCGGAAATGAAAAGCTACGTACTTGAGCGTCCCAATGAGACGGGTCATGAGAGAGTAAAATAGAGCATTTGTTGGGATTTAATCCAGAAACAGCCTTTTGTAAATCGCCGTATTTAGAGAAGCCGCCGGCTCCCCAATTCTCTACGCCTATTAAATTAAAAGATGCAATACCAATGTTAATTTCTTTACTTTCATTCAACAAAAGAGTAAAACCAATCTTTTCATGAATCTTTTGAAATTCTGAAAAATTAGTATTCCATTCCTTTAAGCCTTCTGGTGTATTCTTATTTAAACCAATATAATCTGCATAATCATGGTTTCCCATACAAGCATACTTTCCGTATTTAGCTTTAATTTTATTTAAATGTGGGATAAATTCATTGGCTTCCCAATAGTTGCTGTTTACCAAATCTCCAGTAAAAAAAACCAAATCTGCTTCTTCTTCGTTTATAAGAGCAACTATGTCTTGTACGGGTTGTGTACTGGTATAACTCCCCAAATGCAAATCAGATATTTGAATAATTTTTAAGCCATTTAAAGCAATGGGCCACTTTTTTAATTGTAGCCTTATTCTGTGTTTCTTATAGTTAAACCTTCCAAAAAAAACCCCCCATGAAAGGATTCCAAAAGCCAATGAACCAGTAACGAAGCTGATGTTTTTAAGAAATGTAGATCTTGATATTTTATGCGTTGACGGGGCATCGTTAAATGGAATAGAAATCCAGGAATAGATCCATTTAAGAAGTCTTAAAAAATCATCAACAAGAAGCGGAAAGCAGGCAAACATTTTGGCAATGTATAAGCTAAAAACAAAAGCTCTTACCACAATTAAATATTTAGGAGCTTCGGGGTTTCTAAAATTACTTAATGTGTAAAACATAATTATACCCACAAAAATAGAAGTAAGCCAATAAGACCATCTTACCCAATGGATGTGTTTGGTAGAAATGAGGAAATTACTCTTAAATGCCTGCCAAAAATACAGATCAACAGCAAAGAAAAAGAGCCCAAAAAAGAGAATACTAAAAATAAATTTATTCATCAGTATATATTAGTCTGCAAAAATAACTTCTTTTAGTTAGCTTACCTATTTAAGGATGATAAAACCTTGCAAACGTAAAACAAAATTGAAACTTATAAAAACAGGCGTTTCATAAAATTAATGTTCCTAAAGAAAACACTTCAGAATTAAGTAATAGTATTAAAAAAAAACCCACTTAAAAAGTGGTTTTTTTTTGTTTATCTTCTTCGATCTCTTCTGTTACCGCCAGAACCGGAACTTCTTTCACGTGAACCTCCAAAACTAGAGCGCGATCTTCTATCGCCTCCACCTCGGTAGTTACCACCACCACTTCTTCTACGATCACGACCGCCGCCTCCACTTCTACCGCCTCTTGAGCGATCAGGAGAAGATTTGGTGATCTCTAAACTAACTTGACGGTCTCCAATACTGAAACCTTCAAAAGCGGAAAAAACACTTTCTACTTTGGTTTTAGATACGTTAAAGAATGAGAAAGCTGCTTTTACATCTACACCACCAAAGTCATCGTTTGTTAAAGCTGTTTTATCTCTTAAAAGATCTTTTAGTGTTGCCCAATCAAAACCGTCTTTTTCACCAATGTTGATAAAAATACGTTCAGAGTTACTAGACTTATTTCTACCATTGCCTGAAGAATTTAAATCTTGAGCATCTTTGTAAAAATTTAAAATTTTAGCAGAGCTAAGAGCAATAAATTTCTCCAATACTTCGGTAGCAGACATTTGTCCAGCCAATTCATGTATTGCTTCTGTAAAGGGTTTAAGGGCTTGCGGATGAACTTGAGCTTTTACCAATTTATCCATAGATTGGAACACCATAGCCTTCATCACCTCCTCACCGGAAGGAACCGTTTTACGATCAATTTTTCGGTTAATAGTTCGTTCGATTTGAGACAGTTTGTACTTATCCTTACCACCTACAATGGCTACAGAAGTACCTTCTTTACCTGCACGACCAGTTCTACCAGAACGGTGTGTATAAACTTCAACATCGTCTGGAAGTTGGTAATGTATTACGTGAGTTATATCATCAACATCAATTCCTCTGGAAGCAACATCCGTTGCTACAAGAATGGTAATGTTTTTTGTTTTAAATTGTTTCATTACACCGTCTCTTTGAACTTGAGACATGTCTCCGTGCAATCCACCTGTATTGTAACCGTCTGCTTGTAAACGTTCTGCTACACTTTGAGTTTCTGCACGCGTACGACAAAAAATAATAGCGTAAATACTCGGGCAAGAATCAACCAAACGTCTCAACACTTTATAGCGATCACGATTGTCAATTAAATAGTAATTATGCTCAACTGTTGAAGCCGCTTGGTTTTTTGTACCACAGGTAACTTCAATAGGGTTTTTCATATAATTAGAAGCAATTTTAGCAACCGTTTTGGGCATGGTGGCAGAATACAACCAAGTATTTCGGTCTTCAGAAGCTGTTTCTAAAATTTCGTCAATGGCGTCTTGAAAGCCCATGTTAAGCATCTCATCGGCCTCATCTAACACTAAGTAGTCAATATTACTTAAGTTAACCAATCGTCGGTTAATCATGTCTTGCAAACGACCAGGCGTTGCTACAATTACTTGTGCACCTCGTTTTAGGTTTCTTGCCTGATCCATTATACTGGCACCACCATAAACAGCCACAACGTTTGTTTTCTTAAAACGTGCATAGTTGTTTAAGTCGCTCGCAATTTGAATACACAATTCGCGAGTTGGAGCCAATACCAGTGCTTGGGTATTTCTGTTATCGTTGTCAATTTTTTGAATTAAAGGCAAACCAAAGGATGCCGTTTTACCTGTTCCGGTTTGAGCAAGAGCTACCAAATCGGTATCCTCGTTCAAAACAATTGGAATACATTTTTCTTGTACAGGTGAAGGTTTTTCAAAACCTAAATGGTCAACAGCTTGAACTATAACGTCTTCTAGTCCAAGGTTTGAAAAATTCTGATTCATATCGTCAGATTAAGTAGTTAATAAATAACTAATACTCAACCTTTTCGACGAAGTCTAATGAGACTTACTAATGAGCATTAGCGCGGCGCGAAATTACAACAATTTAACGTAATCCAACTACAAATCAAGAAATATAAATTTCTATTTATTTTAATAGATCCATTTCTTTCTCGAATGTTTCTTTAAATTTTTCATAATCATAATCAATTTTAAGCAGCTCATCTTTCATCATTCGTTCATTAAATTTAGCTACTAATTTTTGCGCAGACAGCTCAATTGCTATGTAAGTTTTGTACTTCCCTTCAGAAGTTTTGGTTAATTTTTCACAAATGGTTTTAATCCCCACCAGCTCTTCTTTAATAACCTCCCTATTTAGTCCCTCAAAGCGCTCTTCCACTTGTTCTTGATTGTTTAGTTCAGAAGATTTAACATAATTATCTACAACCGACTCTATTAAAATTTTAACCGAACCTGCTAAATCTGCTCTTGCATTACTCAAAGCTTTCTTTTTAGAAACAACCTGATCTAGACTTTCTCCGATACTATTGGCTCTAAAATATTTTTTATCTGTGAAAAAATCTGGGCCAGAACATGGAATAACAACTTCTGTTTCAGTTGCTGGTATGGGCTGGTTGGCTGCTTTTTTAGAACTACTACAGGCTGCTAAAAAAGGGAGAATACTTAAAGCTATTATATACTTATTCATATTGTAAAGTGTTAAAATGGATTTGAAAAGTTTGGATTATTTAAAAATTCTTCGTCGGTTAAGGTACGTAAAAATGCTAACAAAGCCTGTTTATCAGGTTCCGAAAGAAATAAGCCGGTGCCCGAGTGAAACATCAATGGATCTAGCGTAGAAGAAGATGTTCCTCCAGAAATGTAATGCGCTAGTACTTCTTCGAGAGTCTCAAACCTTCCATCATGCATATAAGGGCCTGAAACTTCAATGTTTCGGAGGGTTGGTGTTTTAAATTTGCCTTTATCAAATTCATTTTGTGTTACATTAAAAAGCCCAAAATCTAATGCAGAAATGTCATCATCCAATCCGTTGTTATGAAATGTGAAATCTGTGAAATGGGGCGCTGTATGGCAATGAAAACAATCTGCACCATCATAGGGACCTTCTGTATTAAACAAATCATAGCCTCTTAATTCTTGATCTGTCAGCATGGTTTCACCTCTGGCAAATTTATCAAATTTAGAATTGCCGGATATGAGTGTTCTTTCAAATTGAGCCAAAGCTTTAACGACATGTGAGGAGTCAATTTGATCGGTATTAAAAGCGTTTTTAAATAAACTTGGATAATTACTATGTGCATTTAATTTATCGGCAACATTAAGCCAATTGTCGTGCATTTCGATAGGGTTATTAATCGGCTCTAACGCTTGCTCTTCTAGAGAATAAGCCCTACCATCCCAAAATAAAGAAGGGCTCCAAGCCAAGTTAAAAAGAACCATTGCATTGCGATCTCCTTGAACTCCATCAATACCAGTACTGAATTGAGAAGGATCTGTAAATCCTTTAAATTGATTGTGGCAAGACGAACAAGATTGTGTTCCATCTGCACTTAACAGGGTTTCGTAAAACAATTTTCTGCCAAGGGCAACACCCTCAATGGTCAATGGGTTGTCAAGAGGTTCAGCAAGAGGAGGTAAAGGACTGGGCACAATTAAATTGTAAGGCGTTGGTTGGTTATCACCATCGGTTTTGTTATCGCAATCGGTCTTGCAACAAGACTGACTTACGATAGAAACAACAAGCAATAAATAACGCAACTTTTTTAGCATAATACCATCAATTTATATACCGCTAAATATAACAATAGTTATACCAATAAAATTGATTTAAATTATTTTTTACAGGAGTTCCATATTTAAAATTGAATTATATTTGCAATTCATAATTTAACTTAAGCTATTGGACACTACAACATCTATCTATTTAAACTCTACCTTAGATGAGGGATTAAAAAAAATCGCTAAAAAAGTTTTTTCAAAGGAACGAATTACTGTTGAAGAAGGTATTTATTTATTTGAACATGGAGAACTCGGTTTTTTAGGTTCTTTGGCAAATCATATTCGAACAGAAAGGCACGGTGATTTCACCTATTTTAATCGTAATTTTCACGTTGAGCCAACAAACATATGTGTCTTCGACTGTAAATTTTGCTCCTACTCACGATTGCTTAAAGAACGTCAAGAAGGTTGGGAATTGAGTGCTGACGATATCTTTTCTAAGATTAAAGAATACGATGGTAAACCCGTAACAGAAGTTCACATTGTAGGAGGTGTTCATCCTAAAATGGGCTTAATGTATTTTGCAGAACTCATTAAAAGAATAAAAAAGCATAGGCCTGATTTGCATGTAAAAGCATTTACCGCTGTAGAGCTTGAGTATATGTGCAGAAAAGCTAAAGTTACTAGTGAAGAAGGTTTGCGGATTTTAAAGGAACACGGTCAAGATTCACTTCCTGGAGGTGGTGCCGAAATATTTGATGAAACCATTAGAGCCAAAATCTGTAACGATAAATGCTCTTCAGAAGAATGGTTATCGATACACGAAGCAGCTCACAAAACAGGTATGCCCTCGAATGCAACAATGCTTTACGGTCATTACGAATCTTATGCGCATCGTATTGACCACATGAACAGGTTAAGAGAGTTGCAAGATAAAACAGGTGGTTTTAATACGTTTATTCCGCTGAAATTTAGAAATGGCAACAATCAGATGTCTGATGTTCCTGAGGTGTCTACTCTAGAGGATTTAAAAACTTATGCTGTATCAAGAATTTTCTTAGACAACTTTAACCACATTAAGGCTTATTGGCCTATGATTGGAAGAAATACGGCTCAAATGTCGCTTAACTTTGGTGTTAACGACATTGATGGTACTATTGACGACTCTACAAAAATCTATTCGATGGCCGGAGCAGAAGAACAAAATCCAAACCTTTCGACTGAAGAACTTTGTAAACTCATAGAAAACATTGGTCGTCATCCAATAGAAAGGGGTACGCTGTACAATGTAATTAACGATTATAAAAATTATGATTGGGCGGCAGAAAATGCCCCTCTTTAATTAAAATCATATCCAAAACGGCTTGTCTATATGACAAGCCGTTTTTATTAAGTAGCAAACATTAACCGCGTCATCATGAAGAAATTACTTATCGCCCTCTTACTTTTTTCTGTTTTTAGTCAAATTGAAGCTCAACAACTACTTACAGAAAGGCTGCAGAGAAAGTTAAATAACCTAGATCAATACGATGAATTAGTTTCTATACGTATTGAGATGCTCAATAAAGTTGATGCCTTTGAAATGCACAAAAAGTTTATCGAAAATAAAACCCCAATTAAACAAAGAGCTATTCAAACGGTGATGCGCTTGCAAAATATAGCATCTGAAACTCAATCAAATTTAGTAGACTATATTAAACAAAACAACCCGAGCGTGTATACTACACTTCGTAATTACTGGATTATAAATTCTGTGTATGCCGAAGCACCTCTTTCATTAATATACGAACTCGGCAATAGAGATGACATTAGCCTAATTGACTATAATATAGACACGAGTTCACCCTTAGAAGAAACGTCTGCCGAACCCTCAGAGTTTTCAAAAATGACGGAAATAGAATCCGGTTTAGTTGCTATAAATGCTCCAGCATTATGGGACTTAGGCTACACAGGAAAAGGATTACTTGTGTACGATTATGATACAGGTGTTTGCCCAGATCATCCTGCTTTTAAAGAACGTTTTTTAGCAAATCGCTTTCCAATGAGCCAAAGTTGGTACGGTCATTTTAGAAATTTTCCAAATGAACTAAACAGCAATCATGGTACACACACTTTAGGTACAATGATTGGAAAAGGACTTGCTTCGGGAGATACAGTAGGAGTTGCACCCGAGGCGTATTGGATTGCTTGTGATTTGGTTACAACGACTGTAGAAGCGCTTCCACCTCTTGAAAATATAGTAGCTGCTTACCAGTGGGCATTAGATTCTGACAATGATCCATTAACCACCCTAGAAATTCCAGATGTAATAAATAACTCTTGGAGATGGAGGGATGAAGCAGATACAATACACTGCAACGATTACATTGTTGATTTAATGAATGCACTTGAAGCTGCAGGTATAGCATCCGTTTTTTCAGGGGGTAATTCTGGACCATCAAACACCAGTGTAAATGCACCTCAAAGAATAAATACAACCGTTGTCAACACTTTTTCAGTAGGAAGTATAAATGGAAACAACGATAATTTTCCGATCAGTTCTTTTTCTACTAGAGGTCCTTTGCAGTGCCCTGCCTCAGATAGCTCATTGATTATACATCCAGAAGTAGTTGCGCCAGGTCAAAATGTAAGATCTTCAGTTGGCTTAAATTCATACGAAAGTAAATCTGGAACCTCTATGGCTGCTCCCCATGTGTCTGGGGCTGTTTTACTGCTTAAAGAGGCATTCCCAGATTTAAGTGGAGCAACAATCTTAACATCCCTATATTATACTGCTCGAGATTTAGGAACTCTAGGAGAAGACAATACCTTCGGCATGGGCATAATTGATTGTTTAGCTGCGTTTAACTATTTAAGTTTAAATCATACGCCCTCCAACCCGCATCAAAACCCCTATGATATTGAAGTAGTAGAAATTTCAAATCCCAATTCACAAATAGTATGTGCTCCAACGGTTAATCCAAGTTTTTTAATTAGAAATAATGGAGACTCTACCGTTTATCAAATCGGTGTAAACGTTACATTAGATGGAGAAAATCTAACCACTTATACTTGGGATGGAGTCCTTAATTCTGGTGAAAGTATTACAGAAAGTGTTTCTGAATTTTTGATAGATGAAGTCGTGACCATTCAACACGAATTGCAAGTACAAATAACCTTGTTTGATCGGTATGAAAAAGATGAATACAACAATTCATTGCTTAAAAGATTTTCATGGAATGAAACTACTCCGGCTCCGTTTATAGAAAACTTTGAGAGCAATACGTTCGAAACTAATAAATGGAAAATTATAAATCAAGATAATGACAGAACTTGGAATATTACTGAGACCCAAGGAATAGAAAACTCTTCCTTATCAGCAAAAATGAATTTATACAATTATTCGAATGTAAATCAAAGAGACATCTTGCAGTCACCAACGATTACTCTAGATCAAAATGAAGAATACTATTTAAAATTCTCCTATGCACATCAAAATAGAAATATTGGCGATAGAAAAGATTCCTTACTCGTTGAAATTTCAAATGATTGTGGAGCAACTTTTAAAAAAGTTTTTGCCAAAGGTGGCGATGAATTGCAAACTTCTGACACACTCGATTTAAATTTTGAACCTTATTTCTCAACGCATTGGGAACACGAAATGCTAAACATTTCAGAATATCTCCCCTCGAGTACATCTTTAGTTATTCGTATTTCAACGGTAAATGCAAGACAAAATAATGTGTATTTAGATGATGTAATTCTATCAACTCAAGAAGAGTTTTCGTCGTACGAGATGATTTCAAATAGAATTCAACTTTACCCAAACCCTACGACCAATTCTATTAAATTAATTTGTGCTTCGGAAAATGAATCTATACATACCGTTAACTTGATTGACTTAAGCGGTAGGATTTTAGAAAGTAGAACAACACTTTCGAACAAAGTAATAAACTGGAACCTTAGTAATTATGAGGTAGGATTTTATGTATTTGAAATACTATCCGAACAAGGAAGAAAAACCAAATCTTTTGTAAAAAAATAAATTAGATATCTAAATGTAGCTTACTTATGTATTTGATGATCTCATCAAATTTACACAGAAACTAGAATCCTAAAAAATTATGTATTTTAGGGGATGAATTATAGGAAATAATAAACTAATTTAAAACGAAATTGTTATGGGTAAAGGTAAAGATGCCAAAAAAAGTGTAAAAAAAGAAGCCGCAATGACACCAAAAGAAAAAAAAGCAGCCAAAAGGTTAAAAAAGGCCAAATAGTTTTTAAAAACGGTATTTAAAATTGAAATCTATACTTTGGTTAGAATACTAATGCTCTTTTTAATTATGCTATAATGGCTTTTAGTCTAAAAATACCAAACAATCTCAATGAAGAAAAGTAAAGAAGCACTAGATTTTATAAATACCTATACTTTTACCAAACCAACCATAGGAATAGTTTTGGGTACAGGCTTAGGTGGACTATTGAAAAATTGCATTGTAAAATGTGCCATCCCTTACGATAAAATACCACATTTCCCTATTTCTACCGTTGAATCTCATAAGGGGCAACTTATCTTTGGAGAAATTTCTGGCAAACCAGTCGTTATAATGCATGGTAGATTTCATTATTACGAGGGGTACACTGCAAAAGAAATTACATTTCCAATAAGGGTACTTAAAGAATTGGGTATTGCAACGCTTCTTTTATCAAATGCATCTGGAGCATTGAACTCGGAATTTAAAAAAGGGGAACTGGTTATTGTAGATGATCACATCAATTTATTATTTGAGAATCCACTTAGAGGAAAAAACGTTGATGAACATGGCCCGCGTTTTACGGACATGTCTCAGCCTTATGACAAGAGACTGCAAAATATTTTATGGGAATGCACTAAAGACATCAAGTGTAAGTTTCATAGTGGCGTATATGCCGCTTGGCAAGGTCCATCTTTAGAAACTCGAGCAGAATATAGAATGCTAAAAATTTTAGGTGCTGATTTAGTCGGAATGTCTACTGTACCAGAAGTAATTGTAGCCAACCATATGAGCTTGCCATGTGGTGTTGTTTCTGTATTAACCGATGAGTGTGATCCTGAATCACTTGAACCTGTGTCAATTGATCAGATTATTGAAACTGCTGAACAAGCCGAGCCTCATTTAACTTCATTGTTTACAAAAGTAATAGAGCGATTATAAAGAGGTTAGAAATTTCATAGTGTCTACTCCGTCTGCATAATCCGTTAATGTAGGGTGCTGAGATGTTCCAAAAGCAAACGATTTGGGTAAGGCTAAATTAGTCACTGTACACTGAATTTGATCTTTTAAGTTTTCGAGGGTTATCTTCAAATCATCTAAACTATCATAATATTCGTAATGAAGCATAGAAATTGGCGAAGCCAACGAATCGTCTTCGCGAATTAATAAGAAGCCATTTTCTAACATCTTATTACCACCCATTAAAAACAAAGCTCTGTAATAATCTACATTATTAGCGTACTTTTTATTGTTTACAATGTCTTTAAAACTATAAAGAGCATCAAATAATTTAGTGAAATCGTAATCTTTAGGAATATAAACTTTAGAAACATTTCGACAACCTAAACCATAGTATGAAAAGATGTCATCGCCTAAAGCTGAGAGATCCGCTTGAGTTTCACTCCCGTCTAAAACAGCTATTGAATTTCTGTTTTTTCTTATTATATGTGGATACTTACCAAAATAATGTTGAAAATATCGAGCCGTATTATTAGAACCCGTTGCAATAACAGCATCAAAATTTTGCAATCGTGCATCAGTAATGTCTATTCTATCAGAAAATTCGTCATTTAAAAAAACAAGCATTTTAACCAGAAGTGGCAGTAAAATCTTATCATCAGAGGAGAGTTTTAAAAGAACATTGTTTCCTGATACAATCACACACACAAAATCGTGAAAACCAACTAAAGGTATATTACCAGCCATAACAAGACCTATTTGTTTGGGTGTATTAACTTTTGGATATCCAGATGCCCATTCGGATAAACTAGAAATTGTTAACCATTCAGAGAGCGAAAACACTGCTCTTCTTACTTGAACTTCTTCGAACCATCCGTTGTGAATTTTAGCCGCATAAATAGCAGAAGAAAAGGCCTCATAAAAAGTATCGTTTAGTGGATTACTTATCATTTGAGTAGTTGTGGTTTTAAACTGACTCAAAAAAGCACCAACTGTACTAAATGCTTCAATTGATTTTTCTCGTTTCATCAACAATGTTTTTCTATATTTGTAATGCAAAAATACAAATCTTTAAAGCATAACAACAGAATGGCGATTAAGATAACCGACGAA
>MDTG01239316.1_pt1 | contig 11406 bp, 13 predicted proteins | sample 811421 | NCBI WGS metagenome assembly MDTG01 (sample SAMN05326645, study PRJNA326480) | marine metagenome | isolation source: seawater | place: Pacific Ocean: South East | collected 2011
GTTAAAATATTTAAAACTTTGAAAAATTCTAGAAAATTCACCAAAATGAAAAATTGCATTAATTTTATATCTGTATTTATTTAGTAATTTTCCAATATTTTTTGTTTCACCTCTAATATATTTTACATTCCTTGATAAAATGTGATTGCTTTTTCTACCAGATGAATAATTATCTAGACTAATTATTTGATATTTTTTAAATTTAGATAACGATTTAATAAGATTTGATCCTACAAAACCTGCTCCTCCGGTTACAACAATTATTTTTTTTTTCATTAAACTTTAAATTGTATATATATTTATTTATAGTTAGGTAAAACAAAAATGACATATCTTCTTTTAGCATTTCTAAGCTTTGTTTTATTTTACTTTGGATCTAAATTTTCAGTCAAACTTAATTTATTGGATTATCCAAATAAACGAAAAATCCATAATTACCCAATTCCATTTACCGGAGGATTTATTATATCTATAATATATTTAATAGCAGTTTATTTATCTGACTTTAATGAGGTTTATAATAATAAAATTTTAGTATATGGATTTTTAGTTGCATTATTTGGTCTAATCGATGATAAGTTTAATTTAAATGTTGGATCAAAACTTGTTTTACAACTTTTCCCAATTATTATTTTAGTTTATTTGCATCAACTTAAATTAGACATACTTCTAGATTTACCTTTATTTGGAGATGTAAGTTTAGGATCATTCAAATATATTTTCACAATTCTATGTGTATATTTATTGCTAAATTCATCTAATTATCTAGATGGTATGGATGGTTTGCTTACAATTTCTATCTTAATTTCACTATTTTTTTTGTATCTCTGTGTTTTTGATAAAGGTTTTGAATTAAAATATTTCATTGAATATTTGGTAATTCCATTAATTATTTTTTTATTTTTTAATTATGGGTTTAATGGTTTGCCAAAAATTTTTTTAGGAGATTCTGGAAGCCAATTATTAGGATATATTCTTGCATTTACAATAATATCATCATACATAAATTATAATCTCAAATTAGGGATTATAGTCTGGTTATTAAGTTTTCAAGTTTATGAATTTTTATCAATTAACTTAATTCGTATTCTAAAACAAAAAAATATATTTAAAGCTGGGAAAGATCACATACACCATTTAATTTATATTAGATCAAAATCTATTTTTTGGACAAATATTATTATTTTAATAATTCAAATAGTTTTAATAATATTTGGAATAGTTATTTACTCAATTTTTGGTCAAAAAATATCATTATTATTATTTGTAATTTCATTTTTCATTTTTTTTATTTTTAGAAAAAAGTTAGAGATTTAATTCTAAATATTCACATAGATTGTGTCCAATAAATATATGAAATTCTTGTATTCTAGCAGTACTATAAGATGGCACTATGATTTTATTTTTTGTTAATTTAGACATCTTGCCTCCGTTATTGCCTAGCAATGAAAAGTTTGAGATTTTTTTTTTTTTACAAAATTTAAAAGCATTTAATATGTTCTTGCTATTGCCAGAGGTGCTAATTAATATTACAAGATCACCTTTAGAAGCTACTGCTTCTAGTTGTCTACTAAAAATTTCCTCAAAACTGAAATCGTTCCCAATAGCGGTTAGTGCAGAGGTATCGGTTGTGAGTGCTATGGCTCTTATCGCTTTTCTATTGATTTTATAGCGAACCGTTAGTTCAGTAGCTAAATGTTGGGAGTCTGCGGCGCTCCCACCATTTCCGAGAAAAATAATTTTTTTTCCTTTTTTATAAGTTTTAAGGGCGATTTTGCATAATTTTTCAAAAGAGGAAAGATAACTATGATTATTTAAAATGATATTTCCAAGTTTTAGATGTTCATTCAACGAATTGAGAAAAATTTTTTTTTTATTCATTGTTAAGTTTATATTACATTAAGATTTAAATAAAATAATTTATTTTTTAATTAAATATTTGAAAATTTCTTCACTTTTAAAATTAAAGTCAAAGCAAAAAAACTTATCATCACACGGGGTCTTAAAATATCTGTTGGTACAAGGGGAGCATTCAAGCAATCTTGACATTGGATACATTCTTTTACTCGTAAAACTTACCTCATAGGGAAAAGAAGGTCCAAATATAACTATGTGAAGTTTATTTAAAAAAGCAGCTACATGGGCCGTTTGACTATCGGATGTAATAATTAGATCAGTATTTTTTATTATTTTAATATAATCGTTATAACTTTTTGTTATAATTAATTTAACATCTTTATGCTTTGATACATTTTTTAAAAAATAATTTTTTTCAACAGTATGATTTGAGCTAAATACCAACTGAATCTTTACATTATATTTTTCTAGAAAAGATAAAGTTTTTTTCAAAAATTTAACATCAAGTTTTCTTTCGTAAGCATTATCTCCACATTCTGAATATATAGATATTTTTTTAACTTTTAAAATTTCATTGAAGTTTTTTTTTATGAATAATTTTTTGATTTGTGATAAATTTTCTGTATATAATTTATTTTGAGAAACTTTAAAATTATCAAGAAGATTTAACTCACGAATTTTTCCAATATAAGGTAAACTTACAAAGTATTTATCAAAGAAATATTCGTTAAATATATTTTTATAAGTATTGCTTATGCCTACTATTTTATTTGAATAAGGTAATGAAGCTAATATTTTTGAGAGTGTACTATCGTTTTCAAAAATAATTATTTTATCATACTTTTGAAATATCAATTTGATCGAACAAATAATGATATTAAAGATTAATAAAATAAAATTATTATTTTCAAGTATAAAAGTTTTATTTTTATTTTTTGATATTTCGAAATATTTTTTATTTTCTCCTAAAGTTAAAATCTCTACTTTTTTTTTTGATAAAAGGGGATGTAAATTATAAAAATTTCCCATTCCAATAAATTTAATAAATAATTTCTTTTTCGACTTATTGGTAAAAAATTTTCTAAAAAAAAAGTTTTTTATTTTTAATAAAATAATCAAAGGAAATAAAAAAAAAATTGACGCTCTATCAATAAATACAAGTAAATTTCTGCTCATAAAAAAATATATAAATAAATCCCCAAAATGAAATTACTAATTTTTTAAAAAATCTCTTGTAAATACAATGTTTTTTATTTTAATATTTTTAACACTGCTTTTGATTGAATTAGAATAAATTAATTTTGCGATTTCATCTGGTCCCATTAATTTATCATAATTGCCTCTTTTTTTTGTTATTCTTGATTTAAAAGCACCAGGATACATATCAATTATTTCAACATTTTTGTTGGATATTTGGTGAGCAAAAATTTCTGTGAATGCCTTTAGGGCATGTTTTGTTGATGAGTATATACATTCATTTTTTGGATATTCTATTCCTGCTATTGAATTAATGTTTATTATTTTTAAATCTTTCAAATTATTAAATCTATTTATCTCTAAAATAATATTTAAAAAAGAAAACACATTTACACTAAACATGTCTAAAATATTTTTTGGACTCATTTTTATAAACGGTTGATCGCTATATAAGCCGACTGTATTGATAATGTAATCAAATTTATTTTTTTTTAAAATATTTGATGCTACAGAGTTTAGTATATTTTTTTTAAAATCTACTGATATATAACTTTTTTTATTTCTTTTAGTTTTGCAAAAACCTATAACTTTAAAGTTATTTTTTATTAATATTTTTTCTAATGAAGCGCCTAGCGCACCGGTAATACCTATAATAAGTATTTTTTTTTTCTTTTGTTTTTTAATGCTATATGAATGGTAGACCATCTTTTTTAAGACATATTATAGCAGGTTTCTTCATTATATAAGAGTCTAACATTGCTTTTTCTGTCTCAAATTGATTTCTAGGGAAATATCCAACTATATTTTTAAATATAGAAATTAATTTCTCAGGATTTAATGGTCTATGTGTTGGTCCATGTGAAGGGTAATCAGAATTACCGATAAGGGTTACTGGCAAACAATGTTCATCTATATCAATTTTAATTTGTTCAAATGGTCTCTCAATTAGAAACGGGGTTATAGAATATACATATGGCCTTAACCCTTCTAAGCACATTCCTGCAGCAGCTGAAATCATACTTTGCTCGCACAAACCAAAATTAAAATATCTATCAGGAAATTTTTTTTTAAATTCATCCTTTTCTTGCTCAACATCTCCTGAAATTAAAACTACTTTAGGATCTTTTTCAGCAATTTTTACAATGGTTTTTCCAAATGCACGTCTCATAATATTATTTACTTAATTCTTCTATAGCTTGTTTTTCAAACTCTGGGCTAGGCCAATTAGCATGCCATTTTGGTTGATTCTCCATGTAACTAACTCCTTTACCCTTAACAGTATCAGCAATAATAATTTTAGGCTTTTTTTGATTTTTTTTTAGTTCCTGCTCAATACTTTTCTCGTCATGCCCATCGATACGTGCTACTTCCCATCCAACTTCTTTTGCAACATTTCCTACTGAGGCTACAGATAAAATCTCATTAACAAATCCAGAACCCTGAATTTTGTTATTATCAACAATTACAACTAAATTGTTTAGTTGAAACTGATTTGCAAGCAAAAAACTCTCCCAAGTTGTGCCTTCTTGACACTCACCATCTCCCATTAAAACATAAATTTTTCCATCTTTGTTGAGGATTTTTCTAGCTTTTGCCATGCCTAAACCTGCAGGTAAACCGTGTCCCTCACTACCAGTTGTCCAATGAACACCGTTCGTTAAATCTAAGTGAGGGTGGCCTTCTAGTAAAGGATTTAAACCTTTTCTCCTTAACATAACATAATAACCCCAACATGCATGGCCTTTACTTAATATAAATCTATCATTGTCGCTTAATATTTTCTCATACAAAACTAAAAGTATCTCTGCACAAGAAAAGCTACCCCCATAATGATATCCGCCATTTGCTTTTGATAATTTTATTATATCTAATCTTAAATCTTTTGATTTCCTGGATAACTCTGATTTCATAAATATTAAAAATTTATAATTGTCTTTCCTAAAATTTCGCCCCTATGTATCATTTTAATATATTTATTCAAATTATTAATTTGAATATTATTTGTTACTATTTTCTCAGGGAATAATTTTTTATTTTTAATTAAATTTATATATCTAAAAATATCATGATCTGGGTCAGTTAAACCACCTTGGCTATCAAAAATCATTTTTCCTTGAAAATTATTTTGTAGATTGTGTAAAGTTATTTTTTCATTGTGAGAGGGTTGACCAACTAGAACAAGCCTTCCATTTGGTGCAAGCAAATCATAACAATTTTTAATCACATTAACATTTCCAGACGTTTCAAATATGTAATCAATTCCTTTGGAACCATTAATTTTCATTACCTCGTCTACTATATCCTTTTTTGAACAGTTTATTGTAAAATCTGCTTTTAATTTTTTTGCAAAATTTAGTTTTTTTTGTTTAATATCACTAACTATCACTGGATTTGCCGAAACTAATTGACAAGCTTGAACCAAAGACAAGCCTACACTCCCTGCGCCTGATATTAATATGCTTTGTCCTATTTGAATATTAGCTTCCTTATTAACAATGCCTAGGGCTGTGGTTAAAGAACATCCCAAAAGTGCCAAAGTATCGTAATTAATTTTCTCTTTTATAACTGTTAATCTGTTTTCTGAAACAACTGATTCAGAACTAAATGTAGATATAAGTCCAGAACCAATTCTTTTTTTTTTTTTATTTAAATAATATGGAAATACTGATTGAATTCCCTTTGATGGTCTCCAATGCAGAACTACCCTATCTCCTGGTTTACATTTCGAAACACCTGGACCAATCTTTAAAACCTTTCCTCCACCCTCGTGCCCAAGTGTGTGAGGTAGGAATTTATCCTTACCTTTGTGGCCGTAAATTTCTTGTATTTGTCTTCCACACACACCACTAGAAAAAATTTTAACTAAAACTTGTCCATAATCTAATTTTGAGTGAAAGAGTTTTTCTATAATTAATGGACTTTTTTGTTTATATAATACTGCAGCTATCATGTTGTAGTTTTTATAATATTTAATAATTTATCTTTTTTTATTGGCTGTGTTCCTCTTAATGTAACAATATGTGTTGCACAATTATTTGCTACTTTGAGACTCTTAACTACATCTATTTTATTTGAAATACAATAAACAAATGTTGCAACAAATGTATCTCCCGCACCTGATACATCAAAAACATCTACTTTTTTTGATCTTATATGGATTGGTTTTTTGTTAAAAAAAGTAATTCCTCTTTCGCCTCTAGTTACAATTATATTGTTTAAATTATATTTTTTTTTTAAATTTTTACACGCATTTTCAATTTCAAAATCATTATTTTTAATTCCTGGAAAAATACAGTTTAATTCATTCATATTTGGAGTAATATAATCAATTCCTTTATAAAATTCATAAGTATTAAAATTTTTCCTTGGATCAATTAGAGTAGGAATTTTTTTTTTTTTTGCAAAACCTAATAATGTTTTAATATTGTTTTTTTTAAAAAAGCCTTTTCCATAATCACTCATAATAATAAAATTGAATTTAATATTAGTTTTAGAAAATTTATTCATTATTAATTTAAAATATTTATCTGAAAGTTTATGATTTATTTCTTCATAATCTATTCTCACTAGTTGATGATTTGCTGATTGAACTCTAACTTTTGAAATTGTTTTTATTTCTGAAGTGCTCAAGACAAAATCTCTTTTTTTTTTATCTATTCTTTTAAGAATTTCTTTTGATAAGTGATCATTTGAAATTATTGTAAATGGGAAAGTATTGATTGAGGTTTCTTTTAGATTATTATATACGTTACCTGCACCACCTAAATTTGTTTCTGTTTTACTGTAATTTAAAATTGGGACAGGTTGTTCAGGAGAAAGTCTATTACAACTTCCATAAATATATTTATCAATAAAAAAATCACCTGCTACTAAAAAATTCATTTTAATAATTTTGTAAATGGATAAAAATTAACAATATCTGGTCTATCTGTTTTGTTGGGAAAATCAATTCCACTAATAGGTAATTTTCCTTTAAATTTTTTGATTTTGCGATTTTTAATTTTATCTTTTCTTATAAATGAGCATTCAATCAATTGAGGAACTTTGAAAGAATAAAATTTTTTTAATGGAAGAGAATTATTTAAACTAATATGGTACAAGATAAAATTATCATTTAATTTTTTTATCACTTTTGTATATTTTTTTATAAGTTCAATATTTATTTTTTTATAATTATTTTTAGAAAAACTATAGAAGTATGGAGATAATTCTGATCTAGAATTGACGTCATAATCATTCAAAAAAAAGGGGTGAAATTCAACAATTATTTGCTCGAATTTTTTTAATGTATTAACATTAATTTTTTCAAAAATTTTCCATTCATCGTATTCAATATCTAATTTTAAAATGTTTTTAGAAGAATTTTTTAGATTTTTAATCTCTCGTTCTAATGTAGTAAAATTTGTACTTTTCTCATCAGACAAACCTTTATTGAAGTATTTAAAATTTTTATTCTTTATAGGTTTAATTGTATGGTCAAATAATTTAATACTTTTAGTTTTAATATATTTCTGAATATCTAACTCAAACTCAAAATTGTCTTCTACTCCAAATGAAAGTAAATTTATATTTTTTGATAAATTTGTTGCAACTACGTATCCTCCATCATTTTTAGATCCAACTCTCTCTAATTTTGAGTTGATATTATAAATTTCTAGTTCTTTATAAAATTTTTCTAAAATTTTTTTCATAACTCTATTTTGATAAATATTTTTTTACTCCCTCTTTTATAGTAATAAATTTATTTTTATACCCTGCGTATCTGAGATTTTTTATATTTGCTTTAGTGAAATTTTGATATGATTTTTTTAAATGTTTTGGCATATCAATGTAAATTATTTCAGCATTCGATCCATAAAATTGAATAATATTTTTTGCAACTCTATTAAAAGTTTCTGCTTTGCCAGTACCACAGTTAAAAATACCTGAGATATTTTTTTTAAAAAACCAAAAATTAATTTTTACAATATCATCAACATGGACAAAATCTCTTTTTTGTTCACCATTTGAGTATCCTGAATGACCTTTAAATAATTTTATTTTATTATTTTTTTTTAATTGCTTATTGAAATGAAAAAATACACTTGCCATAGACTTTTTTTTATCTTCGTGGGGTCCATAAACATTAAAATATCTTAGTCCTACAATATTTTTTTTTAAATTTTTATTTTTTAATTTAGCTAAAGTATAAACATCTATAAGGAATTTTGATATTGCATAAAAGTTTTCAGGATTGCATGAATGTAATTTTGTATCATCAAAATCTTTATTATTTATACCATATACAGAAGCTGAAGATGCGTAGATTAATTTAATTTTTTTTTTAATACACTCATCAATTAAATCTTTTGTATAAAAATAATTTTGATTCATTATTTTTTTAAAATTTTTTTCTGTTGTTTTTGAATTTGCACCTTGATGGAATATTGCTTTAATTTTTTTATATTTTCCTAATTTCAAATTTATTAAAAATTTTTTATAGTTAATAAATCTTGCATTTGATCTATAAATTCTTTTTCTATCAACTAATAAAATATCTTTTTTGTATTTATTTTTTAGAAAGTAAAATAAATTTCTACCTATGAAACCCTCTGAGCCAGTTATTGCGATCATTTTTTTATTTTCTTAATAATGTTTGTTGATGAGTAACCTTTTTTTAACTTAATGATTTTTACTTTTATCTTTTTTGGAATTGAATCATTATTCCTAATAAATTTAGCTGTATAATCACCTCCTTTTACAACAATATTGGGCTTAATTTTTCTTATGACTTTGCTCGGGTTCATCTCGTTAAATATCACCACTTTATCAACAAATCTTATAGACTCTAAAATCAATTTTCTACTTTTTTGATTATTTATTGGCCTTTCAGTGCCTTTAATTCTCTTAACTGATTTGTCAGAATTTATACCAACAATTAGTTTATTTCCTAAATTTTTTGCAGACTTGAGTAATTTAATATGCCCAATATGAATTAAATCAAAAACTCCATTTGTGAATATAATATTATTTTTTTTTCTCATTAGTTTAATTAAAAATATTTTTAAATTGTTTTGAAATATTTTCCTCTGCGTAAAAAAATTTAATAGATGAATTTTTTGCTGCAAGAAAATCACTTCTTTTATCTCCAACCATGAATAGTTCTCTTCTATCTAGATTGTTTTCTTTAATTGCTTTTAATATCATTCCAGGTTTAGGTTTTCTACAGAAACATTTTTTTTTATACTTGTCTTTTGCATGCCTTGGATGATGTGGACAAAAATAAACATCATCAATAAATATATTCTTTTTAGAAAGATATGATTTTATTTTTTTATGTAAATTAAAAAAATCACTTTTTAAATAGTAACCTCTACCAATACCTGATTGGTTCGTAATTATAATTATTTTAAATTTATTTGTATTTAACTTTTTTAAAAATTCTATAACTCCTTTTTTAAACTTGAAATTACTATATTTATAAACATATCCGTAGTCGTAATTTATTACACCATCTCTATCTAAAATTATGGATTTTTTCATTGTATTTTTTAATAAATTTTTTCTTGCTAAAATTAAATTTTTTTTTGTTCCTATATCTATAAAAAAACTTTCATTTTTTTCTCCAAAAACCAATTTTTTTTTGATTAATTTTGGAATAATTTCGTTTTCTAAAGAAATAAATTTTTTTTTTTTAATATATTTAAATATATCTTTTTTAAAAAGGTAAACACCTGCATTCATGTACTTTGACTTTTCATTAAAAATTAATTTTTTATTTTTATTTAAATCTAGAGAAGTTAGTTTTTTGTTTGATTTATAGTTAGCATTTTTTATAAGTGCTATCTTGCAGATATTCTTAGATTGATTAAATTTAGATACAAATTTTATAAAATCATAATCTAAATAACTGTCGCCATTTATTAAAATAAAATCATTTTTTATTTTATTTTTTAGTTGATATAGAGCCCCACCTGTACCTAGGGGTTGGTTTTCAATAATACATTCAATTCTAGTTAAATTTACCAATTTATTATGATAATTTTTATACAAATAACTTTTGTGACCAACTAAAAGATATATTTTATTTAAATCATATTTTTTATAAAAGTTTATTAAAATATCTAAAAATTTATTATTATTTAGTTTTAAAAGAGGTTTAGAATTATTTTTTGTGATTTCTTTTAATCTTTTGCCTTTCCCCCCACACAAAATTGCTAGATCTAATTTTTTTTTCATATAATTTATAGTTAAAACAATACTTTATACTTTGAAACAAAATTTTTTAGTTTTTGGAAAATACTTTCCTCCTGACCATGGTGGAATTGAAACTATTACTGAAATAATTTTTAATAATCTTAAAAAAATTAACCAGGAGTTAATTTGTTTTTCAAAAAAAAAAAGAGCTAATTTGTTAAAAAAAAATAATAAGATTTTTTTTTTTTAAAGAAAATTTCAAAATTTTATCTCAACCATTTAGCTTTACTTATATTATTTTTTCTTTTTTAAAAATATTAAGAAATGATGAAATTTTTGTTCATTATCCAAATCCTTTGGTATTTATCCTTTTAAGTCTTTTTAGAAAAAAAAAAATAATTATTTTTTGGCATTCAGACATTTTAAACAAGGGCAATACTTATAAATGGTATAAGTTTATTGAAAACTTAATATTAAAAAGAGCAAGTAAAATCATTGTAACCTCAAAAAGTTACTCGAGTTTTTCTAAACCATTAAAAAAATTTAAATACAAAATTCATATTGTAAACTTGACTATAAATGAAAATATTAAATATAAAAATCCGTTTATTAAAAAAGAAATAATCTCAAAAAGATATATTTTATCTATTGGAAGATTAGTTGAATACAAAGGCTATGAGTATTTAATTAAATCTTTTAAATTTCTGCCTAAAGATTTAAAACTAATAATCATTGGTAATGGAATATTAAATAAGAAATTAAATAATTTGGTGAAACACTTGAAACTAATGAATAAAGTTTCAATTTTGAATAACTTAAATAGTAATGAAAAGAATTGGTTAATAAAAAAATGTTACGCTTTTTGTTTACCTTCTCTTAGTAGATCTGAGGCATTTGGAGTTGTATTGCTAGAGGCAATGTTTCACGGCAAACCACTAATTACATCAAAAATAAAAGGCTCTGGAATACAAGAGGTAAATATAGATAAAATGACTGGTTATACATGCAAGGCTAGATCGCCTAAATCATTAGCTAATATTATTAAGAGAATATATCATAATAAAGAAAAAATACATTTTTATAAAAACTGCAGGTATAGATATAAAAATAAATTCTCAGAGAAAATCTTTATTAAAAAAATTTCAGAATTACTTTAATTATCTCATCAATATTTTA
>MDTG01046852.1_pt1 | contig 11405 bp, 9 predicted proteins | sample 811421 | NCBI WGS metagenome assembly MDTG01 (sample SAMN05326645, study PRJNA326480) | marine metagenome | isolation source: seawater | place: Pacific Ocean: South East | collected 2011
AAAATAAATAAAAATAAAAAAAAGTTTTATTGTTTAGAAATGTTTCCCTACCCATCTGGGAAAATACATATGGGGCATGTCAGAAATTATACAATTGGAGATGTGTTAGCTCGTTATAAATCAATGCAAGATTATAATGTATTACATCCAATGGGATGGGATTCGTTTGGAATGCCCGCGGAAAATGCTGCAAGATTAAATAACTTAGATCCTAAAAGTTGGACTGAAAAAAATATAACTATAATGAAAAATCAACTTAAAGAATTAGGATTATCAATCGATTGGGACAGAGAAATATCTACTTGTTCTCCAGAATATTACAAGCATCAACAAATATTCTTTTTAGAACTATATGACAAGGGCCTAGTATATAGAAAAGAAAATTATGTAAATTGGGATCCAGTTGAGCAAACAGTCTTAGCAAATGAACAAGTAATTGATGGAAGGGGTTGGAGGTCAGGTGCTGTTGTAGAAAGGAAAAAACTTAATCAATGGTTTTTTAATATTTCAAAATTTTCTGATGAATTACTTCAAGGATTAGAAAAACTTGAAAAATGGCCAAATAAAGTAAAAATAATGCAAAAAAATTGGATAGGAAAATCCTTTGGTTGTGAAATTAATTTTAAAATTCAAGGAAATCTTCCGATCGATAAAATAAAATGTTTTACAACGCGTCCTGATACATTATTTGGTTTTTCTTTTCTTGCATTATCTATTGATCACCCAATTTCAAAATATTTTGAAAAAAATAAAGAATTTTTAAAATTTAAAGAAGAGTGCTCCAAAACAGGAACTACAGAGGAATCAATAGCACAAGCTGAAAAAATTGGATTTAAAACTGAACTAACTGCATTGAATCCCTTAGATGAAACAAAAAAGGTTCCAGTTTATTTTGCTAACTTTGTTTTAATGGATTATGGTTTTGGAGCTGTGTTTGGTTGTCCTGCGCACGATCAAAGAGATTTAGATTTTGCAATAAAATATAATTTGAAAATTCTTCCAGTAGTTAAACCAGTTAATGAAAATGAAAAATTTTCCATAAATAATGAAGCATATACAGGGCCTGGAGTAATCTTTAATTCTAGTTTTTTAAATGGATTAAAAGTTCCAGAAGAGTCTATTATTAAAACAATAAATATTTTAGAAGAAAAAAAATTAGGCCAAAAGAAAATAAACTTTAGACTTAAAGATTGGGGGGTATCAAGACAGCGTTATTGGGGATGCCCAATTCCAATTGCATATAATGAAAATAATGAAATAATAAAAATACCTAAAAAAGATTTACCGGTAAAATTACCTGAGAATATTGATTTAAATACAAAAGGTAATCCTCTTGATCATCAAAATAAATGGAAAAATATTATTATTAATGGAAAAAAATGTATTAGAGAAACCGATACCTTAGATACTTTCGTTGATTCATCTTGGTACTTTTTAAGATTTTGTTCTGCAAAAAATACAAATTATGGATTCGATCAGGATGAAATAAATTATTGGATGCCAGTAGATCAATATATAGGAGGGATTGAACATGCAATTTTACATCTTCTTTATTCAAGATTTTTTATGCAAGCAATTAATTTTGAAAATAAAGAATTCAATATAACTGAGCCCTTTGAGGGATTATTTACACAAGGCATGGTATGTCACGAAACTTATAAGGATAAAAATAATAAATGGCTTAGTCCAGAAGAAGTTTTTTCAAAAGATGGAAAAATATTTTATAACAAAAAAAAACCCTCCGAAAAAGTAACAGTTGGTTCTTCAGAATCCATGTCAAAATCAAAAAAAAATACTATCGATCCAGAAAATATTATTAAAAGTTATGGTGCAGATTCCGTAAGGCTTTTCATACTTTCTGATAGTCCCCCAGAAAAAGATGTTCAATGGTCGGAACAAGGAATGAATGCATCATACAAATTTATTCAGAAACTTTGGCTTCTTCATCAAAAAATAAAAAATAAAATTCAAGAAAAAACCAGTGAAACCAAAAATATTTTAAATATATCTAAATTTACAAACCAGTTAATTGAAAAAGTTACAAACAATTTAGAAAAATTTCATTACAATGGAATTATTGCTAATTTTTATGAAACTTATAATTTTATGATTAAAGAAATAAATAATCCAATCGACAATATAGAACTTTTAAATAACTATAAAAAAATTCTATTTTTAATGATACCCGTAATTCCGCACTTCGCTTCTGAATGTTTAGAAGATTTAAAAATTTTAGATGAAAAAAAATGGCCAATAGCTGATAAAAAATTTCTCTTAAAAGAAAAAAATGAAATTGTCATTCAAATAAATGGGAAGAAAAGATCTATTATAGAATGTGAGAAATCAATAAACGAAGAAAATTTAATTGAATTAGTAAAAAAGGATAAAAAAATTCAAAAATTTATTGAAAATCATGAAATAATTAGAAGTATTTATATTAAGGATAAGCTGATAAATTTAATTATTAAATAATGAATTTAAATAAAATTATTATCGTTTTAAGCATTTTTTTATTATGTGGTTGTGGATATCAACCAATTTTTTCAAAAAAAAAAATTAATCAAGCTAATGATTTTTCTATTGAAAAAATAGAATTCAATGGAACAAATAAATTAAACCAATATTTAAAAAACGACTTACAAAAATATATGGGCAATGAAGAAAGATCTAAAAAACTAAATTTAAAAATTAACAATCAAATATCAAAAGATGATACATCAAAAGATAAACAAGGAAATACTCAAGTATTTTCAATGCAAATTACATTTTATTTAGATGTTATTGAAAATGATATAAATATTGGATCAAGAGAATTTAGTAAAAGTTTTGAATACAATAACCAATCCAACAAATTCAATTTAACTCAATATGAGAATAATATTAAAAAAAATTTAGTATCTGAAATCTCTCAGGATTTAATTTTATATCTATATTCCTTAAAATGATAATAAAAGCATTTGAAATAGATAAGGTTAATCTAGAAAAAAAGAATTATTTTCTTTTTTATGGAGAAAATATAGGTTTTATAAATGAAATAATAAAAAATAAATTTAAAAAAAATTATAAAAATCAAATATATCAATATGAAGAGAAGGAAGTTTTAAATAATAAAGATAATTTTTTTAATAGTATCTTAACTAAATCATTTTTTGAAAACAAAAAATTAATTATTATTTCAAGAGTGACGGAAAAAATAAAAGATATTATTGAAGATATAATTGGCAAGAATATTGAAGATATTACTATTATTTTATCTGCAGGAATATTAGAAAAAAAATCTAAATTAAGAAGTTTTTTTGAAAAAAATAAGTACACAATTTGCGTTCCATTTTATGCAGATACAAGTCAGACATTAAATAATATTTCTATAAAATTTTTTAAAGAAAAAAAAATATCAATATCTCAACAAACAATTAACTTAATTACTGAAAGATGCAGAGGTAATAGAGAAAACTTAAATAATGAATTAGAGAAAATTAATAATTATATCAAATTTGGAAAAAAAATAGATCAAGAGGACATATTAAAACTTACAAATCTCGCTGAAAATTATGATGTTTCCGAATTAACAGATAACTGTTTAATAAAAAATATAAAAAAAACTTCAAATATATTAAATGAAAATAATTTTTCTCCAGAAGACTGTATATTGGTTATAAGAACTCTTCTATCTAAAGCAAAAAGAATAATGAAAATTCATCATGAAATAAATGGCTCTATAAATGTAGATCAGGCTATCTCAAATTTTAAACCACCAATTTTTTGGAAAGATAAAGAAATTGTAAAAAAACAAGTAATTACTTGGCCATTAAAACACATAGAAAAAATGATTTTTAATATTACTGAAATTGAACTTTTGATTAAAAAAAATTCCTCAAACTCTGTTAATATTTTATCTGATTTTATTTTAACTAAAGCAAAAGAAAACTAATAGTTTTGTTTAATAATTTCAATAATTCGATTTAGCTGATCAAGATCTTTATAATCTATAGATATTGATCCCTTATTATTTTTTTTATTTTTAATTAAAATATTCAATCCAGTTTTTTCAATAAACATAGATTCTAATTTTTTTAAATTAGGATCCTTAACTAAGTTTTTTATTATTTTTTTTGTTTTAAACATTCTAACTAAATTCTCGCTTTGCCTAACAGATAGTTTTTTTTCTATAATTTTTTTTGCTATAAAATGTGCATTATCTAGACCAACTAATATTTTTGCATGTCCTTGAGATAATTTATCTTCTTCCACTAACTCGAGTACTTCATTGGGTAATGTCAATAATCTCAAAAAATTAGTAATATGACTTCTGCTTTTTCCAATAAATTTTGCAACTTTGTCATGGTCATATCCAAAATCATCAATTAATTTTTTATAACCTTGCGCTTCTTCTATGGCATTCAGGTCATGTCTTTGAACATTTTCAACAATTGCAAATTCTAAAGATTTAAGATCATCAGCTTCAGTAATAACAACCGGAACTTCATGAAGTCCTGCATTTTGTGCCGCTAACCACCTTCTTTCTCCAGCAATTATTTCATATTTAGATTGATTTGTTTTGGACCTTCTAACAATAATTGGCTGAATAATTCCTCTCTCTTTAATAGAATTAGTCAATTCTTCTAAATTTTCTTTATTAAATTTTTTTCTTGGTTGAAATTGATTTCTAATAATTTCGCTAATTAATATTTTATTAATATTTGATTCTACTTTAGTATCACCAATTAAGGATGATAATCCTCTACCTAGTCCTTTTTTAATTTTAAATGGATCCATAATTAAGCTGCACTTTCAATTTTTCTTTCTTGGTCAATAAATTCATCAGTAAAATTAAAATAAGATTTACTTCCAGGACAATTCTTATCATAAATCAAAACAGGTACACCATGAGATGGTGCTTCTGACAGTCTTACATTTCGAGGTATAACTGTTGAATAGACCTGGCTATCAAAATAATCTCTAGCCTCTTTTTCTACCTGCGAAGAAAGCTTATTTCGTTTATCATACATGGTTAATAGTATTCCTCTAATTTTTAGTTCAGGATTTAAATTTACTTTTATCCTGTCTATGGTCTTCATGAGTTGTGTTAATCCCTCTAGTGCAAAAAATTCAGTCTGAAGTGGCACAACAAGCGAATTAGATGAAACTAGTGCCATAACCGTTAACAAGCTCAAAGATGGTGGGCAATCTATAAGAACATAATCATAAGATCCGCTAGAATCGTGTAAATAGGCCATTATTTGGTCCTTTAAAATAAAGGCTCTTTTGCTATCTCCAGCGGTTTCTACCTCTAAACCTGACAAATCTACATTTGATGTAATAATATCCAAATTTTCAAATTTAGTATTTTTAATAACTTCTGATATTGTTTTTGTCCCATTTAAAACTCCATAAATAGTTTCATTGGAACTTTCTAAATTTGACAATCCAAGTCCTGTCGTTGCATTACCTTGTGGATCTAAATCAATTACCAAAATTTTTTTTTTATTTTGAGATAAACCAGCAGCAAGATTAATTACTGTTGTAGTTTTTCCTACCCCGCCCTTTTGATTAATAACAGAAATAATTTTCATTTAATTTTTTTTTCTTATCCCTTTTATATTTAGTAAAAACGAATCTTCGCTAGTCACACTTCTCTTTTCTTTATACTCAAAATCCCAATCCTTTAAAGTATCCTTTAAAATTTGTTTTCCACTTTTTCCCATAAATAATATTAAATTTTTATATGAACTAAAATTTTTAGTAATTAAATCTAAAACAGTAGGCAGAGGTTTAAATGCTCTAGACATTATTGTTCCTGATTGTAATTTTTTTTTTTGAAATACATCATCCTGAATTACTACTGTATCTAATTTTAATTTTCTTGAGACTTCCTTTAAAAATAAACTCTTATGATAACTTTTTTCATATAAATTTAATTTCATTTTAGTTTTTAAATTCTTAAGCATGATGGCTATTACTATACCTGGAAGCCCGCTTCCTGTGCCTAAATCAGTAGTTGTATTACTATTTAAATCAACAAAATCAATGATTTGCGCTGAATCTATAATATGTCTTTCTCTAATTTCCTCTATTTTCGCAGTTTTTTTACTAATAATATTAATTTCTTTATTTTTTTCTACTATCATTGTCAAATATCTTTCAAAATCAAATAAAGTTTCACGTGAAACATTATACTGACTTAACAAAGAATATTTTTTTAAAATTTCTACATCCATTAAGCTATATGCTTAATAGACTTTCTTTTTACATGTGACAACAAAATATATACTGCGGCTGGAGTTATTCCATCAATTCTTAATGCTTGACCCATTGTTTTTGGTCTAATTTCCTTAAATTTTGATTTTACCTCATTAGATAAACCTGAAAGACTATCATAATCAACTTTTTCAGGTATTATTAAGTTTTCATCTCTTTTAAATGCTAATATATCAGCTTTTTGTTTCTTTAAATATCCACTGTAATGTGCATTAATTTTGATTTGTTCATCTATTTCTTTATTATAAAAGGGTATTTCAGGCCATATTTCCCTTATTTTACTCATATTAACACCTTTTTGAGACAATATTTCTTTAGAAGTCCTTAAAACACCATCTTTTGCAATGTTAATTTTAAATTTTTTAAGTTTATTAGGGGAAATACTTAATTTACCCATTTTAAAGGATATTTTATAAATTTTTCTTGATTTATCTGTGAAAAAGTCTTTTCTTTCCTTGCTTATTAAACCAATTTGAATTCCTTTATCAGTCAATCTTTGATCGGCATTGTCTGCTCTCAAACTTAATCTATATTCAGCTCTTGAAGTAAACATTCGATATGGTTCGGCGACACCTTTTGTTACTAAGTCATCAATCATTACCCCGATATAAGCATCCGATCTATCTAATATAAAAGGCTCCTTATTTTTAAAAGAAAGTGCAGCATTAATACCAGCAATTAATCCTTGTGCTGCAGCCTCTTCATATCCGGTAGTGCCATTTATCTGACCAGCCAAATAAAGATTATTAATTTTCTTAGTTTCAAGCGTTAAAAAAAGCTCCCTTGGGTCGACATAGTCATATTCAATAGCATATCCGGGTCTTATTATAGAAACATTCTCTAAACCATTGATATTGCTGCATATTTCTAGCTGTATATCATGAGGTAGGGATGTTGATATACCATTAGGGTATATAACATCACTATTTAGGCCCTCTGGCTCAAGAAAAATTTGATGTCTATCTTTTTCCTTAAATTTAACAACTTTATCTTCTATTGATGGACAGTATCTTGGGCCTACACCTTTAATACTTCCTGAATACATTGCACTCTTAGATAAATTTTTTTTTATGATGTTATGCACAACATTATTTGTATAAGTCATGCGACATGAAATTTGTTTATTCAAATTTTTTTTTGTCATGAAAGAAAAAAAATAAGGATCATTGTCTGCAAACTGTTCTTCTAAATTTTCAAAATTTATAGTCTTAGCATCCAACCTGGGAGGAGTTCCTGTTTTTAATCTTCCGATTTTAAAATTATATTTTATAAGTTGTTCACTTAAACCCGTTGTTGGTTTTTCATCATATCTTCCTGCTGGTATTTTTTTTTCACCTACATGAATTAATCCATTTAAAAAAGTTCCTGTTGTTAAAATAATTTTATTACAAAAAATAGTTTTACCTGACTGAGTAATAACGCCATTTACGCTATTTTTATCAAATACAAACCTTATAATTGAATCTGGAAAAATGCTTAAATTACAATAGTTTAACAGTTTTTTTTGCATAAATTTTTTATATAATGACCTATCAGATTGCGTTCTAGGACCCCTTACTGCTGGTCCTCTGCTTCTATTTAATAATCTAAATTGTATTCCTGATTTATCAGCTATTTCACCCATAACTCCATCTAGAGCATCAATTTCACGAACAAGATGTCCTTTGCCCAAACCACCAATTGCAGGATTACAAGACATCTCTCCAATTGTTTCTATTTTATTTGTAAATAAAGCTGTGTTAATTCCTAGTCTTGCAGAAGCTGTGGCTGCCTCGCATCCTGCATGCCCACCTCCAATAACAACAACTTCAAATGATTTATCATTTTTCATTCTTTAAACTTATAACCGATTAAAATTTTTACAAGATTAGATCAATTTATGATAAAAAAAGCTTATTTTTCAACAAAAAATGAAGAAATATGACAAAAAAACCCCATAAAACTGATATTATTTACCTATGCAAAAATCGTTGAAAATACTACCTAATATCTCTTCAACATCCACTTTTCCAACTATTATACCTAAATGACGTGTTGCTAATCGTAAATCTTCAGCACCTTTATCAATATCATCAGAATTATTTTTCAAATTAAAATTTTTTAAATGCTCTGAACATTTAATAAGATGTTGTCGATGTCTTTCACGAGTAATAAAAATATCTTCCGAATTAATAAATTTACTTTGTAATTTTTTTTTTATTTTAGAAATTAAATTATTTAAATTAGAATTTTTTTTTATGGAGATTAAAATGTGATCCATTTTTTTTATTTGATCATCTATATTTCTTTCTAATAAATCAGACTTATTAATTACTAAAATTGAATTTTTATCAAAAAGATCCTTTAAAAAGCCAGTAAAATCAAGGTTTTTAGGCTCTATAACTACTAGTCTTAAATCAGCTTCTTCTGCATTTTTAATTGCTAATTTTATTCCTTTTTTTTCTATTTCATCATGTGAATCTCTTATTCCTGCCGTGTCAGATATAATTACTGGATAACCATCCAAATTTAAATGTACCTCAATTACATCTCTTGTTGTTCCTGCAATTTCAGAAACAATAGCAACCTCTCTCTTTGATAAGTAGTTTAATAAACTTGACTTACCAGCATTAGTCGGTCCAACAATTGCAATTTTAAGACCTTCTCTTATTCGTTCTCCAACTCTTTCATCTTTTAAAATATTATCTATTTCATCTAAAACATATTTAGTTGTTTTTTTTATCTCTAAATAAATATTGTCTGGCAAGTCTTCATCAGGAAAATCAATTTTAGCTTCAATGTGAGCTAAAACTTTTAAAATTTTTTCTCTCAAAGAATTAAATTTATCAGATGATTTTCCATTCATAATTTTAATTGCTTGTTTTCTTTGAATTTCAGTTTCAGATGAGATTAAATCAGCAATACTTTCTGCTTTTAATAAATTTATTTTACCATTTTGAAATGCGCGCTTAGTAAATTCTCCGGGTTCGGCTATCCTACAATTTTTAATCTCTGATATTGTATCTTGTAGAGCGCTAATTACTGCTCTGCTTCCATGTACATGAAATTCTGCTAAATCCTCTCCGGTATAGCTATCTGGGCCAGGAAACCATATAATTATACCTTCATCTATAAGCTCATTTGTGTTGATTTTATTGAATTTTCTTAAAGTTGCTACTCTTGGCTCTGGCATTTTTAGGCCAGTTACTTTTTTGACTACTTCTTGAGTTAATTCGCCTGAAATTCTTATTACTGCGATACCAGAAATACCAGGTCCTGATGAAAGGGCATAAATTGTCATAAAAATTAGTATAATGCGTTATGAAATCTTTAGCAAAAATAATTAATTAAAATGGAAATAATTATTCTACAACATATAAAAATTGAGGATCCAGGATATATAAAAGATCTAATGCTTAAAGACGGCGTAAATTTAACTACAATAGAATTAGATGAGGGTGAAAAAATTCCAAATAATCTTGAAAAATTTGATGCTATGTTTTGTATGGGTGGACCAATGGATACATATATGGAAGATCAATTTCCATGGCTGATAGAAGAAAAAGAAAAAATTAAAGAATTTGTTGTAAATTTAAAAAAACCATATTTGGGTTTTTGTTTAGGGTGCCAATTACTAGGCGAAGCAATAGGGGGCAAAGTAATAAAATCTAAACAACCAGAAATAGGAATAATGAATATTAATTTTTCAGAAAATATAAAAAATGATTTTCTTTTTTCTTCTTTTCCCAATAAAATTAAAAGCTTACAATGGCATTCTTATGAAGTTAAAGGGCTTGAAAAAAATAAAAATGTAACTTTATTAGCATCTTCACCAATTACCAAGTATCAAATTTTTAAATACAAAGAACATGCCTATGGAATTCAGTTTCATATTGAAATTAAAAAAACTACTGTTCAAGAATGGGGTTGTGTTCCAGAATACAAATCTGCTTTAGAAAAACAATTGGGCGATGATGCTCTTAAGAAGTTTGATATCGAAGCAAAGAAAAATATGAAAAATATGAATAAGTATTCTGAAATTTTATATTCAAATTTTAAAAAAATTTTATGATAATTTGGCTTGCATCTTATCCAAAAAGTGGAAATACCTGGTTAAGAGCATTCCTTGGATCATATATTTATATGAAGCACGATGAGAATACTTTTAACTTTGATATTTTAAATAAAATTGAACAATTTCCACAACTTAAACACTTTCAGAACATTGGCAAAATTCCAAAAAATTTTGACGAGGTAACTAAATTATGGATACCAATGCAAAATAAAATTAATTTAAATAATAATATAAAATTTTTAAAAACTCATAATGCTTATGGAAGCCTAAATAATCATCATTTTACTGATAAAAATAATACACTAGGTGCAATATATATTGTCAGAGACCCTAGAGATGTGCTTGTTTCATATTCAAAACATATGAGTAACAATATTCAAGAAACTCTTAAATATATATTAGAAGATAATCACATGGGTTTGCTTGATGGAATTAATGGCGTTTTTAGTGAGCTTAGAGGTAGCTGGGGGCAAAATTATAATTCGTGGAAACACTTTAATATAAGTACTAAAATTTTAATTAAATATGAGGATTTAATAGATAAACCTTTTGATACATTTTTAAAAATTATTAAATATATAAATCACCTGACTAAAATTGAGGTAAATGAAGACAAAATCCAAAAATGCATAAAAATTTGTGAATTTAAAAATTTACAAAATCTTGAAAAAAAAATTGGTTTTGCAGAAAAACCAAAAGAAAATGAACTATTTTTTAATAAAGGAGAAAGTAAACAATGGATAAACAAAATTGATGAAAAAATTTTATATCAAATAGAAAAAAAATTTAAAAAAGAAATGAAAGAGTTAAATTATATATAACTAGGCTGGCTTATTCATGGAGCTAAAAAATTCATCATTATTTTTTGTATTTTTTAACTTAGAATTCAAAAATTCAATTGCATCCATTGTTCCCATTGGAGCCAATATTCTTCTTAATACATTCATTTTTTGAAGATCATCTTTTGCAAAAATTAATTCTTCACGTCTTGTTCCAGATCTTGTTATGTCAATTGCAGGATAAATTCTTTTTTCTGAAATTTTTCTATCTAATATTGTTTCACTATTTCCAGTTCCTTTAAATTCTTCAAAAA
>MDTG01115551.1_pt1 | contig 11405 bp, 9 predicted proteins | sample 811421 | NCBI WGS metagenome assembly MDTG01 (sample SAMN05326645, study PRJNA326480) | marine metagenome | isolation source: seawater | place: Pacific Ocean: South East | collected 2011
ATAACTTAAAAATATTTATTGTTAACTTTTATAGAAAATTTTCTTACCTAAATTATTGTGGTGGTGGTTTTTATGAAAAAAAAAATAAATTCGTTTTTTCTATTGTTTGGTACTTAAATTTTAGATATAAGTATCTCAGAGGTATTAAGGATTGTTATAATAAGTATTTAGGTTAGATTCATGGAAACTATATATTACTAAGAAAAAAATAATTTATTAACACGTTGTTAAATTAATTAAATCTTTAAAAAAACTTTGGTAATTTAAAAAATTTTTTTTCTTTTAAACAATTTTTGATTTCATCAGTACTATATTTTTCTTTTAGATTTTTTATAGTCAATTCAAGTTCATTTGGTGTTTCATAATGAATACTTTTAAATACTTCGTCTGTATCTTCATAATTAAAAAACGATCTATAAAAATATCTATGGTATATATCATTAGGTATTCTGTCTAAAAATTTTTTCGAATCTATTTTCTTTTCTGTAACGTCTGCAGAAAACCCACTATCAAATATCCCATATCTAATCCAAAATAATAGCCTATCATTATATTTTGGCGGATTTCCTCTGTGATATCCATATGGGTCTTCTATAAAACCAGTTCCGCTTTTACCTTTTATTTCAATAGTAAAATTTTTATAAAGATTATTTTCAAATGTTTCTGAATAAGAAGATGGCTGGTTATATAGAATATCTATCTCTTCATCTGAAATCTTTATATTTTGCTCTCTTGCAGCGTTTATTGCTTCATCAATAGATTTTGAATTATGAGATTTTTTCATGTAATGATGAGACCCATTTGCATCATCAGTATCTGTAAGAAAAACATATAAAGTACAATATTTTATGTTGTCAAAATCACGGTGAAAATTTCTTGCAACACCAACATTAGGATCATTGTACTCCTTAAAAGACCACATAAGATTACATGAGTAAAAAGTTGGCGGCGCTCCAATGTAATTTTGTGCGATACTCATAATTCTCTCATCATGCGCAAGCTCTAGTAAATGTGGAGCATTAAAAACATCTTCCAGCTTGTACGAGGCTTGTGGGAATTTTCTTCTAGCATTATCAAGACTAGTTGACTCTTTATCACTAAATCCCCATACATGACTAGAGTAAACATTAACATTCTTTAAATACTTATGAATTTCATCTATTTGAGTATCAGAAAGAATTTTTCCTAGAATGGATACACCATCATTTTCAAGATTCTCAACATGGAGATTAGAATGATCTTGTAATTTCTTTGAGTTATCTTCTGGATTCTCTATACCTAATTCTCGAAGATTTTGACGAATCTGGAGAACAGTTTTTTCTGCTACTTGTTCTCTTAACTTCAAATTGGCATGAACGCTATAATTAGCTAAGATTTTCTTTAAAAAATTATTTTCTGTAAGAATGATTTCTTTCATATAATTTATAATTATTGTAGTATTTAAAATTATAACAAAAATTAAGATTTATAGTTAATTAAAATAAAAAAGATTTTTCTATTAACACATATTTAACCATATTTTAAAGGTTAAGAGCAGATTCAAATTCTAAAATCATAAAGTAACACACTTTTTATGATGACACTAAAAAAGTAAATGACAGTATGGTAAAATCATTTCGTCTTTGGAGATGTGTATGAGTGGTTAAGGCGCCTGCTTAGAAAGTAATTGTGGATTAATAGTACACCATTGGTTCGAATCTAATTATCTCCAAAGTCATCTAGCTAATTCCAAAATCTGAAATACTAAAAAAAGACATACTTACAACAACTTCGAGATAAATTTCTGTAATGAGGAAAAACTATAAAAATACTTCAAAAATTGCTATAAAGAAAGAAAGTATGAAAACTAAACCACTCATATTATGAGAATTGAATTACAAGATATTGAAGAAGCAATGGTGTTTTTAGAAAAAAATAAATTATGAACAAATATACAAAAAATAAATATTACTTTGAAAGGTTCTCAATTGAAAAAAATTAAATTTTCAACAAAAGCAAATAATTTAATAAAGCTTAAAAAAATTATTAGAAGCGCTAAAATTCTTGATCAAATAACATTTACTGTTGATGAATACAAATCTAATAATAGCAAAATCTTTAAGCAGATTAAAACTCAAGGATGGCTTAAAAAACCTTTAATCATAAGAAGTTCTTGTATAGAGGAAGACACAAGTAAGAGATCAAATGCAGGTGAGTTCCTATCTGTGGGTAATATTGTCGGTATAGATAATATAAGATTAGCTATTGAGGAAGTTATCAAAAGTTATAAAAAAAGTAATTTAAAAAATGAAATATTTATTCAAGAATACTTAAGAAATGTTAAAGTTTCCGGAGTTGTATTTACTAGAGATATTAATAATAACTCCCCATACTATAAAATTAATTATGATGATAATTCGGGTTTTTCTGATTCAATAACTTCTGGAAGAAGTTGTTTAGATAAAGTTTTTTATTGCCATAGGCTATATAAAAAAAAATTAAATAATTTTCAGGAAAAAATTATAAAATTATGCGAAGAACTTGAAAAAATTTTTGAATGTGATTCTTTAGATATTGAATTTGTTATTACAAAAAATAACATTTTATATTTATTGCAAGTTAGGCCCTTGGTTATTAAACATTTAAAATTATTGAGTGATGAAGAGCATTATTCAAGTCTACTCAATGTTGAAAAAAGAATTAAGCCATGGTTTAGAAAACAACCATTTATATGTGGTAAGAAAAATATTTATGGAATTATGCCAGACTGGAATCCTGCCGAAATAATTGGTGTAAAACCAAAGCCATTAGCGCTGTCACTATATCGTGAACTTATTACTAACTCAATTTGGGCTTATCAAAGAGATAATTATGGATATAGAAATCTTAGAAGTAATCCACTATTAATAGAAATTGAAGGAACTCCATATATAGATGTGAGAGTAAGTTTTAATTCTTTTATACCAAAAGATTTGCCGGAGCCAATTGCAGAAAAATTAGCAAATTATTATCTAGAGAAGCTCCGAAAAAATCCTAGTCTTCATGACAAAATTGAATTCGATATAATATATTCATGCATAACATTTGATAGTAAAAGTAGGCTAAATGAGCTTAAGAAATTTGGTTTTAAAAATAATGAAATATTAAAAATTTATAATTCTTTAATGAAAATAACAAATCAAGTAATTAATTATAAAAAAGGGATATGGAAAAATGATTATCAAAAAATTAAAATTTTAAGCGAAAGATTTAATAATGTTGTTAATAGCAACCTAGATGACTATGCAAAAATATATTGGCTTATCGAAGATTGTAAGAGATATGGCACATTACCATTTGCCGGTCTTGCAAGAGCTGGTTTTATTGCGGTTGAAATTCTAAAATCAATGATGAGAATTGATATAATAAATAAGTCTGACTATTTTAATTTTTTTGAGTCACTTGATACTATCAGTAGTAAATTAGTTTCTGATTTTAATATTTTAAGCAAAGAAGAATTTATTAAAAAATATGGTCATTTGAGGCCAGGTACATATGATATTTTATCTCCAACTTATTTTAGCCACAAGAATAAATATTTTGATTGGAATGCAAGAAAGATTAATAGTATTAAAAAAAATTTTCATTTTAAAAAAAAGGTTATCGAGCAAATTAATATAAATTTAAATAAATATGGTTATGAAGTAGATGCAAATAATTTAATTAATTTTATTAAAACAGCTATAGAAGGTAGAGAATATTCCAAGTTTATGTTTACTAAAAATATTAGTATGATTTTAGATTTATATGGAAATGTGTGTAAAAAACTAGGGATAAATATTGAAGATGCAGCATTCACCCATATAGGGTCTGTAATGTCTTTAAATAGCACAATTAGTGAACCTTCAAAAATAATAAGCGAGTCAATAAATAGAAGAAAAAAAAGATACGAATATACAAAGTCAATAAATCTACCAAGTATCATTTCTGATGCTGATGACATTTTTAAATTTTATGAAGACCAAGCAAGCCCTAACTATGTTACGCAAAAAAATGTTACTGCAGACATATGTATAGATCTTAGAAATCCAAAAAAAATGAAAGGTAAAATAATACTTATAGAAAATGCTGATCCTGGATATGATTGGATTTTCTCACACAGTATTGCGGGACTTATTACACAGTTTGGAGGAGCAAATTCTCATATGGCTATTAGATGTGCTGAATTGAATATTCCTGCTGTTATAGGAGCTGGTAATTTGTATAATGAAATTAGAAAGTACTCTAAGATTGAAGTAAATACAGTTGAAAAGAAGATTTATTTCCTAAAAAAAAATAATATATGAAAAAAATTTTAATTACAATGAGAGAGGGTTATAACAATGAATGCTCCATAGATATTATTGACAAAAGACTTATTAGCTTTGTTGAGAAGTGCAATTTTTTGCCTGTAGTTGCACCTAATAATTTATTTCTAATAAAAGAGCTAATTAAAATTAAACTTGATGGTGTAATACTTTCTGGAGGAGACAACATATTATCATTAGGTGGAAGTGAAATAAGGGATAGCGTTGAAAATGAAATAATAAAACACTCTATTAAAAATCAAATACCCGTAATTGGCATATGTAGGGGTATGCAAAAAATACAGGATTTTTTTGGAGATACTCTTGAGCCTACACCAAATAATGTTTCCGAAACTCAAGAAATATTAATTAATAATGATAAGCATATTGTAAATAGTTTTCATGACTATGGAACATATAAAGATAGTAATAATTTTACAACATGGGCAAAAGGAAATGATGGTGTTATAAAGGCAATTTACCATAATCAGTACAAATTTTTAGGTATTATGTGGCATCCAGAAAGAATAAACCCTTTTAGAGAGAATGATATAAATTACTTTGTGAATTTTTTTAAATGAGAAGTTTAATTTTATGTGCCGGAAAAGGATCTAGGTTCAATACTAAAGAAAAAAGCATACCAAAATGTTTTATTGAGTTAAATAAAAAGAAAATAATTGACATTCAGATAAACTCCTTAAAAAAAAATAATATTAATGAAATTGCAATTGTTACTGGTTATAAAAGTGAAATATTGATTAATGATCAAGTAAATAAATATTATTATAATTCAAAATGGGAAAATACAAATATTATCTATTCTCTCTTCTGCGCATCTGATTGGCTTAAGGAAGATGACTGTCTTATATCTTATGGTGATATTTTTTTTAGTGAGCTAACAATTAAAGAAATTATACAATCTGAAAAAAATATAAACATTCTCTATCACACAGAATTTATGAAAATGTGGAAGGGAAGGTATGAAGATCCATATACAGACTTAGAGAGCTTCAAAATAAATAAAAAAAAATATTTAACAGAAATTGGCAATAAAGTTTCAAAGAAAGACAATATAATGGGACAGTACATGGGATTAATATACATAAAAAAAGAAGGTTGGAAGATATTTCAAGAAGAATTAAATAAAATAAATATAGAAAAAATAGATTTTACAAGAGCATTACAACATTTAATAATTAATAATATCAAGGTTAAATGTTTTTCAACTAAAGAATTATGGGGAGAAATAGATACACATGAAGATTTAAATTTTTATGAGAGATATTATGCAAATAAATTATAAGTATATAATAGATAAACTTAGAAATTGCGGAGATATGTCTAAAGAAATATTTTATTCGAATGAAAAAATAAAATACGAAATAAAAGAAGATGGAACAAAATTTACTAATATAGAAAAAATTATAAGTAATTTTTTAAAAAAAGAACTTCATTTCAAGTATCCTAATATATCTTTTTATTCTGAAGAAGAAAGTGAGAAATTTAATCAAATAATTAATGACAAAACATTTTTTGTTGTAGATCCTATAGATGGCACATCTAGTTTTATTGAAAAAATACCAGAATTTACAATAAATCTTTCATTAGTTTCCGGTGAAAATTTATTGTATAGCTTTATTTATTCACCAATAAAAAATATTTTTTATTATGCTAATGAAGAAGAAAGCTTTAAAATTGAAAATAATAAAAAAATAAGGATTAAAAATTTAAGTAATAATTTATTGGAAAAATATAGGGTTGTATCCACAAAAAGTAAGGATGAACTTAAAAAAATTAAGTTAGTATTAAAGAAAAATAATATAAACTCTGATTTGACTTGCATTTCAAGTGCTCTAAAGTTTGGTATGTTGGCTGAAGGTAAATATGATATTTATATTAGAAGGGCTAATATTAAGTTATGGGATGCTCTTGCTGGATTCCATATTGCTAATAATGCAGATCTTTTTATTATGGATAATAAAGGAAATAATTTCTTAGAATATATTATCAAAAGAAAATATTTAAATAAAATTGCAAAAGATCACTTTAGAATAGATGAATTCGTCATACAAAATACAGATAAACTAAAGGTTATATTTTGATATTTATGATCTCATTGACAATATCATCAATATTTTTCTTTTTATTAAAATCTACTATTAGTTTTGGATTTTCAGGATATTCCGGTTTAATATTAATGCCAACGACTTGCGTTTCATTTTTAAGTGCTTTTGAGTAAATTTTATTTTTGTCTTCATCTATAAGCTTATTTAAATCTTTTTTGACGTATATTTCGCAGTAGTTTTTAAATATCCTCCGATTATATTTATGAATCTCATGAAATAATGAAATAGTTGCACATACAACATTTACGCCTTGTAATTGAATTAAATTGGTTAAGTTGGAATACATATAAGCGATTCTTACTCTTGATTTTATATCATTATAATTATCCAGCCCAAAAATTTCTCTAACGGAATCACCATCAACTAAAACAGTTGGTTCCGTCTTAGAAAGTTTTCTCTGAAGCTTTTTTGCTAATGGAGTTTTGCCAGCCCCTGAAAGTCCAGTTAACCAATATACTTTTGCCATAATTTTATAAAGTCAAATTTCAATATTATAGTATACATTGAAAATGGGTACATTTTAAATTCATGATAAAAATTTTTTTTAAAGCTTTATAGTTTTACCATTTCATGGGATTATATATATAAAAACTAAAAGTATTATGAAATCAAAAATATTAAGCGCTAAAGATTATGACTTGGAAATTGCTAAGTGTAATGGAAACAAAAAAAAATTACGTGATCTAAAATATACTTTAGAAAAATCGTTAGAATCTTCTTCTTTAATTTCTAGGTTTTTGTCCAAGAAAGATAATCATGAGGTTTTTTATTTAATATCTGCTATATATAAAGAAATAGGTCTATACGAAAGCTCTATAAAAAGATTAAAATTACTTCACAAAGAAAACAAAAGTTCTAATTTTATTCTTATATCTTTATTATCAGCTCTCAAAAAATATAGCAGTAATGATAGCGATTATCATCAGTTAATTAATTTATTTAATTCAAGATTAACAAATAATAATTTTTATTATAATGGTAGTTCGCCACAAAAAATAATTGAAATAATAAAAAAAAATGGCTTCGTTATACTTAAAGATTTTTTTAATAAAGAGATAATAAATGAATTAAAAAATAATCTTGAATCAAATATTATAAATTCTGAAAAAATTCTAAAAAATATTGGGAAAGACCCTAATAATTGTATATATCCACTTTACATGATTACAAATTACGAAACAAAAGATATTAGTAAAAAAATACAAACTGCTTACGAGGATAACTGGCATTTAACTAAATATTTTAATAACCATGATATTTCATACATTAACAATATGTTAGTTGAGCCTTTTAAAAATAGTTTTCTTAATGAAGTTATTGGGCTCTATACAAAAAATACTAATTGGAAATTACATAATGATTACTCTATGTCGCGAAAAATTTCTCATTATGGTTTTGAAAAAGATGGTTATGCTGCGCTTCATCAAGATTCAAGACTACAATTATTTTACAAACATTACCTAACATTTTGGATACCTTTTTGTAAAACAGGGAATGGTTCTGCCCCTACCATGGATGTAATTCCAACATATTGTAGAAACTTTTATCCATATGAATATTTCCAAACGGATGAAAATATTCAAAAAAGACAGCTATCAGTGAGTGATTTTCCGAAAGAATGTATATTATCTCCCGAGGTTAATGTTGGAGACGTTTGGATTCATGACTCTTTTACTTTGCACGGAACGTCTGTGACTGAAAATAATTATGGTAGTAGACACAGTATAGACCTGAGATTTTTTTAATAATGTTTAAAATATTTAATAAAATAATAGAAAACTTTTTTTTTACTTTTAAAAAATCTAATAAAAATATTGAGGTTAAAACAATTAACATTTTTTCAAAATTTCCAGAAAATGATATTTTGCAATTCGAAACATGTGAAAGAGTTAAGATTGGTGATTTTATTAGAGACTCAAGATTTATAGAAGGCCAAGAAGAAGGTAACTTTCTTATACTATGCTTAGGTAAAGCTGGTTCAACCTGGCTAGCATCAGCATTAAATCTTCACCCTGATATAACATGTAGTTCTGGCATTGATCATCCTGTGAACTCAATGAGTTATCCCTATAATCAAGAATTAATAAATAAATACTTAAGAAGTATCAGAACTATTAAAGATATTCAGTATGGAGCAATTTCTTATGGAGAAAATTATCAAAAAAAAGCAAAAAAAGAGGATGTTAATAATGCAAGATATGCAGCGGGAACGATAATAAAAGAACAATTTAAAAATTTAAATATAAATATAGATATTCCAAAAAGATACCGTATTGAAGATTTATACTCAATAATTCTAAAGGAATTAAAAAATATACCTTGTTTCAAAGCAAAATTTTATGGCAACGTACACGGAATGGATTGCAGAAGATTTGTTAAAGAGATAAAAAAAAATAAAAAAAATATTTACAAAAATCTTAAAGTAATGGATTTAATAGCTCATCCAGTAAAAAGGATGGAGTCAATAAAAAATGCTGCAAAACTAGATTATAATATGGATTTTTTAGACTATAAGAACATGTTAGATAATTTTATTTTCAATAATAATTCTATGATTAGAGAAATAGAAAAACAATTTCAAATTGATTTTTCTGATATTAATAATAAAATAATTTTCCATAATTATTATTTTTTTAACTATCCCTATGTGCATGCTCACGACATTAAGTATTTAGATGTTCCTAAAATAAGATTTGAATCTATAAAAGATAATCCTAATGAATTTAAAAAAGTATTTAATTATTTGACTAATGATAGTTTAGTTTATTCAGACGAATTCAAGGAAAATGTTTTTAGTGATTCGATGAAAAGCTTTGGAAGACATATAAGTAAAAAAGAGCATACTAAATCTCCAATTGAAATATATAATACGTGGTCAGAATGGGAAAAGATGCTTTTTTATAACATTGTTAAACAGTTTAATTTAGTGTCATTCTATAAACAATATGATTACGATCTATCATTTATTACAAAATATTAGAAATATTATTTTAAATTTATATTGCTTGCGAGTCTAATTATTTTGTATTAAAAAAGTGATCTTCAACAATACCGCATATTAATTGTCCGATAGCGATATGCATTTCCTGAATATGGTTTGTCTGTTTACTAGTTGTTTTTATGCATATGTCTACTAATTTAGAAACATCAGAATCTTTTTCTCCAGTCATACCTATTGTATTAATTCCATTGTTTTTTGCATATTTAATTGCTTCTATCACGCTTTCGCTATTGCCACTTGTTGATATTGCAACTAGAGTATCATCTTTTTCTCCTATACCCTCTAATTGTCTAGAAAAAACCTTTTCATATCCATAATCATTTGCAATTGCAGTTATTGCGGATGTGTCTACTGTTAGCGCTAAAGCTGGCAAAGGGTTTCTATCAATTTTATATCTTCCCATAAGTTCGGCAGCAAGATGCTGTGAATCACCTGCAGAGCCTCCATTTCCGCAAAATATAATTTTCTTGTTATTTTTCAAAGTATCTATAATTAAATTGGTAGCATCTTCTATATCTCCAGTATTTTTCTTAAGTTCAAGAAAGTTTTTTGAAACACTACTCATATAATTACTAATATATTCTTTCATAATAATTTATCCCTTAACTTTTTTTGTTTTATCTCTTGTATTTATCGTCAAATCTAATGATATCATCTTCACCAAGATATAGCCCACTTTGAATTTCAATAATTTTTACTACTTCATTAGTATTATTTTCAAGTCTATGAATTTCTCCGATTTCAATATCTACTGATTGTTTAGAGTATAACTTAAATTTTTTATTACCTTTAGTTACAGTAGCGACACCCTCTATTACTACCCAATGCTCAGATCGTTTTTCATGTTTTTGTAAAGAAATTGAGCTATCAGGATTAATTGTTAGCTGCTTAACTTGAAAATTTTTTGAAGTTTTTAATATTTCATATGTTCCCCATGGTCTATAATACTTTATTGAATTTTTTATTTCTTCAATTCCTTTTTTCGAAAGCTTTGAAATCATTGTTGATAAAGTGTTTAATTTTTTCTTAGGCAAGACTAAAAGAGAGTTTGACAAAGAAACAATAACAAAATCTTTTAAACCAGAGGTTAAAGTAAATTGTTTGTCGCTAATTATTAAATTATCTGAACAATCTTCATAATAATTTTTTCCCTCTATGTAGTTATTATTTTTATCTTTTTTATTATTCGTCCAAAAACTATTCCAAGTTCCCATATCACTCCATGATGTATTTAATCTTGCCATAGCCAGACTGGAGGTTTTTTGAATAATTGAATAATCAATAGATATTGATTCACATTTCTTGAAATTTTTTTCATCTAGATAGATATATTCATTTTTAATGTGATTATTTATAAAAGTTTTTTTTGTATTTTTTAATATTTTAGGACTGTATTTTTCAGCCTCTAATAAAAGAGTAGAGCCTTTAAATAAAAATATGCCAGAATTCCAAAAAACTGAGTTTGATTTAATTAATTTTTTTGCTCTAGTTAAGCTAGGCTTTTCTATAAATTTATCAATTAAAAATATTGAAAATTTTTTTTCTTTTTTAACTGAAATGTATCCATAACTAATCTCTGGTTCTGATGGATTAATCCCAAAAAGTACAATTTTTCCTTTTTGAGCAGCTTTTAAACCCTTTTTTATGCTGTCATTAAAAGCTTTTTTATTTTTAATAACATGGTCGGATGGAACAAGTAATATAAGATCATCATCTTTTGAATCTAGTGCAGCAACAATTGCGGAGGCAGTCGTATTCCTTCCTATTGGCTCTAGGAAAATATTCCCTAATTGAATATTTATCTTTTTTGCTTGATTAGTAACAAAGAATTTATGATTGACATTGCATATGATATTGGGTTTCAAATATAGTTTATCTTTTAGTCTTAAGAGGGTATTTTGAAAAAATGAATTTTGATTATTGATATTGATAAACTGCTTTGGATGAAGTGATCTTGATAAGGGCCATAAACGG
>MDTG01212754.1_pt1 | contig 11405 bp, 12 predicted proteins | sample 811421 | NCBI WGS metagenome assembly MDTG01 (sample SAMN05326645, study PRJNA326480) | marine metagenome | isolation source: seawater | place: Pacific Ocean: South East | collected 2011
AGACAAAGTACCATCGGCGCTGAAAGGCTTGACTTCCGAGTTCGGAATGGGATCGGGTATGACACTTTCGCAATAATTACCAGGCCACACCTTTTAATTAAATTAAATTGTGTTGTAAAGTGATTATTTAATGTTATTTCATTTGATTTTTAAATCTATTCTTGCCTATGAAAAAACTTTTGTATGTGACAAGGCTTTACGAAAGCTGCATAGATTATATTCATAAAAAGCATAATTTTTTTAATTTAACATATGCAGCACATCTTAATTTGATGATGAAAGAGAGGGTATCGTGGTCAAATTATTTATCAAAAAGTTTAAAAGAAGTTAAAGTTACTGATATAATTATAAACGACCATCTTCTTCAGAAAAAATGGCTTAAATTAAAAAAAATAAATACAAAAGATGAAAATATTTTAAAAACCCAGATTGAAAGTATAAAACCAGATTATATTTTATTTAATAACATTAGAGATTTTGAAAAAAATATTTCTTATTGCAAAACAAAAAAAATTAAAACATTATTTTATGACGGAATAGGATCAAATAAACTTTATGAATACAAACCTAATGGAGTTATAACTTGTCTTAAATACTCATACAAATTTTACAAAAAAAACAATATTCCCTGTTTATACCTACCACATGGTTTTGACGAAAGAATAAAAATTAAAAGTAAGAAAAAATATGATATTGTCTTTATAGGAAATATATCAAGCTTTAAACATATTAAAAGAACAATATTTTTGTATGAATTATCAAATTATTTAAAGTTAAATTTGTGGATAAGTGAAAAACCAAATTTATTAAAATCAATATTTATTTTTTTTTATTTATTAATTTCTCAACCCAGTAACTCTCTAAAGTATCTATTGGCAATAAATTTTATAAAACAAGCAAATAATGGTGCAATATATGGAAAAGATATGTATGAGTTGATTTCAAAATCGAAAATAGTAGTTAATTTTCATATAGATACTTCTAAAGCTGAGTCAGCTAATATGAGAATGTTTGAAGTGACTGGATTGGGAACATGTTTAGCTACAGATAATAAAAAAAATCTTAAGAATTTTTTTAACAAGTCAAATGAGATTTTAGTGTACAATAGCGTTAAAGATATTTCAAAAAAAATAAAATATTTGTTGAATGATGAAAATAAACTCAAAAATATTTCAAGAAAAGGAAGGCTTAGAACATTAAAAAATCATAAATTAAATTTAAGATTTTTGAAGTTAGAGAAATTTATTAAAGAGATATAAAGGTGATTACAAAATATATACCAAAATTTTTTAAAGATCTTATTAAAATAATATTTTTTTATAACTCTTACTTACTTATAAGAAAGAATAAAAGTGATGCTATTAAATTAATAAAAAAATTAAAATTTAATAATCTAGGTCATGAATTAATAAGAGTTGGGTCTAAAGATGATGGTGGATACTTGCTACCAAATATCTTAAAAAATATTGATTATTGTTTTTCACCAGGAGTTGGTAAGACTTCTGACTTTGAGAGAGAATTGAAAAAAATTGGAATTAACTCATTTTTAATCGATGGCACACTAAATAATGAACTTCCATTTAAAAAAAACGAATTTGATTTTGAGCCTTTTAATTTAGGAGTTATAGACACAAAATATGAAATTACTTTAGAGACCTGGATTAAAAATAAAAATTTAGATAAAAATAATAATTTACTTTTACAAATAGACATTGAGGGTCATGAAATACCTTGTATTTTGAACGCTTCAAAAAAAACCTTAGAACAATTCAAAATAATTATTCTAGAGCTTCATTTTATGGATGAATTAACAAATTCTGGATTAATTTGCTTAAATTCTTTATTTGATAAATTAAATGAAATTTTTGATATATGTCATATTCATCCTAATAATTGTTGTGGGGTAACTAATGTCAGTGGGGTTAAGGTTCCAAATGTAATGGAAATTACTTTTTTAAGAAAAGATTTAACGCTTGATAAAAAAAAAATTAATGAACTTCCTAATCCATTAGATCAAAAATGTGTCGAATACAATCAGGACATATTGCTCGATAAATTTTTTATAGAATGAAAAAAAAAATTTTATTAGTTGAATTGGAAACTCATGAAAAAAATCTTAATGAATATTATAAAATATTTGATTTAAAATTTGATACTCATGTATTTGTAACAAACAAAATAAAAAAAAATCTTACAATTAGTAATGATAAAATTATTTCGCCAAATTATCATAAATTAATCAACTATTTTCTAATTTTATTTCATATAAGAAAATTTGATTATGTTTATTTCCCAAGTTTTTTAGAATATGAACTTTACCAAAAAAATATTTTAAATTATTTAAATTTTTTTATTAAGTACTTTTCTTTCTTTCTAATAATTTTTTTATACAAAAATAAAATAATTATTAAAGTAGTAAATATTTTTCATTTTTTTAAAATTAAAAATTATAAATATAATGTCTTCTGCAAATTAAGACTTTTTTTATTAAAAAAAACTAACAAATTTTTAATGGAAACTAAACATTTGACGAATAATCTAAAAAAAAATTTTCAACTTAATAAAATAGAAAATAAAAATTTCACTTGTTTATATATAGCTCACACTAATACAGATACGCCTTCGCAGAGCAATTCAGATTATTTAAATATTGGTCTACTGGGTGAAATAAATGAAAAAAGAAAAAATTATGATATAATTCTTGATGCCTTAAATAAAATTGAAAATAAAAAAATTCATATTTATTTTTTAGGTACCAATCTTGATCAAGCGTCACAAAAAATTATTGAAAAATTCAAAAAATTTAAAACTTCTTTTCCTTCTGATTATTTATCTGATGATATTTTTTATGAATGGGGTAAAAATTGCGATTTACTGATATCAACTAATAAAACTGATTTTGTAAAAGGTTATGGATCTTTAAAAGGGACTGGAGCTTTTGGAGATGCAATATATTTATCAAAACCACTTTTGACCTTAAGTGATGTTGATCCAATTAAGGAGTTTAATGATTTTGCTTTTTACTATGATAATAATGATGACTTTCCAATAATATTTAAAAAAATAGTAGATGAAAATACTTATTCAAATGTAAGCTTCAGAAAATATAATTTTTCGGATAATATTAATAGAATAGTTGAAGAATTAAATTTATGAAATTAAAAAAAATAAAATCAAAAATTACTAAAATAAAATATAAAAAGAGTCTAACTATAATTGAACCTGTAAATATATATGGTTGCGATTTTGGTGAGGATGTTTTTATAGGACCATTTGTTGAAATACAAAAAAATACTAAAATTGGGAAAAAAACTAGAATATCGAGTCATAGCTTTATATGTGAAAAGGTTAATATTGGAAATAATTGTTTTATTGGACATGGTGTAATGTTTACAAATGATTTATTTACAAAAAAAAAAATTAAAAACAAAAAAGGTTCAAATTGGCTACCAACTAAAATTGGTGATAATGTTAAAATTGGATCAGGCTCGACAATTTTGCCTGTAAATATTTGCAAAGATACTATTATAGGAGCTGGATCTGTAGTTACAAAAGACATTTTCAAAAGTGGAATTTATTTTGGTAATCCAGCTAAATTTATAAGAAAAATTTCTTAATTTCTTTACAAATATATTCGATTTTTTTCTGTTCCATTTCTGGGTAAATTGGAAGAGATAGAATTTCCTTTTGATTTGCATAAGAATTTTTTATTTTATCAGGTTTAATTTTTAAGTTTTTATATGCAGGGAGCAAAGGTAGGCATTTTGGATAATGAACAGCAGTAGGTATACCTTTTGAAGCTAAATATTTTTTAAGACTATTTCTTTTTTTTGTTCTAATAACAAATAAATGAAATACATGATCTCTATCTTTAGCAATTTTTGGCAGAACTATGTCTCCCACGCCTAATAATAATTTGTTATAAATTTTAGCTTTTTCTTTTCTTAAAGAATTATACTTATCAATTTTTTTTAATTTTACATTTAGAATTGCTGCCTGCAATCCATCCATTCTAGAATTAATGCCTTCTATTAAGTGTTGATTTTTTTTAAAACCACCATGTTTTGAAATTTTATATGCCTTTTTATATAATTTTAAATTATCTGTTACTAGAGCGCCAGCATCTCCATAAGCACCTAAATTTTTTCCTGGATAAAATGAAAATGATCCAAAGCTTCCAAATGTACCTGTGTACTGTTTTTTGAATTTTGAAAAATGTGATTGTGCACAGTCCTCTATCAACCAAATATTTTTTTTTTTACATATAGAAACAATCTTATCTATATCACATGGTTGGCCAAATAAATGAACTGCTATTATGCCTGCTGTTTTTTTGTTAATTTTTTTTTCTATATCAGAAACAGATATGTTAAATGTTTCCCTATCTGTGTCACAAAATACAGTCTTACCACCTGCCAAACTAATCATAGAACTTGAAGATATCCAGCTGTGAGAAGTGGTTATTACTTCTTGTCCTCTTTTTAACCCTAATGCTTTCATTGCAACATAAAGACTATCTGTGCCGTTATTTAAAGAAACACAATATTTGAGATTTAATTTTTTTTTGAAATTATTTTCAAAATCTCTTACAATTTTTCCATTTATAAAATCAGTATTTCTTATAGTTTTTTTTATTGCTAAATCAAAACTTTTTTTGTCATCTAAATACTGATGATACAGATCTACAAAATTAATTTTATTTTTCATTTTCAAAATAACTCTCTAATATTTTTTAAAAATTTAATCAACCAATATCTATTTGGATATGCGGAAAATTTTTTATTATCTTCCTGTAAAAGTTTTTTAAACTCTATTTCAGTCAAATTGAATTTTTTTAAAAAAAAATAGTAATCTTGTACTAATATTTTTGGGTCACAAATATTTTCTCTTAATTTTTCTAGTGCAAACTCTCTAGATATTTGTCCTGACCATATTAAACTAGACAAATGCCACATTCTTTTATCTCTTCCAAATTTAACTGGTAAAATAAACGATTGATGAAATCTAGTTATTATAGATTCATAGTGCTTATTTGAATACTCAAGCCATCCTATAGACTTTAATGCATTTATGGCATCTCCTTTGTTATAATCTAGGTACTCTAGAATGTGTGTGGTTTTAAAAAAGCCGAGACTTTCGTAAAATTTTCTCTTGAACAAAGATATTGACTGAAATGTTTTAAGTTTATTTTTGGGAAAAAAAAGGTTATTTACAGAATTTAGATGGTGCAAGTCATGATAAAGATATCCAAAACAATAAATTAAATTTTCATCATTGCTATTAACTACCAAATCTTCAGTAACTGAGTTTACGCCTGTAATAATATATTTAACTTTTTCTTTTAAAGCTAAATTATAAATAGATGCAAAAATACCATGGTCAGAGGGTGCCTCAAAGTTTAATAAACCTCCCTTTAAAAATGAAAATTGTAGATCTCTAAATTCTTCCCAATCAACAACATGCGTTACTAAATCGAAATCAGTATATTTTTGAACAACTTCAATATTTTTACATGCTTTTTCTGTATTCCATCCATTATCAAAATGAACTAACAAAGCATTTAACCCATATTCTTTACATTTTATAGCGACATAACTACTGTCAACTCCTCCACTTATACCCACAATACAATCATATAGACTTTTTTTATTTTTATTTTTTTTTATTTGTAAAATCAAATTACTTAGATTGTTTCTTTTATTTTTTTTTCTTGATGTAATGCTATTGCAAAAAATACATACACCATTTTCATCAAATGTTATTTCTTCTATTGAATTATCAAATACACATTTCTTGCAAATTTTATAATTATTTTTTAACTTATAATTCAATGCAAACTGAACAGTTTTCATTGGATTGTTTTCAAAAAATTCTAAGTTGTTATTTTCGTACATCTATTTACTATATGAAATTAAGACTGCATTTCTTTTCCCTAAAAAAACAAAAAAGGAACTTGCTGCTACCGCATTAGCTCCAGACTCAATTGCTTTTTTAAAATCATCTGTTGAATTAGCACCTCCCAAAACTATAAGGGGAATCGTAACTAAATTTGAAATTTTTTTGATAAAGTTAAAATCATAACTATTTCGCATACCATCTCTGTTTACAAAATTAAAAATTATTTCTCCTATTCCTAAATTCAAAATGTCTTCAATTAATTTTTTAAAATCTTTTATATAAATTGTTTCATTAAAAATTGGTAAATATAAATAAAATTTTTCTTTAACTTTTAATATATTGAGACATCCAACTACACCCTGAGATCCAACTTCTTCAACTGTTTTTACAACTAAATTTTTATTTTTAATTAAATTAGATGAAAATATTATTTTATCTGCACCGCATTTAAAAATATTTCTTGCCTCTTCAATATTTTTTATTTTTCCACCATATGAAACTGGCAATAAACATTCGCTAAATAAAGATTGCAAGTAATCAAAATCAATTATTTCTTTGTTAGATATATTTAATATAGATAACTCATCAACAAATTTATCATTAAATATTCTACAAATATTAATTGGATCTCCCAAATAAACTGGGTCTTTAAATTTTTTAGTTTTTACAAATTGTCTATCTTTTAGAAGCAATGTTGGTATTACTCGATAGTTTTTTTTCATAAAACAGCAAAATTACTTAAAATTTTCATACCAAATATATTACTTTTTTCAGGATGAAATTGAATTCCAATTATTTTGTTTGAGCAAATAATTGAAGGAAAATTTATTAAATGTTTGGAGGTTGCGATAATATTTTCTGAATAATTTACATTGCAATAATAAGAATGAACAAAGTAAAATTGATTACTTTCTTCGATGCTATCTATTATTTTATGATTAATTTTAAATTTATTTATTCTCCATCCCATATTTGGAATTTTAAAAGTATTGTCAGAATTAAGTTTAAGTACATTACCATTTATTAAACCAAGCCCATTTTTATTACCCTCTTCACTAGAATTTAATAATAATTGCATTCCTAGACAAAAACCTAACAAATATTGATTTTGTTTGTCATATTCATTTTGAAAAAAACTTTTCCAACTTTTGTCTTCTAAATTTTTCATTCCATTATCAAAAGATCCGATGCCTGGTAAAATTAATTTCGAATTTTTAATAATTTCTTTTGGAGATTTAATAATAGAACATGGATAACCTGTTCTTGTCAGTGCATTTTTTACAGAAAAAGAGTTGCACACTCCATAATCAATAACTTGTATCATTATGTTCTATTTTATTTTTATTATCTTTTTCAGTTTGATTGAATTATTTATTGCTTCAATTACTTGTGAAACATGTACTGCTAATTCTAAATTTTTTTTATTGACACTTTTATTATATCTATTTTTGTATAGAAATTCATAGAATTTTATATGTGATTTCGCAAAAATTTTTTGCTTTTCATTATTAAAATTAATTTTTTTTTTTTTAATAGACTTACAATATTTTATTTCATCCATAGCAAAACCTCCAATTATTACTGATCCATTAGATCCAAAAAAACTTACTGATCCCTCAATATCTTCTGGAGTTGTTGCGGTTGTTGCTTCAATAGTTGCCATTTTATTTGATTTAAATTTAAGATTTGCAATTATAGTATCTTCTGACTCTATATTTTTTGCTAAATTATTTGATCCATAAGCATGTACTTCTGTAACTTTACCCATTACATATATTAAAAGATCTAAATGATGACTGGCCTGATTTCCTACAACTCCCCCGTCAAGTTCTCTTGTTCCTCTCCATTTTGCTTGATTAAAATATTTTTGATCTCTTCTCCATCTTACTGTTGCATTTCCTAAAAAAATTTCTCCAAAATAATTCTTAGATCTACATTTTTCAAAATTTAGAATAGCATCATTTAATCTATTTTGTTTCACAACAAAGACATTTTTGTTATTTTTTATACTTAATTTTTTAATATGACTAGCATGCTTAGCTTTTAAAGCTAATGGTTTTTCGATAAGACAATCTATTTTATATTTAGATATTTTTAAAAAGTTTTCATAATGCTGTCCATTTGCTGTAAGAATACAAATCAAGTCTAGATTTTCACTTTGCAACATTTCATCTATTTCACTATAAAAATTTATATTTAATTTTTTTGATAGTGTTTCCCCTTTTAAATGATCCTTGTCACATAAACATAATAGTTTAAATTTTTTCTTATTTGAATTTATTGCAGCTAAATGCTTTTTAAATATTTTTCCACAACCGATAATACCAATTTTTATCATATTAATAATTTTAATAGTTCATTTATTCTTTATTTTTTCTTTTTGCAATTAAGGAATAATCAAAAATTAAATCTTTATCTATTTTAAATACACTTTTATTTGATTTTTTAATATCAATAATTTCAAAATTTTTTTTTAAAATATTTAAAAACTTTTCATATGATATAACATTTAAATTAGTGTAACAAAATCTATCAATAAATTCATCATTCACTAAAATACCTGGACCATGTTCTGATTTTAAAGAGATTTGTTTTATCTTTTTGCTTGTATTACCATTACATAATGGTGTTCTTACAAAATATAAATACTTAAATTGATTGTTGTTTAAAAGATTTTCTAAAAAAAGTTCTCCATCTGGAATATAACATATTGATGCTGAAGAAAAAAGAAGATCATATGAATAAGATTTATTTATGTTCGAAAAAAATTTTAATCTTTCAGTTTTGAATTTTTTGTTAGCTAAAATAGTTAGAGTATCAGTTTCAGCAACATGCCAATTTAAGTTAGATTTAGATTTATATTTTTGAAACACAACATAGTGGTAACCAAAACCACCTCCTAAATCTAAAACATTTGAAAAATTTATATTAAATTTTTCTGTCAAATTTTTCACTTCATCAAAAATTTTATTTGAATTGTTTTTGTTGTTGATATCCTTGAAGAAAATAAGGCTTTTATTGAAAATGTAATTAATTAAGTCTGGATCATTATAAGAATTTGTATCATTGAATTTTGAAATTGACTTATATCCTAAAATCTTTGTTTTGAACAAAAAAATAAATTTTAAAAATAAGTTATAAAATTTAATTATAAGTTTCATATATGTTTAATTAAAGTATTTATATAAAATTTAACATTTTTTGACTTTGCATATTTGATTAATTTTGTTCGAGGTTTTAAATAATTTTTTTTTAACAGAATATTGCTTAAACTATTTTTTTTATTTAGATCAAAGTATATCGCTGCGTTTTTAAATTGTTCTTTTGCTCCAGGATAATTTGATACGATTGCATTTTTCCCTCTTGCCATTGCCTCTAAAGGTGGGAGATTTTCAGGACCTGATGTGGAAGGGTATATTAAAGCTTCACAATCATCGTAATACTTTAATAAGCTTTTTCTTTTAACAAAAGTCTTTAGAATTATATGATTATTTATTTTTTTATCTAATATTTTTTTTTTTAAAACATTAAAGAATTGAAAATTTTTAATTGCACCAACTAAAATTAATTTTTTTTTAAAATTAAATTTTTTAATAAGTTTTTCAAAAGTATTAATTAGGTATGTATGATTTTTGTGCTCCCAATAATTGGCTGGATAAATAAAAAATTTTTTTAAATAACTTTTCCCTCTTTTTTTCAAACAATCAGTTGGCGTAGGATGGGGAATATAAATAAATTTATTTTTTTTAATATTTAAATATTTTTGAAGTTCTAAACTTCCAGTTTTTGTTCCAACTATAATTTTATTAGCATTTTTAATAAATTTATTAACTACAATAGATCTAAATATTTTAACCAAAGGACTACCTGTTTCACTAAAATAAGGATTGGTTATATGTTGTATATCCCAAACAGTGGCGATATACTTTTTATCTAATGAATAAAAGTATTCAGATGATAAATAAACTATCTTTTGAATGTTATTTAAATTTAAAATTTTTCTTAAAGGATAAGAAACAAGTGGATTAATTATAGGCAACAAATTACAAAGAAAAACTTTAAGTTTACTATCTTTTATTTCTATAAAACGTATTTTTTTTTTTTTTAATTTTTTTTTAAAATAATCATTACCCTTATCCCAAATAATAAAAAAAAAAGATTCTTTTCTTTTTATTATCTCATCAAATAAATCTTTTAAAAGTGTGTACCCCCCACCATCTGTCTCTTTTCTAGCAGAAATAAAAAAGGCGGTTTTCATTTAGTATGATAAATTTTGTTAATTTCATCACAAACATATTTAATATCTTTTTTTTTAAGTTATGACTAGAAGGAAGATACAGGCCATTATCCCATAAAAAATCAGAGACTGGGTTGCTAATATTTTTGTTTTTAAAGATTTCTTTAAAACATGGTTGTCTATTAATTGGTAAAAAAAAACTTCTTGTTTCAATACCTTTTGATTTTAACTTTTTCATTAAATAATTTTTATTTATTTTTTTTGAAATATTTAAAATACCTATCATCCAATATGTATTTTTATTTCCTTTTTCAGTTTTTTGAAATTTAATAAACTTATTATTTGATAAATATTTTTTATATGTATTAAAAATTTTAATTTTTTTATTAATAATGATGTTAATTCTTTTAAACTGTGAATAAGCTAGAGCGCCTTGAATAGCTGTATACCTTAAATTAAAACCAGGGATATAGTGTACAAATCTTTTTCTGGAAAAACCAACATTACTGTATAATTTTAACATATCGTAAAATTTTTTGTTTTTTGTGACTATCATTCCACCTTCACCAGATGTAATGGTTTTATTACTATAAAAACTGAAGCAAGCAATGTCTGAAAAAGATCCAACTTTTTTTTTATTAATTTGCGAACCGTGAGCTTCTGCTGAATCTTCAATCAAATATAAATTATATTTTTTACAAATTTTTTTTAATTTTTTCATTTGTGCTGGATTTCCTAAAAAATGTACTGCAATAATTGCTTTAGTTTTTTTCGTAATTAATTTAGTAATTTTCTTTTCATCTAAATTCCAAGTATCAAAATCCGAGTCTACCGGGATAGGTATGCAGTCATTGTGATAACACGCAAGAGCTGTGGCTATATTGGTGCATGAGCTAATTAAAATTTCACTACCAGGTTTTAATTTTAAAATGTGTATGGCCAAATAGAGAGCCGAGGTACAATTTGTCAAACTAATTCCATATTTGGAATCGCAATATTTAGCAAATTCTCTCTCAAATTTAAGATTTGTATTTGAATAGATTCCAGTTAATTCTTTCTGCTTCAAAACTTTTGTAACACTTGCTATATCTTGTTGAGTTATTTCAGGGTCAAAAACATTTATTTTTTTTTTATTTTTCATTTTATTAGATAAATATATAATTATTATTTGTCTTATATATTAAAAAAAATTAAAGACTTACAAAAAAATGTATCAGTGCGAAATTTGTGGAAATATATCATCGATTAACTTTAAAATATTTAATTACTA
>MDTG01316282.1_pt1 | contig 11405 bp, 7 predicted proteins | sample 811421 | NCBI WGS metagenome assembly MDTG01 (sample SAMN05326645, study PRJNA326480) | marine metagenome | isolation source: seawater | place: Pacific Ocean: South East | collected 2011
AATATTAATTGAAAATGCCCTAGCCTCTACAACTGATACCAATAACTTTGCGGAGTTTGAGAATAATTATTTCTCATTATTCATGCAAGGGGGAACACCACGATGGATGTTTGATTTAATATTAAAAACCGATCAAACAAAAGACTTAAACGGTCAGGCTATACCTGATTATATTCAGGAATTTAATCATCCAATGGTATTTACTGGTATTAATTCAAACGACAGAAGTCCAACAAAGTTTCATGTAACACCACAAAACCTATCTCCTTCACAACTTCCCTCCGGAAATTACAACACATTTGAATTTGAGAATTACTACCTTCCACCTATTTGGAGTAGTTTTTCAGATTTACTCAACAATTGGCTTACAATTAGGGGAATAGACTCAATCCCATTTCACGGCGCAGCTGTATTACAAACACACAACATTGGCACCTCACAGTTCTCCCTTCAAAGCTTTGTAGGAGACAATGAAATTTTCTCAAATTTTGGCCCCATACAAAACAATCTCCAGACAAACTTCATCCATAAGGCAAAAAAAGAAATTTCATCAACTAAAATACGTCGATCAGAAAATATAAACATCATTAAATGGTTAATGAAGGCATTTGTCGGTAAGAAGTTAAGTAGTAACAGAAAATTATTACTCGATGCCTATCAGGACTCAATCATTAGAGGACTTAAAGGAGCAACAAAAAACTCGGGCAAGACAAATTTAACATCAGAATACGCCGCAATTTTAAACTCAAAAAAAGTGTTCAACAATAACCTAGATGCCATCATTGAATTATATCCAGAGGCCTTTAATAAATATAGAGGGATCATTATCAAAAGTTTAAATACCTCGATTGAAACAGAGCAATTCCAAAATATTGACAATAATGACCTATATAATTCATGGACAAATTTTTGCCTTCAAAATGTTCCAAATAATCCAAGCATAGAACAATATTATTTAAGTACACCAGATGTAAAAACAACTGGGCTAGCATTAACTGGTCTTGGCATGCAAGACATGTACGTCATTGACAAAAATGGGATGGTGAGCGATTCGAATTCTTATTTAAACGGAATTATTTCAAGCTCAAATATCCCCGTAATAGAACTAGATGACTCTGAAACTCCAGATCAAACATACATCTCCGTCAGAGATTTCAGACGTAATCTTGTCGGCTCTGGTGGGAATTACGATAAACTATCAAGTTCATTTGCCTTAAGTGAAGTATTAATAAAAGAAAACTTATCCAACAACCTCATTACAAACATTGGTGGCGCAAGTGTCGGTAACGATGGCCACTCTACCGGATCGATTGTAAAGTTTTATGCTTTTACAAAATATTACCACTCACTACTTTCGTGTTTAAAAGAAATAAAAACCGGAATTGGTGCAAATAAATTTTCAAAAAGTCTTTTTCAAATCAGTAGTGAATTTAATAGAACACCTCGTTTATCGGAAGGAGGCTCTGATCATGCCTCAACTAATGTCATTTCTTACTTTGGAGGGATGTTTACTAATGGGCCATACTTTGGTGGAAAAGCAAGAGTCGGTTTAAACGATTCAATCTATGGGGCCAACTTTGGAGAAAACCAAGGAATCCCTACGGATCAAAAAAGTGATTATTTATCTGTCTATGATAGCGTTGCTGCGATATTTGGAACACGAGCATCTAACAGGAATGAGGATCAATTGGCCTTCAGAAAGGTTGAGGGCACCTGGGTATTTAAAGATGAACTTGTAAACATATTGATTGAAGATGAATAGAGGCTTAATGAAGTATTTAATTATTCTTTTCATATTTTCTTCCTCTTTTGCCATCGCACAAGAATATTTCAAGAATTTAAAAAGCTTTAATGTTGTTCCAAATTATGAAAAACGAATTAAAGACTCTAGTAAAAATCAAAATACAAATATTAGAAAATATTCTACGGGACGCCGTGTGAGAAAAATTCCCCGTTCAACAGCAATGAAAAAAAAGAGTTTTTTAACAATTACCCCAAAAAAATTACCAAAAAAATCTATTAAAAATTATAAAATACCAAAGAGGATTGATGTATCTAAGCGAATCCCTACCCCTCCCCCCTATATAAACAACAATGTTTTTAACATTCAAACAAATGAAGAAATTGAAGGCACTAATGATATTTTATTATTAGATTCCACAAGGAGGGCCCAAGATATTCTTACATCAAAGATGTGTATTACCTGTCACGCTGAACATGAGGGTTCTGAATATGGAAGTAATTGGAATGAAATGTGGAACAACACAAGGAATTGGGCCGTCATAGGCAACAATCGCTATTCCCAAATTACGCCCAATAGGAAACTGATTAATCTTCAAAATCCCTCTAACTCGTATTTATTAAAAATCTCCCGAGGGTGTAGTGATGAGGCAAGAATGCCTGATCCAGAAAGTTTTCCAGGCGCGGAATATGAATTAACTCAAGGTGAGTGTAATACTCTGCGTACGTGGATTCGTCGATTGGCCAGAGTTCATGGCACAGATGCTGGGGTAGAAAAATGTATTTCACAAGTTGAGAATTCAGTAAATTACGAGACAACATCAAGCTTACAAGCATCCCGTGGTAGTTATATCAATGTTTCATGTAAAGAAGGTTATGTAGGGGGAGGAAGATTACGTTGTGGAAGTGATTTCCAATTTTCTCCGACAGGTTTATGCAGACCAAAATCCTGTTTTCTAGAAATTCCAAATGGTGACTCCCTTTCATCCTATTTCAGCGCTGAGGGAGGCACTACAATTCAATGCGATGAAGGGTATTTACCATCATCCACCACTCCATTGCACTGTGGGCCTGACGGCACTTTTACAACGGCCGCAAATGTAAACATCGCCTGCAACCCTATTCGATGTGAATATCAAGTACCAAATGGAAATATTCTCTCAGCAAATTATAATGAAAATGCTCAAATTAACTGTATGAGTGGATACCAACTGACTGGTAACAACCAAAGTACTCAATGCCAAAGTGATGGACGTTTTTCAGTACAGACACAAAGTAATATTTGTGAGGGAGTAAGGTGTGAGGCAGAATTAACTAATGGAAATACATCAAGTATATCCCATCGATATGATTCGAATCCATCTATTGCAACCTATAGGGTAACGTGCCCTAATTCGAAAACTCCAAGCATTCCTGAAGTACGATGTAATCAAAATGGAGAATTTATTAACCCAACAACTAGTGAAGTTGTTAATCAAGTTATATGTGAAAACTCATGCCAAATTCCGGAAATTGCACATTCAAACTTTCCCGAGGCACAATCAATTATTTCGGGAAGTTCAATAACAGTTGATTGCAACCTTGGCTATGAAGGTTCCCAAAGCTATCAATGTATTAATGGAGCAATTCTAAGTAATAATTTACCTATCTCAAATTTTCTCCGCTGTACTCCTCAAGCATGCGAAGAAAAATCTTTTCAATACTCTGATACAATTGCAAGAGGTGTAACAGGAGATGTTGTAAGAATTACTTGTAACAATGGAAGAGTCGAGACAACAACTTGTCGAGCACCAAATTCCCAAAATATGACAGGACAATTTGATAATATAAGCTGTTCATCAGATCAATGTTCTCTTCCTCCAATTGAGAATTCAAATATTATTTCGTCTCAAGTAATTAACACCAATCAACAAATTGAAGTACTCTGTAACAATGGATATTCACTTTATAAAGGGCCACAACCATCAGAAGAAAATAGTGTCTCATTAAACTGTTTAGAAAGTGGATCATTTGATGAAATGAATATTTCATGTAGAGCAAATAATTGCACACCAATAGATTTTGATAACTCTACTCTAGGAGAAAATCATGAACTTACCGCGGTAACGAATCAAAGTATTAATTTTACTTGCCTCCAGGGTTATGAAGACAAAGCAACTGGTGAACTTCAGGGGACAGTAACATGTCAGGAAAACGGTCAATTTTCAGATGATCGCTGCGTGCCAAAAAACTGCACCCCCTCTAGAATAGTAAATTCAAAATTATACCAAGAGGAAGGAAGTTTAACAGGTAGAACTGGAGAGCGAATAGATGTGATATGTGATGGAGATTTCATTGGTGGAGGAGAAATAATTTGCCAGGCAGATGGAACTTTCACTCACGCACAATGTGACTACATAAATCTTGATTCAGAGATAAATAGTCTCGCCATGATAGAATCTAATTTCATGGAAGAAATTCAAGAAGAAAAAGACCCTCTAAAAAGTCCGATTTTGGCCGGCAGGTTTTACTTATACAATTTATTAAGCAACATATATGACCTCGAAAACATACTTAGCTCCAACACTTATGAAAATGGTGAGTATGACGATGATGGAGAAGCTGTCGTAATTACCGATCAAACCACTGTGAAAAAGATATTAGAATCAAACATATTATTAAACTATGTTGCCCTCGGCGACTCATGTGATGCATCAGAGCAGTATTTCCCATCAATTGACTCAAGCTACCTTGATTTTTCTCAGGAATTTCTTTTTTACGAAGACCTCCCCCCTTTTAGGAAATGTGTAGATGCGGAATTTTTCTCAAAGATGAGAACTCCTGCAAGTACTCTTCGAGAAGGATGGAGAATTTCAACGTGTAAGGATATTAATATCAACTTTGATGAGAGTAAAAAGCCACTTTCATTAATATTTGAGCACTTTAACAATTTAGAAATAAATAACGAATCATTAAAATATGCTTATCATCTCTTTAATCCATTCCATGAAATTTCTCAAAATGGGCTTAAATCGTTTCATCCATTTTATAACAATATTCCTGACGATTCATATTTAAATAACCAGTCAACAAATCCCATCATATTTGAGCTAGCTAATTCTCTTCCTCAAACTGAAAAATGGGAATATATTTTTAATACTCTATGCATAGATCCATCTATGGAATTACTAACGAGGTAAAAATGATAAAAAGTAGAAAAAAATATTTAATTGATAAAAGGTTCCAGCTAGGTTTTATATATAAGTTTATGCTTTTAGCATTAGTGAACATCTCAAGCTTTTACTTTATAAACCATCTCTTTTTTAGTAATCTTTTTAATAAAGGCAACGAATTAGGCTTAGATAAAGGGCACCCATACTTTTTATTTTTAAACGATCAGCAGTCATTAATGCTTTATTATTTCATTATAATTTCAATAATAAATTTTGGTCTCATAACATGTTATGGAATTTTTTTTAGTCATAAGATTGCAGGCCCTTTAAAGAGGTTATCTCAAATGCTCAAAGGAGTAAAAGAGGTAGATGATTTTTCAAAAGTAACATTTAGGAAGGGCGATTACGTGGGTGAACTAGAAACAGAATTCAATAATGCAATTTCAAGAATAAAGAGCAAAAAATGAAACGACTCATCACATTAACTATTGGGTCATGTGTTTTACTAATAGTGTTGGCTACCATTATTTTTAAAAAACCTATCCAAAGAATTAATAAACACTCCCACTTATCAATAAGAGCATTGGCTTCATCAATGGAAGGCATTGACACCCACCAGTTCACCAAACAGCATCAGCCTTATCTTGATTACATAAACAACAAATAAAACCTAGAGCTCCCCTATGTGTTGGGCATGAGAAGCTCTAGGATTACTTTACTTAGTTACACAACTTGGAAGACCTCTAAAAGCACGATTTTCGGCTATTCTTGCAACTTTGGCAGCTCCCCTCTTGTAAAACAACGTTGTCATATCACCTGTACTATTATCTCGCATTCGCGAAACCTCAAGGTCTACATCTACTTTTCTCACAAATGATCTTCTGACCCGCCTTTCGGAATACCAAATATAAATTTCCCCAACTAGGCTATCATTTTTTATTTTCTTCATATCATCAAGATACACAGCATACTTAAAATGATGGATACTCAGCGTATCTTTTTGCGTACCGAGCAAAGGACCACGTTGCGTCCCCCCCTTGAACAAACAAGTTCAAGACTTAGAATGGTTAAAATGAAAGAAGCTTTGCGTGGTCTTTTGGCTTAATATTTGGGTGGTAAAATTCGTTTAGCACAAAAGTTAGCACAATTAAGCCCACTGGAAGAAGTAAGAGGAAGTACGAGGAAGTTTCATCAATGTAAGAAAGATAAAATACTGAAACCACATACGAATAATTATAACAATTTACTTGAAGTAACTAAAAATGATCAAAATCTTAGTGATTACGGTGGAGGATTCTTTAGGAACTTCATCATTTTAGTATCTTAAATAATGACTAAGCCAAATTAAGCCAGAGCTAATTGCCAAAAGTTAACGACACAAAAAACCCTCTATCCATGAGGGGAAAAAATAAAATTAATATAATTTTAAATTTTATTGAAAAAGATCATTGGTATTCAAAGAAAAACTGAGTTCTTCTGGATCAAACTCTAGGCATTTTGTTGCATCTTTCGTTTGAACTCCCGCTAACCTTAAACAGTCATAAATGAATTTAAAAAGACTGCTGCTAATTCATGTCTGCCAGCAACATTTGCTTTATCGTAGATAATTGTTGCTTGATTACGAACTGTTCTTTCACTGGTATTTCTAAGCTTTGCAATTTCTTTGATTGCTAGCCCTTTTACAAGATAGTAACAAACATCCTCTTCACTCTTTGAGAGGCTCCATTTTTTATAGTGGCTATTAAGTAGTGAATTTAAACTAGTTTTATAAAATGCAACTTCTTGTTCTGTAAATTGTAGTTTATTGTCTAAAGTCTGAATGCTTTCATTTAAGACATCGACTTCAAAGATTGCATCTTGATACCATCTCCATAACAGCGAAATACCAAGAACAACTAATATAATTGTAAAGATCTCATGAGTTGAAGAAATTAGTAATTCAAAGATTGAGTCTTGGACTAATTCTTCTCTTGTAAAGCCAGCCAGAATATCAAAAACTAATAAAAGTAAGACGACTACAAGAATCATAAGTGTAATTTTCTTTCTAGACCTGGTGTCCAAACTAACCTCTTCAAAAACCTATGTTACCGAAATCACTAAGGCGTGGGACATAACTCCCATAAAAAATTATAAATTATTTAAACTTATAAGTCATCTGACTCAAGACATTAATGACTAAATCCACTTTAATATGAAGAGAATATTGAGTCCACTCTTCCAATTGAAGACACTTAATAATATGAAAGAAATTAGTGGAGATTAATTAATGATGAACTATTTCAAAATTAAAAAAGCAGTTATTCTAGGCGTACTATTTTTAACCACTCTTAACATTCTGGCAGATACTACAAGAAACCCAACCGGTCCTTGGTATATGCAAGACTATGATGAAAGTAGTTGGCGTATTGATGGACTCGTAGGTCTAAGTGCTCAACCAACCTTTCCTGGCTCGGATGAAACAGAAACAGGCTTTGCACCGTTTGTGCGCTATATGGTTAAAGATAAATATAATAATCGCTACGCAATATATCCTCTTGGTATTTCAGGATCATTTGATTTATCTGAGAATTTAAACTTTTCTCTTCAGCTAGAATATGAAGCTGGTGGTGATGGAGAAAGTGCGGACTTTGAAGGACTAGATGAAATAGAAGACACGATTGATGGGAACTTTCTTTTTTCATACCGTTGGGGAAGCTCATATATTTATGCATCGCTACAACCTGACGTTCTTGGAAAAGGCAAAGGACTCGTATGGTTTTTTGGTGGAGGATATGATTGGCAAATAAATGAATCATTTGCTCTAAGAACAAAACTTGGATTAACTGGTGGAGACAACACTCATATGGATACTGAGTTTAACATAACAAGCGCAGAATCTGCTCAAACTGGACTTAATGTTTATGATCCAGAAGGTGGTGTAAAGAATATAGAATTCTCAGTACAAGTTGAATACACACATAATAAATATTGGAGCTTGTTTTCCGCAACACAACTAGAAAATTATCTAGGCGAAGCAGCGGATAGTCCTCTATCAAAGAGCGATGTTACCGTTGGTACTGTATTTGGTGTGCTGTTTAGATATTAATCGAGAAGGAGTTGAATAAGGATTTTATGAAAGGTTTTGATTTTTCTAAAGAATGAATGCTCTTACTTAAGATATCGACCTCAAAGGTTGAATCCTAAAAAAATTCTTCTTTTGTAAGACCTGCTACGGTGAAAACTGACAGTTTCAGCTAAGAAAATACGTGCAACTTTTTGATTATTTATCCCTATAATTTCAATTAGATAAAAAAAGCCAAGAAGTTAGTTAACTTTTGGCGTTTTCGCTGGCTGTATAACCACAAAAAAGAATTAATGGATAAACCTAGTGAGTTTCAAGAATTATTATTTTCACAAGGAAACGATGTCGGAAACATTGCAAAAAAGGTTTTTCCTAATGGGGTTGAGATCATTCAAAAATATAATGAAGTAGAACTTGCCCTTGAAAAAACCAATGAGGCGATTCATAGTGGTGCTGAGGTTCTTTTTGAGGCAGCCTTTATGTTTGATGATGTTCTTGTTAGAGCAGATATTATTAAGAAAAATAAAGATAATTCCTGGGACCTTCTTGAAGTGAAATCCTCATCTTCCTGGAAGAAGGTTCACTGCTTAGATTTAGCAGTGCAAACATACATTCTAAAAAACTCAGGGCTTAATATAAGATCGTCTTCTATTATGCATTTAAACAAAGAATACATCAGAGGCGACTCATTAGACTTGGTTGAGTTATTTGAAATTTCAAATCTTGATAAGGAGATTACTGAGGAGCTCAAACAGGTACCCAAGTATCTTGAAGAGATAAAATCTGTAATTTCTAAAAAGAAGGAACCAGAGGCGGATATAGGCTCCATATGCAAATCACCTTATGAGTGTGAATTTAAATCTACATGTTGGAAAAATGTTGGAGAGAACTCAATTCATAAACTAACAAGAATTAATGATAAAAAAAGAGCTGATTTAATTCAATTGGGTGCAGAGTTAATAACGGATATCCCTGATGGATTTAAATTAAGTGATTCTCAGCAAATCCAAGTCACTTCTGCAAAAAACAACAGTGAGCATATTGAGACTTCACCCATTATCGATTTTTTATCTGAATTAACCAACCCGCTCTATCATCTGGACTTTGAGACTCTCCCCTCTGCTGTTCCTCAATTTAAAGGATATCGACCTTACCAGCACTATACGTTTCAGTACTCTCTTCACGTTGAGCACAAAAACAAATTAGATCATCATGAATATTTAATGAATGAGATAAAGGAACCAAAAGAATTACTAGAAGATCTTATTAAGAATATAGGAAAGACTGGCTCAGTTATTGTCTACAATGCAACTTTTGAGAAGCAGCGCTTACTTGAGCTTGCGGCGCTATTTCCAGAGTTCACTGAAGACATTAATAACATTGTAGATAGACTTTGGGACTTAATGACCCCATTTCAAAAGAAATGGTATTACTCTCCTGAATTTTACGGATCCTACTCCATTAAATATGTCCTTCCTGCAATGGATAAATCACTAAGCTATAAAGATCTTGAGATAAGAAAAGGCGACCAAGCAATTGCAGGTTTTTTAAAATTCATAGAAGAAACTGATGAAATTAAAAAGACCAAGATTAAAAATAACCTTCTTGAGTACTGCAAACTAGATACATACTCTATGGTTGTCATCCTAAGAGAACTTCAAAACAAAGTTAAGGATGAAGCTGCTTAGATACTATGAGTCCTTAAATGATTTAAGAAAATTAAAAACAACATCAAGCTTAGGTTCGTCTAAATCGTCTATTAGCTTTTTGCATGACTCTTTTTTATGAAAGAGAGGATCCATAGCTGTTATTTCATTAGTCCAAGTATCATTTGAAATACCTAAGACATTTAAAAACTTTGATGTATACACAGTAGTTACTGTCTCTCTACCCACTTCAAATTGCATCACCCTGGTTGGGGATAATTCCATTAAGTCTGCTAACTTTCTGATCGAAATACCGCAATCAACTCGAAGCCTCTTTAATAATTTTGACTCCCTAGTCTCAATAATTTCTAAATTCCTTTTACTCATCAATGCTCTCCTTCGCTAAAGATAAGTTAGTGTGGAATCCGACAAAAGGGTTCTGTATGTACAGCTTTGTACAGCTATGCGATCTGTTTATTAATGGTACTTTTGAGCATTAAGCCAAAATTCACCATCGATTTTCAAGCACCATCGATTTTGGCTTAATCTAAGCACAAATCAAGCCAACCAATGACAGTCTACGTTGAGAACTGAAAGTTTCAGCAAAGAAAATTCGTGTAACTTATTGATTATTTATCCCTATGATTTCAATTAGATAAAAAAAAGCCAAGAAGTTAGTTAACTTTTGGCGTTTTTGCTGGAGGAGACGACCGTATTCGAACCGGCGACTGTACGGATTTAAATTAACTAAACAAATCTAAAATAATATCAGTAAACAAATTTAATATTATTATGTGAAATTACGATATAGCTCTATGATGGAAGAAGATGATTTCCCTAGCTGGAACCTAAGTCAAATTTACGAGTCCTTAGACAGTAAAAAACTACAGGATGATTTCAAGCACATCATAGAAAAGTATGAAATTTTTAAAAAAAATTTAGTAAATTGTAATGATTTTGAGAAAATAGCTGCGGCAGCAGAAATTAAAAATCAATTTGAAATGGTCGCCTATAATATTTTTTATTTTCATGTATGCACTTATCGAATTGACTTAAATAACTTATCCGCAAAGAATGGTTTAAGTAGAATCCATAAAATTGTAGAAAAATTTAAGGTACTTGAAAAGAAATATAAATCCGCGATCAGTAAACTATCATTGTCACAATTCAATCAATTTATCCAACTTCCCCACCAAAGGGGACTAGAGTTTTATAATCATGAAGTAAGAAAAAAAACCCATGACGATCAAACTAAAATTATCCCGAAGAATGAAGCTTTTGCATTAAGTGATAAACACCAAAAATTATTAATAAAATTAAAAAAACTAGACAATAAGGAGCAAACTTTTAAGGATCATGCAAACGAAGCGTCACAAATTTTATCAGAGATTTTCGATTTAAGAATTAAAGAGGATAAAATTTTATATAAAAAGAACTATAGGCACAATTTTTTAACAACAAGCATTCACGGATCACGCTTAAAGGAATCAACATTCAATCATTTTATTAAATCCCAAAATGATGCAGTTAAAATTGGACAAAAAGCGGTAGAGAGAAAGTTAAAGTATTTAAAAAAAAATAACATCTCACTAAAAAACTTACCAGAACTAGAAAAATATAAAAAAATCAATGCATCATTCTCTTTTAACGAGTCAAAAAGTTATATACTCGAGGCTCTATATGACTTTTCTAATGATATTGGAGATTTCGCATTTGGACTTTTTAAAGAACAAAAAATTCAAATGAAAAAAAGCCAAGATATGTTTCCAAATGGTTTTACTTCAAGATTTTATAAAAACCAGACAC
>MDTG01349668.1_pt1 | contig 11405 bp, 10 predicted proteins | sample 811421 | NCBI WGS metagenome assembly MDTG01 (sample SAMN05326645, study PRJNA326480) | marine metagenome | isolation source: seawater | place: Pacific Ocean: South East | collected 2011
TCTGACATTAACATTTATAATTTCTTTTTTTTCAAGACTCTTTTGGTATAGAAATGATTTGTTGTATTTTAAAAAACTATTAAACAAAGGACCGTCAATATTTTTAAGTATACAGGCTTCAAATATTGAGTTAATCTCTTCTGATATTTTATCGTTTTCAAACTGCTGCTTTTGAATATTGTTTTTATTAGATAAAACTACTGTACCTTGTGAGGAACAGTAGTCAGAAGGTAGGACTAAATTAATAAAAAATAATAAAAAGAATATGTTTTTTACATATTTCAAATATTTCACCTTGCTAAATTGTGGATAGCAAAATTTAATATTTTTATATAAAATACAAAAAAGAAATTATTTTCTTAACTTAGACTTTAAAAATATTTCTTCGGGGATTTCTACATCGAATTGAATATCTTCTATAATCCATTCGGTACCTTTGCTATTCTTTTTCAATTCATCTTTAAAAATAAATTTCCCTGGGAACCATCTTCCTTGAAACTTTTTAATATCTGACATTGAAGTTGATTTTAATAACTTACCACTTTTTGCATAGAGTTCTTCTTTGATAGGTAAAAAGTACTCGGAATCAACCCACTCTCTTCTCTTTGGATAAGATATATCATCAGATAAACCTTCTAAAAATAACACATAACATAACCTGCCTTCAATTATTTCTTCTCTTTCAAATTTAGCAGAATATAACAATTCAAGCGGCTTATCTTCCATTACATCATTATAAGACATATCTGATCCCATGATTGACTGCCTAAGCATATGACCAGAAATTTGAATAATTCTATCAGTTTGGGGGGAATATGTAAAAAGTTTATCTTGAATTTTTAACATTTTAGTTCCACTCTCCCTAGGAGGCGACAAATATTCAGTAAATGCCTTATCAATACCTGCAATCCAATTTTTTGATACTATTGTTCTTGAACCTCTTCTTCCATGAACAATCATTTTACTTGTAAGCACTCTTGTTTTTGAATTAAGATTTTTATCAATTCTAGATATAATCTCATCAACAGAAATACGATCTGATTTACCAAATAAAATTCCCGTAAATAATAATATTTTAAAAAAAATCATGATTCTAACTCCTTAAATAGCTGTGCAGTTTCCCTTTTATAAATTGCTCTACCTGCTAATATAGTTCCAAATAAAGTTGCTAATACACCTGGAATAAATCCTAAATAATATAAACTAGGTGTAACTTTAGGATAAAAAATATTAGGCATTGGAAAATTTGATGACGATAAGGCATCCAAACCTTTAGAATAATCTAAACCGTGAGACTCAAAAAATGTAGTTACTGAAATACCTAAAATAGTGCCAATTAAACTTCCAACAAATCCAATTATTAAAGATTCTATTACTAAAGAAATAAAAATATGATTTTTCGTTTCTCCAATTGCAATCCTCATACCAATCTCACCATATCTTCTCAATCCACTCATAATTCCCATATTCCATAATAATACTGTTACAACAAATAAAATTATACCTAAAATTATTGCTATAATAACATCACTAAAATCAATCATTGTTCCCATCTGATTCATATCTCTTAGAGCTAGCATAACCAAGCTATATGGATCTAAAATATTATTATAATTTTTATTAAAACTATTCTTAATCAAAACTGTTTCATCATTGTCAAAAAAAAGGTTTTTCTGATAACCTAATATTTCTGAAGCAGAATTTTTCATATCTAAAGCAAATCTTGCTCCTTCAATATCAACCATCATCATATCTCTATCTATTGGACCCATTCTCAAATTAAATATACCTGATACAGTAAAATTATAGGTCGTAAATCCTCCGTCCATTGTAGAACCAATAAAAGTAACGATTTTCCCAACACTGAGATTTAATCTTTCAGATAAATTATTACTAATGATAATATCATTCTTGTTTTGAGGAATAGATCCAACTAATATTTTATTTTCTAACTCCCATATATCAAATTGAGTAGATCCTTTTGAAAGAAAATCAATACCCAAACCAATTGCTGGACTTTGCACCAATGTCTCTCCATTATCATTAGGCACATCAAGTAATCCTGCAAAAGTTATTCTTGGAGTCCAAATATAATTTTCATAATCGTTATTTAGAGTATTTAAAATTTCATTAACATTAATCATTGCTAAATCATTTGGTAATAATTGATATTCATCATTGTAGGCATTTGTTACTACTTTTAAATGCCCTGAATTAACTAAGGCTGTATTTAAAAAAAGAGAATTGTAAACACCATTTAAAAAACCGCTAAAAAAGATTACAATAGCTACGATTAATGTTGTTATTAAAGTAGGGAAAAAACTTCTTGAACGATCTCTTTTAAGGCCTTTAATTATAAAAGCAATCATATCGTAATTTTTCCTCTAATTGCATCAACCGGATTTAAATTTGAGATTCTTTTTGATGGTAAATAGCTAACAATTAATACAATTAAGCCTACGATTATAACAGTAGAAAAAATCAATAAAGCTGAATATATAGGTATCAATCTTTTAGCAATTATTAAACCTAAATCAGAATAATCTATAGGAAGTGGAACTCCATATACACTGAAATAATATAGCAAAGGGCCAAAAACTATTGTTCCAAAAATTGAAGCTAAAACCGCATTCAGAGCTCCTTCTGTAGTAAACAATAAAACTATCTGACTTCTTTTCATACCAATAGCCATTAACGTACCAATTTCTCTAGTTCTTTTAAAAATTGAAAGTATTTGCGCATTAAAGATTCCTACAGCTGCTAAAAACAATAACAATATATAAATCATAATTGCATTAGGCCTGTCAAGATCTATAATTGTTTGCATGTCTCTTACAAGATATTCAACATCTCTTTTTACCCATTCACTAGGATTAATGTTTGCATCATCTTTCACAACAACATAAGTTGCATGACCATCCATATCTAGAATGTTCTGAGCTGTTTCTAGAGGAATCCAAATATGCCCCATATCAATTTTAAAATTACCTGAATCCATTATATCCACAATTTCACCTTCCATAGCATCATAAACATTATTATTATCTAACCAACGCAAAGTAAAGGTATCACCTATTTTCAAATTTGAATATTCAGACATTCCCTTACCAATTAAAATTGGAATAGTTTGCGAAGTATGATTTAATAGATTTTTTGTTGGAATCTTTAATATATCTTGGTCTAATGTAATTCCCTTCATTAATACTGGCATAATTCTACCATCCGGATAAATAGCAGCTTGACTAACTAATACCTCCAAAGCATTCTTATCATTAACAAGTGACTTTAACAATGACGGGGTTTTTGAATGGGAATTTTCAAATGAAATAGGATCTAGAGGATCATAATCAGGATGCCAATAAGCTCCATTAGCTACTTCAGTATCAATAGAAACTCTCATAGCATGTTTAATCATACCTTCATACATACCAGAAGAAAAAATTATCATAAATAAAGAAATTGAAGTTACAAGAACATTAAGCCATGTTCTAATTCCAGCGCCAATTAAATTCTTGTAAGCTATTTTAAGAATCATCTGGAATATTTAAATCTTTTCATCTTTTTGAATTATGCCATCATCTAAATAAACAATTCTTTTTAAGTATGACATGATTTTTTCATCATGAGTTGCAAAAATAAAGGAAGTATTTAAATCTTTATTTAAATTTTTCATAATTTTCATTATGTGATGCGAATTTTCAGCATCTAAATTAGCTGTTGGTTCATCAGCTAAAACAATTTCAGGTTGATGCACAATAGCTCTTGCGATAGCAGTACGCTGACACTGCCCACCACTTAATTGATTAGGCCTTGAATGAACCTTATCCCCAAGCCCTACCCAATCAATTGCTTGTAAAACTTTATCTTTCCTATTTATTTCAGGAACATTATTTAAAATCAACGGAAGTTCAATATTTTCATATACGGAATATACTGGAAGTAAATTATAACTTTGAAAAATAAAACCCATTGATTTCCGTCTTAAAAAAGATCTTTCAGTATCTGAAGATTTTTCAATAGTCTTATCTAAAACTTTAACAGATCCTTGGGATGATGAATCTAGTCCACCAATTATATTTAATAAAGTGGTTTTACCTGATCCCGAAGGCCCTACCAATCCAAGAAACTCTCCTTTATTAATATCTAAATTAATATTACTAAGGGCCGTAAAGAAATCACCGCCAATTCTATACTTTTTACTTAGATTTTTTATTTCAATTACTGATTTTTTCATAATTTTTGCACGATATGCACGTTTATTTTAAAAATAAATAACAATTTTAACAAGTAATTAATTAATGATCATAAATAAATACCAATTCAAAACCGTTAGATGAGCTATTTGAATTGTGACTTAAAATAAAATCTAAATTAAAATAATCAAAAGTATTTGACCATCTAACAAAGCTTAATGAATAATCATCTTCCCAATCATATATTGATATCAATGTTAAATCGTTAAAAATATCAACATCAAAATTAAAACTTAATGCAGTACTATATCTATGTTCATAATCAATAAAATCATTATCGGCAAACAAAAAATACGAGTACATAGTTTCAGTCAAGAAAATAATGGGGATATATCCATTCGGTATTGATAAATCAAGTCCAAATGATATAAGATCAACTCTTTTTAAAACTACTGGATTTTTCACAAAATAAAACGATGATTCAAACCAAGCTCCTAATAACCCATCATATCTATAATCAAAGCCTAGTCTATAATTCTCCTTAAAAGATAAAATACTAACTAAATCTTCAAAAGTAATATCAAAACCATTATCCATCTGAAAATTAGGAATATTTGAAAACTGATTTAAAAAATGATTTTTATTTTCATTGTCCAAAAAATATGTGAAAGCCCACTCACCTGATTTATCTGAAATTTCAAATCTAAAACCAATCGAAGGATTTTTACTACTATTGTCAATTGCCCAAAACCAAAATCCATAAAAATTATTAGGATTAAATTTAAACCTTATTGATTCAACACCCTTAGTACGATTTGTTGTATTTGTAAAATCAATATCATCAAACCAATTCAATGGCCTGAAAATAGGTGACTGACCAAATGAAATTTTTTGCAAACCAATTCTAATATCCAGCTTTGTGTCAGTATATCTTGACCAATATCTATACCTGCTACCATCTGTTAAAATATTATCACCTAAATATTCTCTTTCTATTTTATATGAAAATTCAAAACTTATTTGTTTGAAATTATTAATATTTTTATTTAATGACAACTTAGGAATATAAGCTATTTTATAAGAATTAATTACATCACTTCCACTTGAACTACCTAGCCATAATTGACCACTAAACGTATTTGAAAATAAAAAACCAATATAGAAAAATAATAATAAACTAACTTTCATCAATCTTTTTCTGTAAATATTTGCTTAAGCCAATAGAATAAATAAGAACTGAAATCATCATCCAAATCACAATAAATTTTTGAGCTATAACATGCTTATAAAGATCTTGAGGTGAAGTTCTAGGATCATCTAAATAAAACTCTGAATAAAAAACGTAAGATAATACCACTAATCCAAAAATTATAAAATTATAACCATACTTATTTTTAAAATCATCTGTTTTAAAAATTAATACTGAATACAAAATAGATGTAATAAAGACTAAACGAAACGCCCAATGAGCAAAAAAAATATGCATCATAGGATTGTTGAATTCATCTAGAAATAAATTTGATGGCGTAAATGCAACTCCAATATAACAAATACCAGCTAAAACTCCACAATTTGAAGCAATTTTTGATAATATAAAATTTTTAATAAAAATATTTCTCATATTGTAAAACAACAATGAAAAACATAAGCCAACTAGAATTAAACTAAAATTAAAAATCAGACAACTTATAAAGTTATCTTGACCTGAATAACTAATAGTTGTCCCTAAATCACTAAAAAAATTATATGAAAATGAATAACCTATTTGATGTGGATTACTTATGTTTCCTCCTGGATAGAAAAACATAGCTACAACGTTGAGAATAAAAAAAAGTGAAACATCAATTTTTGGGAATTTATCGATAAAAAATTTTATATTCATTTAATTAATTTTTTTACAATTGAAGGGTCTGCAAGTGTTGATATATCTCCAATATTTTCTAAATCATTTGACGCAATACTTCTTAAAATTCTTCTCATTATTTTTCCAGATCTTGTTTTTGGTAAAGATTCTGTAAATTGAATTATATCCGGTACAGCATGTGGACCTATCATTTCTTTAACTTTATTTTTAATTCCTTTATCAGCCTGATCAATTGACTGTCCTGACATAAGAGTTACAAAAGCATGAATACCTTCGCCTTTTATTTCATGAGGATACCCCACTACAGCTGCTTCAGCCACTTTTTCATGAGCACCTATGGCACCTTCAATTTCAGCAGTACCCAATCTATGTCCAGAAACATTTAAAACATCATCGACTCTTCCTGTTATCCAATAATATCCATCTTCATCTCTTTTTGCGCCATCACCAGTAAAATAATAACCTTTGAATTGTGAAAAATAAGTATCAATAAATCTTTGATGATCACCATAAATTGTTCTCATTTGTCCTGGCCAAGATTTTTTAATTGCTAAATAACCACTACAGGGAGATTCATCAATTTCATTTCCATCTTGATCTAATATCACTGGATGAATTCCAAAAAGTGGTAATGTTGCAGAACCTGCTTTTAGATCTGTTTCAAAAGGAATTGGAGAAATAAGAATCCCCCCTGTTTCAGTTTGCCACCAAGTATCAACAATTGGACAATTATTTTTACCAACAACCTCCTTATACCAATTCCATTCTGGAGGTTTTATAGTTTCTCCGACTGTTCCAAGAATCCTTAATGATGATAAATCACATTTATCAACATACCCATCTCCCTCTTTCATTAATGCTCTTAAAGCAGTTGGGGCAGTATAAAAGCTATTAACCTTGTATTTTTCAATAATTTCCCAAAATCTACTAAAATCAGGATAATTTGGCACACCTTCATACATTAATGTTGTAGCACAATTGCTTAAAGGACCATAAATAATATAAGAATGACCAGTAATCCAACCAATATCAGCTGTGCACCAATAAATATCACGCTCTCTATAATCAAAAACAAGCTCGTGAGTATAAGACACATAAACCATATATCCTCCAGTAGTATGCAAAACTCCTTTAGGCTTACCAGTAGAGCCTGATGTATACAAAATAAAAAGAGGGTCTTCTGAATCCATTACCTCAGGTGGGCAAAGATTAGACTGATTATCAATTACTTCATCCCACCATAAATCTCTATTTTTCAACATAGAGATATTATCACTAGTTCTTCTAACAACAATAACTTTGACAATTGAATCACAATTTATAAGAGCTTTGTCTGCATTAATTTTCATAGGGATATTTTTCTTCAATCCTCTAACACCGTAATTCTGGGTAATCAAAAATTTACACTTAGAATCATTAATTCTTTCAGATAATGAATCTGCAGAAAATGCTCCAAAAACAATTGAATGTATTGCTCCTATCCTTGCACATGCCAACATAGCAATAGCTAATTCAGGAATCATTTGCATATATATACAAACTCTATCTCCTTTTTTAACTCCTAAGGATTTTAATCCATTTGAAAACTTTGATACCTCTGATAATAATTCATTATAACTATACTCTTTATTATTTTCAGGATTGTTTCCCTCCCATTTTATTGCGATCTTATTTCCAAAACCATTTTCGACATGTCTATCAATACAATTATATGAAGCATTGAGTTTCCCATTTTCAAACCATTTTATATTAGCATTTAAGTAATCAATTTCTGAGACTCTATCAAAAGAATTATACCATGAAATTCTTGTTGAAATATCCTTCCAAAATAAATCTGATTTCTCAATTGATTCCTTATACTGAATTTTGTAATCTGCTTTCAAACTAAGACCTCTTTAATTATAAACCAATACATTAATAAATTACTCTAAGTATCATAAAAATAATAAATTTATAAGTAATTAAACATAGAAAAAATAATGATTTTTTAAACTTTGAAAATATTCAATAACATTAAAAAATTATAACTAAAAATAACATTTTTTTTGATTCAAATCACATAAAATTGTATTTGTGCTTGCAATCACATTTCAAATTTGAAATTTAAACTAAAATTGAATTGAAAATTGGGAGAAAGTCATGAAAAACATAAATAACGAAGAAACAAAATGCATTAAAGAATTGTGTGTAGAAAATCCATATATAGTTTTAAAAACAGAATTCGGAATTGGACATTATAGATTTGTTGATTGCAAGGATCTTAAAGGTGGAACAGTTTTAGAATTCAAACTTTTACAAGATAATAAGTACAAAGATACCGGCAATATAAATGAAAATATTGGAGAAATGTGCTTTTTAACTATAGGTCAATTTATCTACATTCACAACAATCTTGCTTTTGCTTAAAATTGATTTATTGCAGTTACTAAAATCTTATATTAAATTAAGTTATGACAAAAAAGAAGAAATCTCTAAAATCAAAAGATAAAAATAGCATAATTAGTGGAATCGGCCTTTTGATTTTTTGCTTAGTATTTATATCAATTTTGAGTCTTAGATTTATTCAATCTGAATCAAGTGATGCTAATAAACGATACTGTCAGGATTGCAGTTTAAAAACTGGTTCACCAGTTTATCACAGCCTAAGCGATAATTTAGACACTGATGAAATATGGTGTGAAAACTGCAACAAATGGCATGCGCCAAAAACTGAGGAGTCCATACCCTCTATTAATTAAATGCCCGAATTACCAGAAGTTCAGACTGTTGTGAGCAATTTAGCTCCAAAAATAAAAAACAAGACCATATTAGATTATAGAGAATTTTGGCATAAAGTCAATTACACACAAAACACTTCAATACTTAAAAAAGAAATTAATAAGCTTAAAATAATCGATGTTGATAGAAAAGGTAAATATATAATTATCATTTTAAAAAAATACTATCTTGTATTTCACCTAAGGATGACAGGCTATTTACATGTATCAAATAAACTACCCAAAAACAGAAAGCATATGAGATGCTATTTTAAGCTAAATGATTCTTATTTTTTGATATTTGAAGATATAAGGAAATTCGGGGGATTCTATTTTTTAAAGGACTTAGAATTAATCAATAAAAAAATTGGAATAGATGCTTTAGATGAAAAACTAACTTTAAATTATTTATTTCAAAAAACATCAAAAGCAAATAGAAAAATAAAATACTTTCTTCTAGACCAGAAATACATATGTGGACTTGGCAACATCTATATTGATGAAATATTATGGGATTGCAAAATACATCCAGAAAAAACATCTAGTAAAATTAAAAAAAACAAAATTAATGAGTTGATTTATTCTATTAAAAAAAACCTAAATAAATCAATCAAACATCATGGTACAACTATATTAAATTTCAAATTTGACAATATGAAATCTGGAAATTACAAATCTGAACTGAAAGCATATGGACTTAATGGCACTCCATGCTATCGTTGCAAAAATAAAATAATAAAAAAGAAAATTTGTGGGAGGTCATCTTTCTATTGCCCATCATGTCAAAAGTTATAACTAATTGTAACTTTAATTTTTTATTATAAATATTGTTAATAAATTCAAATATGGTAAAGATATTACTTACAACAGTTATTTTATTGAATACAATTATTTCTGAAATTTTGTATGAACAAGGAGTGTTAAAGGAATTTATTGGTGGAGATTGCCCCTCTTGCCTTTATGATAATTTCATAAATCATACATCTGAAGGTATTGCGCAGAATGGATATAATATTTATGCGCCTGAATATCTAGATATACAAAATAATGATTTCGGTGATTACAAAATTTTAGAATCAAATAGTGAAACACTTAACTACTGGAAAACTATTTTTGAAAACTTTCTAGCTAGAAACTACAATCAAGTTGACTTACTTCTTTCTGATTCTCTTACATCTTTTAATTATCATATAACAGAATTTAATGATACAACTTTAAATAGAACATTTTATATGTTAAGAGAATATTTAGACTCTTCTTACTACGACTCTAATCGAGTAGAAATACCTGATGATGATATTATTGGAAGTTTCAGAAATGGATGGGGATTGTACATAATTAACCCTGAAGCATTAAACAAAGAAGTAATTGTTGAGGTTCCTCATCCAAATGATGATTTTATTTCGCCCTATGTAAGTACTGATTTATTCATAGAAACAAATGCATTTGCAATGATGGTTGCTGGAGCAGGTCGCGAAAAAAAATGGACAGAACAAGGAAGTTACAATAATGACAAATCTTTATCTGATCCTTCAAGAAATAGCAATAGTGTATTTCATGTTTTCCATGAAGTTCTATCTGATTCATTGGTTAATTTTGGTCCTCACTCTCCCATGGTATTTCATATGCATAGCTTTGATGAAAACCAATCTCATCAAAACTTTAATTCTGTAATTATTTCAGGAGGTCATGATGCAGAATTCGCCAATAAACCTATTAGGGACATTTCGGATAATCACTTTGATATTATTAATTTTACACAAGAACTCCCTATTGAAGAAAATTTCTTTAATAGCTTAACTACTCATCCACCTGTAACGATTGATAAATACTATCAAGTCCATTATGACAGCAGCTTTTACTATTATGGACTTGAAGATACAATACCTATTCCCCATGCTTACGAACTTATAGGCCCCACAAGCGCAGTACAAATGTCTTATCTTAGAAATTATTTTGAAAATCATCAAGTTTATGAACCATGGATTCAGATTGAATGTGATGAAAAACCAGAAATTTTCAATCAATATAATATCGATAATGAGACTCTATACTCTAATGATTTGCCTGTAACATATAAAAACTATAATCATTTGATACAATATTACCGTCCATTTATAAATGGCGTTAAAGATTACTTAGAAAATTGGCGTATATCAGACATAACGCCACCAACAACACCAAATAATTTAAAAACTATCTTTGATGGAGATCATTATGTTGAACTAAACTGGGATAAAACTGATGATACAAATTTCAAAACATATAAAATAACTTATGATAATATGGAATTGGATGATTCATCATACTCAATTGACTACCTTACCCACTCTCAACTTGGTGATTTAAGATTTAACGCTCTAATTTTAGATAATTTAATTCCTGGAGATGATTATACTTTCTCAATTGAAAGTATTGATTATTTTAACAATATTAGTAATACCAGTAATGTAGCTAATGATACAGTAATTGCACACCAGCCAATTTCAATCATTGAAAATTTTGAAAATGGTTTTTTAGAGTTAAATTCTTATATTGGTCAAGATGAAGATTCTGAAGATTGGTCAATTGATTCACTTAATACATTTTTAA
>MDTG01381931.1_pt1 | contig 11405 bp, 12 predicted proteins | sample 811421 | NCBI WGS metagenome assembly MDTG01 (sample SAMN05326645, study PRJNA326480) | marine metagenome | isolation source: seawater | place: Pacific Ocean: South East | collected 2011
GTCTCAGTTTTTGATGATGACAACATTCCTAAGATTATTAAAGATTTTATCCATGCTGAGACACTTGGCTCTAATCAAGTGATTATGTAAATAAAGACATGGCATTAGCCAATTATGGTTATCAAAAAATAATGAATAATGGTGATGAAGCCAGTGGTGATGGTTTTAAATTTAGAGGAGGAGGGATTTTTCAACTCTCTGGCAGAAAAAATTATACTAACTTTAAGACATGGTATAATAAGTATGATCCTGATAAAGACTTTGTGGGTAATCCTAGTCTTCTAAAAAATAATGATACAGTAGCCATAGTTAGTGCTATGTGGTTCTATAAAACTGAGGTTTTAGATCGTATTACCGTTGATTCCACAACTACGGTTAAGAAAGTTACTAAGAAGGTAAATGGAGGTAAAATAGGTTTAGATGATAGAAAAGCTCTATTCACTAAAGCAAAAGATTTAATAAAATAATCATGAAAAAATTAAAAGCTCTATATACTACTTTAGTTATCGTAGGAATATTATTCGCTGGAATACTTACACTTACAGCATTTACTAGTAATAATCCAAATGAGGATATAATCGGAACGTGGTTAAGTGAGAATGATACAAATTGGAAAATTGAATTCAAGTCTAATGGTAAATGCTATTGGTATTACACAGGTGACAGCACTGAGACTTATACCTATTCTATAAGTGACTTTTCTAATTCACTCGGTTCAACAACAGATTTTTGCGGTAAAACAGTATCTTCTGGTAGGACTGAAAGTTATTATTTGACGCTTACTGATTCTGATAGCGATAAATTATGTTATGAAATATTTGGATTAACTAATGATCATTTATCACTTAATTATTTAGGAACTTCTGAAATAAAGATATTTAATAAGTTATAAACTAATAAATTAAGTATATAAATATAATATAAAAGTCTGGTGTCAATAAGCTCGGCTTTTAAAGATAGTAGTGGATATAGTAGGTGTAAATTGCCATGAAGATGGTGATGAAAAACCGAATCTAGCTAGAACGAAAATATTTTCTTTGAGTAATGAAAGAGGTGAATTATTGACCTGCATCAAGGAATAGATTAAATAATTTGTTAAAGGCCTCATCTTTTTTATTTTTAGTGATTGCAATAGGTTCTGTAAGCCTACAAGAGTAAATGGTTAAAGTAATTATAATTGCGTAATTTCACCTTAAATTTATTATTAATAAAAGTGCGTTATTTTCTATTTATATACACGGTGCTTTCTTTTATTTCTTGCGACTATTTTTCTTTTGAAAGAAAAAAGAACGTTCAAGAGTTGGATACCATATTGGACAGATCTAGCGTAGATACCTTTCCTTCTTTTAGCGTTTGTGATTCGATTATCGATAAAATGAAAAAAGCCAATTGTTTTCGAAAAACCATTCACAGAGAAATTTCAGAAAGCTTGTGTAGCGAGAAGATTGCTGTACAAAAACTTATTGATGAGACCGTAGAGGTGAGCATCATTATTTTTGCAGATCATAGAATAGAATTAAAGTCAATTACTGCATCCAACTTTTTAAGAGAGCAAATTCCTGCTATTGATGAAAAAATTGGAAAATGTATTCGTGATTTGCCCAAAGTTCATGCTGCAATCAAACAAGGAATTCCAGTAACCTCAATCTACAAACTACCAATTAGAGTTAAATGGAACGATTAAACCCAAATTATACAACAGAACTTGTTAATAAAGTTATGAAACTACACTAAAATTGATTGTTTTCTTATTTTCAGCATAGCATCGTTATAGTTAAATTATGGGCTAAAGCTAGTTCAATATTTTCCAAAGCCCATCTTTGAGTTTTGTTAACCCCGTTTGAGCTACTGAAGAGATAAATAAATAAGGAACGTCTTGCGGTACTTCTTTGGCTAACTCTTCTTTGAGTTCTTCATCCAACATATCCGATTTAGAAATTGCTAAGAATCTTTGCTTGTCTAGCAATTCTGGATTGTGCTTTTTCAATTCGTTGAGAAGAATTTCATATTCTTTGGCGAGATCATCGCTATCTGCGGGAATTAAAAAGAGTAGGGTAGAGTTGCGTTCTATGTGGCGTAGGAAACGATGTCCCAAGCCTTTTCCTTCCGCAGCACCTTCGATAATACCAGGAATATCAGCCATTACAAAACTCTGAAAGTTTCTATATTCTACAATTCCTAAATTGGGTTTTAAAGTGGTAAAAGCATAGTCTGCAATCTTTGGTTTTGCAGCTGTAATTACAGAAAGCAAGGTTGATTTACCGGCATTCGGAAATCCAACCAAACCTACATCTGCTAAAATTTTGAGTTCTATTTGGAACCAACCTTCTTTTCCGTCTACTCCTGGTTGGGCATAGCGAGGAGTTTGGTTGGTAGGAGACTTGAAGTGCCAGTTTCCTCGTCCGCCCATGCCACCTTCTACCAAGATTTTTTCTTGGGCATCTCTTGTAATTTCAAAAATGATTTCTTGGGTTTCTCTATCACGAACAATAGTTCCAAGAGGAACGTCGATATAGACATCCTCACCATCTTTTCCTGTACTTCTACTTTTTCCACCGTCGCCTCCGTGTTCTGCCTTGAAGTGTTTTTTAAACTTCATGTGAAACAGTGTCCACATATTTTTATTTCCACGAACAATCACATGACCTCCACGACCACCATCACCGCCATCGGGACCACCTTTTTGCACGAATTTTTCCCGGTGCAGATGCGCAGAACCACGACCTCCTTTTCCAGAAGAAGCGAATATTTTAATATAATCTACAAAGTTACCTTCTGTCATTGTTATTTTTTAGCGGATGACTCAGTTTAATTTAGGGTTTATAGAAGGTCAAAAACTTTTACCAATCGGGCTGTAATCTCTTCAATAGAACCTACACCATCAATTCCATGATAATTTCCTTTTGCCAGGTAGAATTCTTTGAGAATTGCGGTTTTGGTATTGTATTCGTTGAATCGATTTCTAATTTTACCCTCGTCAGCATCGTCTGAACGACCACTAGTTTTGCCACGCTCCAATAAACGTTCTACCAACAAATCTTCCGGTACTTCTAGGGCAACCATTCCATTAATACCAGATCCTTTTTTCTCTAAAAATGTATCCAATGCTTCAGCCTGAGACTGGGTTCTAGGAAAACCATCGAAAATAAAACCTTTGGATTTTGGGTTTTTGTCAACTTCTGCTTCAAGCATATCAATCGTTACCTCGTCAGGAACTAAATCTCCTTTGTCCATAAAAGATTTTGCAAGCATTCCCAGTTCTGTTTGGTTTTTAATATTGTATCGAAATACGTCTCCTGTAGAAATGTGTTTTAAACAATATTTCTCTTTTAAAATTTCGGCTTGTGTTCCTTTTCCTGTACCTGGAGGGCCAAATAATACGATGTTTTTCATTTCTATTGCTCTGTTATTAATTGATATACTGAAGGAAGGTTTCTTCCCAAACCGTTGTAATCCAAACCATATCCAACAATAAATTTATCTTCAATGTTTTTTCCGATATAATCAATTGGGAGCTCTTTCCTATAAACTGTTGGTTTGAAGAATAAGGTAGCTATTTTTAATTGTTTGATGTTTTTATTTCTGAAAATCTCGTAGATCTTGTGAAGTGTATTTCCTGTATCTACAATGTCTTCTAGAATAATGATGGTTCTTCCAGTGATGTCTTCATTGATTCCGATTAGTTCGTTCACAACTTCGGCAGATTCTGTTCCCGCATAGGAGTGAAGCTTCACAAAAGAAACTTCGCAATCGCTTTTATAGTTTCTGATGAAATCAGAGGCAAATAAAAAGGACCCATTTAAGATCCCAATGAACAAAGGAACTTCATTTTCCTCAAGATCATGTGTCACCTGATACACGAGTGTCTTTACAATCCGATCCAATTCCGCTTCGGAAATGAATGGTTTGAATGTAAGATCGTGAAGTTTTACCAATTCCATAATGTAAAAGTACATACTTGTGATGAAACAATAAACCGTTTTATAAGAACTGAAGTAAATCAGTATGTATAAAACGGTCTACCATGAAATATGTTTAAAATCTAGTTCTTTTTAGATTCTGTCTTCTTCGAAGTATCATACATCACTGGCGTTGCTACGAACAATGACGAATAGGTTCCTACCAATACACCCACGATCAAGGCAAACATAAACCCTTTGATTGAATCACCACCAAATAAGAAGATGGCCAACATTACCAACAAGGTAGTTAGGGAGGTATTGATGGTTCTCCCTAATGTACTGCTCAAGGCTTTGTCTACAACTTCGCTATAAGCCCATTTTGTGTGAATGCCTGCAAACTCTCTAATTCTATCGAAAATTACTACTGTATCATTCAGCGAGTAGCCGACCACTGTTAAGATTGCCGCAATAAAAGATTGTCCAATTTCCATGTCGAATGGCATCACTTTGTACAAGATTGAAAAGATTCCTAATACGATCAATACATCGTGGAATACCGCGATTACAGCGCCCAAACTGAAGGAAATCTTACGGAATCGCAATAAGATGTACAAGAATACTACCAACAAAGATCCTAATACTGCATAGATTGCAGAGGTCTTGATATCATCGGCAATGGTGGGTTCTACTTTGATAAAACTCATAATCCCATTTTGACCCTCCTGCTTTTCAAATCCAGGTTGGAAATCTTCATAAGTAGTTCCTTCCTTTAGGTAAGGCTTTAACCCTGTATATAAAGCATTTTGTACTTCTTCATCAACTTCTTTTCCGGTTTCTTCTATCTTATAAACAGTGGTAATCTTTAATTGATTGCTTCCACCATAGGTCTTTACCTCTGGAGCTGTTTCAAATACATTTTTCAACGATCCTGCCACTTCTGTCGCATTCATGGCTTGGTCAAATCGAACGATGTAGGAACGACCTCCTTTAAAGTCTACACCTTGCTTTAATCCAATACTTGCTATCGAACCTATACCTCCTAAGATGATTGCACCAGAAATAACATAGGCAATCTTACGCTTGCGTAAGAATTCGATATTGATATTCTGGAACCAACCTTTAGAAATATTGGTATTGAAGGTCAAATTCTTTCCCTTTGAAGTTGCTCCATCAATCAGTAATCTAGTGATAAAGATGGCGGTAAATAAAGATGTTGCAATACCAATCATCAAGGTCAATGCAAATCCTTTGATAGGACCTGTTCCGAACACGTATAAGATGATACCAGTTAGTAAACTGGTGATATTTGCATCAATAATAGCAGACAGGGCTCCTTTGATACTAAATCCGTCCTCTACGGCCTGCTTCAATCCTTTTTTCTTGGAAATTCCTTCTTTAATTCTCTCAAAGATAATTACGTTGGCATCTACAGACATACCAATCGTTAAGATGATACCTGCAATTCCAGGTAAGGTAAGTACTGCATTGAACGATGCTAAAATTCCAAAAATAAATAAGATATTTACTACCAAGGCAACATCTGCATACAATCCAGCTCTTCCATAATAAACAATCATCCAAATCAACACCAAAGCAATAGCCATTAGGAAAGATCTAATAGAACTATCAATAGATTCTTTTCCTAAAGATGGTCCAACAACTTCGGCCTGAATAATACGAGCTTCTGCAGGTAATTTACCCGCCTTCAATACCGTTGCAATATCTTGTGCTTCTTCAATAGTCATGGTGCCACCAGAAATAGAGGTTCTTCCCCCGGCAATTGCTCCAGAAACCGAAGGAGCGGTGTACACATAATCATCTAAGACAACAGCTACAAAGTTTCCAGCATTTTCTCCTGTTAGTTTTTCCCATTTTGTAGAACCATTCCCATTCATGGTCATGCTTACTTCTGGTTTGTTGGTTTGCCCAAACTCTTGAGACGCATCTACAATTACATCTCCTTGAATGGGAGCTTCATTTTTTCTGTTTCCTTTAATCGCATAAATAGAAAGATATTCTTCACCATTATCCCCAACCATTGGTTTGTAATCCCATAGAAATTTCGCATATCTCAATTCTGTAGGACGCATAGAGATCAATTCTCTATCCTTTAAAAGTTTACTCACCATGGCTGTATCTATCAATTTTACCTGACCAATTACAGATGTTTTTTGTTGCTCTGATTGGGCATAATTTAAATTGAAGTAGGTGAATAGAGATTTTCTTTGAATCGCTTTAGAGTCTGTGTCTTCATCCAAAAGAGAATCGATGTCGTCTTGTTGCACAGAATCTTTCTCCTGGGTAGTATCGTCTTTTAGCATTTCTGCTGCTTTCGCATCCGCTTGAAAAAAGTAATTTTGAACGTCTACATTGGAAAACACTTCCCAAAATTGAAGTTCGGCTTTGCTGGTAATCAATTTGGTAACACGTTCAATATCTTTTGCTCCTGGCAATTCAATTTGAATTCTTCCAGAAGTTCCAATTCTTTGGATGTTCGGTTGCGTTACCCCAAACTTGTCAATTCTACTTCTCAACACCTCAAAGGCTGTATTGATAGAGGTATCTATTTCTTTTTGTAAAATTGGTTTTACTTCGTCGTTCGTCTTGTTAAAATCAATCTTATCTCTAAGTGCTTTCGTTCCAAAGATAGCAGGATCGCTTAATTTGATGGTTCCGTTGGCAATTCTTTCAAACTCTTGGAAAAATAGATTTAGGTAGGTGTCGCTACTGTTTTTTTGTAATTCATCAGCAGCCTCCAAGGCCTGCTTAAATACAGTACTTTGCGAGTCGTTAGAAAGGGCAACCAAAACCTCTTTTACAGAAACTTGTAAGATAGCATTGATACCTCCCTTTAAATCTAAACCGAGGTTTATTTCCTTGTCTCTAATTTCATTGTAGGTAAACTTTGTCATAACGAGATCTGTTATCTCTTTGTTCGAAACACTGTCTAGATATTTTCTTTCCAAAGACGCTTGTTCTCGAACATTTGTTTTATCGCCATTTGTTACTGCATAAGCTTTGGCTTCGTCCTCCACTTTATTGGTAAAATAAGTGAAGGATAATTGATAAATACTTACCAATCCGAAGAGAATCGCAAATAACCTGATTAGTCCTTTATTTTGCATTTGTAATATGTTTTTGGGTCAAATTTTTTAAAAACGAGCAAATATAGATGTTCTCGTAAAACTTGACAATGATTTTTGTGGAATGTTTTTCCCGATGAGTTTGATAATCATTGTGATATACTGCATTGGAGTTCTTTCCAAACAGTTAATTTTCAAGTTATTTGGGTAAAAGGTCCAGCTCTAATTTCTGGTTCATTATAAGTAGTGTGATCCTTTGCGAAAGGATTGTTTCTATAGGTCTTGAAGCCGACCTTAAAAAGCAGATTCACTTTGGAGTTGTTGCCTTGTTTTGCGAAAAATTCAGAATGATCGTTTGTAAATGGATCTAGGTGGTATTTATTTTCAAAAACGAGTTTGTTATTGCTATTAGAAAGGTCGCTTGTATCTGTAATTTCAAAAACCTTTATCTTGTATTCTAAAGAACCTTTATTCTCATTATCTTCAGAATTTTGATCTACAATCAAGTTATGCTTCCCAAGTAGCGCTTCCCGAATATTGTCAATATCGTTTACGCTATAATAAGAAATCTTTAAAGTGCTGCTCTCTGTTTCTTCGATTACAATATCAGTAACCCCAATTTTTGTTAGCTGAACTCTAACTTTATCAATGGTGTGTTTGATACCTCCATGATCTACTTCATCATTGGTAAATTGAAGAATTATTTCTTGATTGGGTACAGAAATTTGTTCTTGGAATATTCCAAGGTAGGCAAAAATTAAAAGTATCGTACCGAAGTACCATTTCGATTTCATGACTTTAAATATAGGAAAAAGATCACTTTTTAACACCTAAAAATTAGGTTTCTTCTTTGGATGTGAAACCTTCCTTATTTTGTCGGTCTATAAGGATGGTTGGCATCTTGAAATTGGCTATATTTATATGTTTTTTATAAATTTAAAAGGAAACAATCAAACTAAACTAAAAGAATATTATGGTCCATAAATCTGACATAGAAATAGCACAGGCTAAAAAGTTGCAACACATCAGCAAAATTGCCGAAAAACTTGGTGTTTCAGAAGATCAACTTGAAATGTATGGAAAATATAAGGCAAAACTTCCACTGTCCTTTATTGATGATAATAGGGTGCAAGATAACAATCTTGTTTTGGTAACAGCAATAACTCCTACACCGGCAGGAGAAGGAAAAACAACCGTGTCAATTGGGCTTACAGAAGGGTTGAATAAAATTGGAAAACAAGCAACAGTTGTTCTGAGAGAGCCATCTTTAGGACCGGTCTTCGGAATTAAGGGAGGTGCGGCTGGTGGCGGTTATTCACAGGTGGTACCTATGGAAGACATTAACTTGCATTTTACTGGCGATTTTAATGCAGTGGAAAAAGCCAATAATTTACTTTCAGCTTTGATCGATAATAATATTCAAAGCAGGGTGAATAACCTGAATATTGATCCGAGAACTATTTTATGGAAACGTGTAATTGATATGAATGATAGATCTCTTCGAAATATTAACATTGGTTTGGGTGGAACAGCAAACGGAGTTCCTAGAGAAGATGGATTTAATATTACCCCAGCATCAGAAGTAATGGCCATTCTTTGTATGGCAACAGATTTTGACAATTTGAAAGAGCGTCTTGGAAATATTTTTATCGGATTTACATTCGATAAAAAGCCCGTGTTTGCCAAAGATTTAAAAGCTGAAAATGCTATGGCAATTTTATTGAAAGATGCAATAAAGCCAAACCTAGTGCAGACTTTGGAAGAAAATCCGGCCATTATTCATGGTGGTCCCTTTGCAAATATTGCACAAGGTACCAATACGATTATCGCTACTAAAATCGGATTGTCTTTGTCTGATTATGTAGTTACGGAAGCTGGATTTGGTGCAGATTTAGGAGCAGAGAAATTTTTGAATATCAAGTCTGCTCATGCTGGATTGAACCCGAAAGCAGTTGTTTTGGTTGCTACTATCAGAGCGTTAAGACATCATGGAGGTGCACCAAAAGAGGAATATAATATGCCAAATTTAGACCGTGTAAAAGAAGGGTTTAAAAATCTTGAAAAACATATTGAAAATATCAGAAAATACAATATAGAACCTGTGGTTGCCATCAACAAATTTGTCTCAGATTCTTTGCAAGAATTGGATTTTGTCATAGAAAAATGTCAGAGCCTCGATGTGCAAGCAGTAGTTTCTAAAGGATGGGAAAAGGGAGGTAACGGAACCAAAAATTTAGCCAAAGCTGTAGTAGATGTGGTGGAAAATAAAGCTACTCAGTACCAAGCGCTATATGATTGGAAAAGTTCGGTGAAAGAAAAGATAGAAACCATTGCCAAGGAAATATATGGGGCAGAAAAAGTCGAATATAGCAAAAGAGCGCAGTTGAATCTTCGCAGAATAGATAGACTTGGATTTAATGATTTTGCAGTTTGCATGGCAAAAACGCAAAAGTCATTTTCAGATAATGAAAAGTTAATCGGAAGACCAGAGGGGTTTACCGTAACTGTGAGAGAGATTGAAATTGCTTCTGGAGCTCAATTTATCATTCCTATTTTAGGAAAGATGATGCGCATGCCTGGTTTGCCGTCTGTGCCAGCATCCGAAAAAATGTCTATCAATAATAAGGGTGTTATTTCTGGCTTGTCTTGAGTAAAATTTAGAATAACGTTTAAGAATAGCAATGCCTGAATCAAGTATTAATTGAATTTAAGTGAAGAATTACCAAAGGGAGCGCGAAACAGATTTGGCATTAAATCCATTTCGCACTTTATGACTTATTTTCATTTCCATTAGTCGTATATTTTGCTAGAATCTCTTTATCCTGGAAGGTCTAAATACCAACTAGCATTAGAATTCCCTCCACTAGTTGCCCAATTTATAAAGGACAAATAGGCTTGATTGATGGGTGTGCTTTCATTCGGAAAATCAAATGGTCCTGATAGATGAGTCGCCCATGGTAAATCATTCGAAGTCTTGTAATAATAGTCAGATGCAGCATTTGTGTCTGCAAAAGTTTTGAAGAGTAAGGAACTGGCCAGATTGGTAGGCTTTTTTCCTAGTAAATGCACTTCTGTATCCCTGATGCCATTGGCAAAGATAAATGCATAGTATGGAGGGAATCCAGTGAAACTTTGAGAAACCGGACTGCTCATGCTTATGGTACTCCTAATAGTTTGTTGTTGGGGAGGTATGAGGGAATGGAGCTCCCGAAGGATTGAATAGCGGAGAGGATATTGTCAAATATGATGACTCTTGCTTCATCTTGATTGGATTCGGTACCGTCTGCATTTTGGGTGATAATATTTTCAGTTAAATTCATTCCGCTAATATTCGCTATTTCACTGGTATCCAAATTTTCGAAATGAATGCTAAACCCATTTTCAAATCCCACAAATACAGCCTTTATGGTCCAATCGCTTTCAATATCAACTAGAAGGTTATTTCCATTAAGAATATTATCTACCTCATAATCAATTACTAAATCGTTAAAGTCGTAGTCTCCTCGAGAAGGCCAAAGATCTTCGTATGCTAAAGATCCGATATAGGTATTTCTGATGGCTCTGGTGGGATCTGTTGGAAAGTCATCAATTTCATTGGATATACCATCCCCATCATCGTCATCAGAGGGAGTTACTGGAGGTATTTCCTCGATGTCCTTACCTTCCCAAGGATTGGCAGTTATATAAAATACAAGATCATTAAAATCATTATCGCTACCCACAGATCTTGTCTGGTCTTCAAAACCATTCAATAAAAGTTGTCTTCCGTAATCTGCAAGTTGCACTGTGTGTTGCCTCTTAGTGGGATCTGATTCTGCGTTATTTAAATCATTTTTGGAATAGAATTTCGTTTTAGTGACATTCACTCCAGATCTGGTCCAAGCATTTTGAAATAAAACCCAAGAAATTATTTTTCCTGATTCGAAAAGCCCTAATCTAATTTTATCTCCTGCATTTAGTTGTCCTCTTGCATCCTACAAGGATGCGTTTGGAAGTACTACGAAAATGGAATCTATCTCATTCGGATTAGAAGGAGGGCTGCTCGTGTCAAACATATAATATCCCAAGCCGTTTTTATACCCTGCTCCCTCGGTAATGAATATGACCCAAACTTCGCTAGGATCTACTACAAAGATATCCAGTTCATTTCCTGCTGTTAGATATCTTGGATTGAAAATTGGTATAGGTTTAGCTTCCAGTAAAGAAGCATTCACAACATCTAAAAACTCTTGGCTTAAATTCTCTCCTTGGGCTTCTAAATAATCAGGGTAAACTGCCGGATAAACCGATGCTAAATGTATCAATACAGTAATAATTATCTGAAATATGAATTGGTGTGGAAGATGACTTAAGAAGTACTGGAATCCCTTGCTTCTGGAACTCCGCCAAAATTATGTTGAATTTGAGGAGCAACAAGAAA
>MDTG01214923.1_pt1 | contig 11404 bp, 12 predicted proteins | sample 811421 | NCBI WGS metagenome assembly MDTG01 (sample SAMN05326645, study PRJNA326480) | marine metagenome | isolation source: seawater | place: Pacific Ocean: South East | collected 2011
AAATATTTGGCTAATATCACAATCAAATTATATTAAGATTTTAAATAAAATTCTAAAATCAGATGATGATTTTTACAAAAAAAAAATATTAACTAACACCTTGAATTATTTTACAAAAAATATAGTTGATTTAATTAAGAGAAATAAAAAAAAATTACTACCTAATTTACTCAATTTTTATTGCTATCAAATAAAATATGCTTATAAGGAATTAAATTTTAATTTTTGGCCTTTTATTCTAATAAATAACATTAAAATAATTAAAAGATTAGTTTTAAAATGAAAAAAGATATCATCCACATTGGTGCTCATAAAACAGCCACAACATCTTTTCAAAAAAATCTTTTTATAAATACTAAAAAAATTGGATATTTAGGTCAACATTGTTTAGAAAATAAGGAAGTACATTTTGCAATCGACTCTTTAATTAATGATGATGATTATGACTATAAAAAAGTTATTTTACAAAAAAAAATTGAAAGTATAAAAAAAGAAAATATTGATCAATTTATTTTTTCTAATGAAGATATTGCAACCTCTAGATTTTTAAGTCAATCAGCTAAAAGACTTAAAGATTTGATGCCAAATTCAACTATAGTACTTTCTGTAAGAAATCAATTTTCTGCTTTGCAATCATGGTATATTTCTCATGGAAGCAAATTAAAATTAGTCCCCAGAAGTTATTGGAATAAATTTGTAAACTGTAACGATTGGTTTAAATATATATTTGAATTTAGCAGATTAAGCACAACACCGCATCAAATTTCACCATTAGAGGCAATGAATTATAAAAAAATATACGACGTGTTTTCCCTCTATTTTGGAGAAGAAAATGTTAAAATTTTAGTTTATGAAAATTTATTTTTTAATAAAGAAAAATTTTTTAATGATTGGTCAAATTTAATTGGAATTGACTCAAAAAAAATAGAACAAGTTTTAAATAATAGTAAAATTGAGAGGCTTAGAGAAACTCAATTACATTTTAATTTGAGAAAAATTCTTAATTTTTTTTCTTTTTCAGGGAACTTTGAAAGATCTCTAAAAACTTTTAATTTTGGTAAAAAAGCAAGTGTTAAGATTAAGGATGATGAATTGAAAAAAATAAAAGACTATTTTGGTGAGGGAAATAATTACCTTGATAAAAAACTCAATTTAGAATTAGATAAGTTTGGATATCCATTGTGAAAAAGATTTTATCAAGAAATGAATTTGAAAAAGTAAGAGAAAATAATGCCATAAGATTGTTTAAAAATCGGAAGTTACATAAAAAGGCTTTACAGGTTAAAGTAGAGGCAAATAACAAATATTATTGGGTATCCCTCACTAATTGGTTTGGTGAACCTTGTTTACAATTAACACAGGATCTTTTCGCCTTTCAAGAAATTGTTTATAAAACTAGACCTGATATAATACTCGAAATTGGTGTGGCTTGGGGTGGATCTACATTATTTTACTTAAATTTGTGTAAAACTTTAGGCTTAAAAGGAGTGGTTGGAGTAGATATCTATATCCCAAAAGATTTAAGACAAAGACTTTATAAGAAAAAACCAAAAAGCACTTATCTCAAATTAATTCAAGGTTCATCAATTGATAAAAAAATTTTTGATCAAATAAAAGAAATTGTAAAAGATAAAAAAGTGTTCATAATTTTAGATTCAAACCATACTCACAACCATGTGCTTTCTGAATTAAATTTTTATTCTAAATTGATGAAAAAAGGGCAGTACTTAATTTGTGGGGATACGATTATTGCTAATCAACCTCAGTCAAAGAAACGACCAAGAGAATGGAATAAAAAAAATAATCCAATGACAGCACTTAAATTTTTTTTAAAAAATAATAAAGGTTTTGCAGTAGATAAAAAAATTGAAAAAAAAATGCTTATTACAAATATGCCAGGTGGCTTCCTAAAAAAAATATAAATTAAATAATCTTATTAATAAGTTTAACAATATTTTTTGCATCATTAATACTCATCTTTGTATGAATGGGGAGTACTAAGTATTTATCTTGTAAATAATCCATATTTTTAAATTTTTTTCCTTTAGAAAATTTTTTAAAAACAGAATAAAAATCATTTCGAAAATGAACTTGAGCAGTTTCTATTTTTTTTTCCCTAAGTTTCTTTTGTAAAAAATCTTTCTTTTTTAAAACAATTGTAAATATCCATGCAGCGAAACCATTTTGAGAATGGTCATGAATACAATCAATATTTTTATTCTTAGCTAGACCTTTCAGGTAAACGTTATAGATTTTTTTTCTATGGTTTAAAATGAATTTAAAATCTTTGAGACTTTCAATTCCTAAAGTTGCACCAATATCATTTAATTGATATTTATAGCCAACTTCATATATGTCATTTAACCAAGTACCCTTTTGTTTTTTATCTCTACTTATTCCAAACCATCGAATTCTTTTTGCTTTTTGCTCCAATTTTTTATTTTTTATACAAAGTATACCACCATCAGCAGTTGTAATATGTTTTATTGCCTGAAAACTAAAAATTGAAAAATCTGAGTATTCTGTAATAGGCTTATTGTTGTATTTTGCTCCTAAGGCTTGAGCACAATCTGCTATTAATGGAATTTTATATTTTCTACTTAATTGATTCAATTTTTTCATATTACATGGAATTCCACCATAATGAACACACACAATAGCCCTAGTTTTTTTTGTAATAAGTTTTTCAACAGAGTAAGGATCAATATTTAAGGTATTTTTTTCTACATCTGCAAATTTAATTTTTACACCCATATATAAAAAAGGTATATTTGTAGCTGTACATGTGAACACTGGCGCTATTACTTCATCTCCTTTTTTCAGCCCAGATAAAATGTATGATAAATGGAGTGCATCTGTTCCAGAACCTGTTGATACTACAGAATAATTTTTTGCAAATTTTGACTTGAAAATATTTTCAAATTGTTCAACTTTTGGCCCTTGACCAATCCATCTGGTGTTAAGAGTTTTTTTGATTGCCTTATGGGCATTTTTTGGTATGTGAGGTTTAAAAAGAACCACTCCTTTTTTATCACTCATTATAGGCAGATCTTTAAATTTCATTTATATGTGATTATTAAGTTAATATTTTTAATATTAAATATTAATAGACAAAATTGTGTTATTTTCAATATAATTTCTGTAACTGTGATAATAGATATCAAAAAAATAAAATATAAAAAATTAGATACATTGTTTGTTAGATCTTATAATTGCCATGTAAAATCTATAGTATTAAAGATATGACTAAAATTATAATTAATATATTTAAATTATTCATTTAATATGATGATTAACAAAAATATCTTTAAACTAATTTTTGCGTCAGAATTTAAAAAAATCTCTGTAGTTTTAATTCTAATGTGGTTTTTTTTTTCAATTTTAGAATTAATTGGGATTGCCACTATTCCTTTAATATTATCTGTATTTTTAGATAATAATCAAATTTATCAAATACCCTTTCTTCATAATTTTTATGATAATTTTGAAATTCAAAATGATCAAAAATATTTAACAAAATTTTTTATTCTAATTATTTTTGTTTTTTTGTAAAAAATACATTTTTTATTTTTCTAGTTTTTGTGGAGTCTAAAATATATAAAAATATTTCTTTAAACATTAAAAAAAAAATATTTAAACATTATTTCGACCTTTCATTTGAAGAACATTTGAAACAGAACAGCTCTGATATTATAAGAAAAATCACCCTTGATACTAGCAATGCAGTAACGTACTTAATTAGTTTTTTAAGTTTAATTTCCCAAATTATTTTATTTTTAGTAATAATATCTTTTTTGTTTTATAATAATTTTTTAGCAACTTTTTTAGTTTTGAGTTTTTTTATATCGGTATTTTCAATTATATATCTATTTTCAAATCATAGATTGGTAAGAATTGGTAAGGAAAAACAGTTAAAGGCTGGTGAAATTTTAAAACTAATTACTGAAGGAATTCACTCAATTAAAGAGGTAATTTTATATAATAGAAAATCATTCTTATACTCTATTTTTTCAAACAAACAGGGATTGTTACAGGATAAAATTTTTAAAATTACAATTTTAAAAAGGATACCAAAAAGTATTTATGAATTCATGAGTGTTGTTGCAATATCATTAATGATGCTTTTTTTAATAAAATATACTTCAATTGAAGACTCTTTAATTTTTGTGTCTTTATTTGTTATTTCATTAATACGGCTTTTGCCAGCAGTAAGTTTATGTACATTGAATGTTTCAAATATGAAAGCCACAGAATATTCTTTTCAATTAATCTATGAAAAGTTAAACCTTTTAGAAAATGAATTTTTCTATGACTCAAATAATATAAAATCAATCTTTAACGAAAAAATTGATTTTAAGAATGTAAAATATTCTTATGACAATAAGGAAGTTTTTGACAATCTTAATTTTAGTATCGCAAAAAATTCAATAGTAGGAATTTATGGTGAGTCTGGCAGTGGTAAGAGTACATTGGTTAATCTTTTATGTGGTTTACTAAGTTCTAAAAATGGAGAAATTTTAATTGATAATAAAAATATAAATGAAATTAAAAATTTATGGCAGAGCAACATTGGATATATACCTCAAGATGTTTATATATTGGACGATACTATAAGAAATAATATAATTTTTAATGATAAAAAAGAAAATTTAAATTCTCAAAAAGAACTAGATAAAATAATAAATATATCTGAGTTAGACACATTGATTAAATCTTTAGATGACGGCTTAGATACTAAAGTTGGTGACAGAGGTATGAATATTTCAGGAGGTCAAAGGCAAAGGATTGCTATTGCAAGAGCCCTCTATCGTAACCCCGATTTAATAATATTTGATGAGGCAACAAACTCTTTAGACGAAAAAACAGAAAAAAATTTACTTGAATCTATATATTCAATAAAGAAAAAAACACTGGTGATTATTTCACATAATATTAAAACGCTTAATGAATGTGATAAAATTTATAAGATTGAAGATAAGTCAATAAAAGAAATGAAAAAATCTTAATAAAATAAAAATGATTTATTTAAAAAAAATATTTATATTTTTATTGATAATTCTTTTTTATATTTTATTAATTGAAACTATCTTAAGATCTATAATTTATTTAAAATCTGGTAATTCACATATTTTTTTTTATGGACTGAATAAAAATATCTCTTTTGAAATTGCTGATCTCTCCGAATTAAAATTTTCAGTAAATAACTCTAAAAATTTTGAAAAGTTTAAAATTACAAATAATTCTATTAAAAAAGATAATATAGTAATATGGACTTTTGGAGCTTCTTTGACCTATGGATATTCTTGTGGAGAAAATTCATCTTCATGGCCAAATGAATTAAGCATTTATAATAAAAATCTGAAAATAGAAAATTTTGGTTTTCCAGCCAAATACTCAGAGGACTCAATAAAAATTTTAAAATTTAATTTACAAAATTCTAAACTTAACAGACCAGATATAATAATTTGGGCTCATAGAGATGAAGAAAAATTATCTATTTTTAAAGGAATAAAAAGGAATGATGATAAAATAGAAAATGATTTCTCCATTTCAAATATTAAGCCTTATCAACATTTTTTAATGAGACTCAAAAAAACCTCAGAATTAAATTTCACTTTTTTTGTAATTCTAAATCATGCATTTGAAAAATTAAATTTAGTAAATAAAAGGAATTTAAATAAGCCAAATGAAGAAGATTTTGTAAAAGCAATTAAAAATTTTGAATTAAATACTTTAGACGCAATAAATTTTTCCAATAAATATGATGTAAATAATTTTGTAATTTTATCACTGGTATCTGAAGAGGATATAAATAAAGACTATTCAGTATTTTTAAATGAATACTTTAAAGTATCTAGAGAATTAGCCAACAGTCCTAATGTGCATTTTTTAAATATAATTGATCATCTTTCTGACAAACAAATACAAAATAGCGAAAGTTTTTTTTGTAAAAACATGCATTTTACACTAGTTGGAAATAAAGCAATTTCAAATATAGTTAACAAATTTATAATTGAACTAAAATAAACATCATATGTTCCAAAAAAAATTATTACCATTAATTTTAACACTCTTTTCTATTCTATTAGCAATCATTGCTTGTGAATTAATTTTACGGGTCAAGCATACTATAATTCTAAATTATGATGTTGAAATGTGGAAATATGCAAAGGAATTAAAATTAAAAGTAGATTCAAAAAACATTGGTCATGTCCATATTAAGAATAAATCAAGTATTCTTCAAAAAGTAGAAATTAAAATTAATCAGTATGGTCAAAGAGATATTGAATATAATAAAGATTTTTTGGATAAATTTGATAGAAGATATTTAGTTATTGGAAGCTCTATTCCATTAGGCTGGGGTGTAGAAAAAGAAAAAACTTTTATCCATAGATTAAACGAAAAGTCTAAAAATAATAAAAGAAATTGGATTTTCATTAATGGTGGTGTTGGGAATTATAATTCAGTTCGCTATGTAAATAATTATTTAAAAAATTGGAAAGATTTGAATTTTACACACATCATTATAACTTATTTTGTAAATGATGCAGAAAATTTAGAAAATAACAAAACTAATTTTTTTGTTAAACATACTCATATGGGGGTTATTTTATGGAAATTGTACAATTCTTTTGACTCATCATTAAAAAAGCAAAATTTAAAAAATTATTACGAAAATATTTATGATAATAATTCAGAAGGATTTAAATTAGCTAAAAAAGAATTAAAAAAATTAAATGATCATTGTAATAATACTAATAAAAAATGTATTTTGATTAACATGCCAGATATTCACCAGCTTGAACCTTATAATTTACAATTCATTAATGATAAAGTTATGAGATTTTCCAAAAAAATAGATTTAGATTACCTTGATTTACTGCCTGTATTTGAGGGTATTGATGAAAGAAAAATCTGGAACAAGTATCAAGACCCTCATCCTAATTCGTATGCTCACAAATTGATATCTGATTATGTTTTTGAATATTTGAATTAATGCTTTTTTCCTCAATAGATTTTTTTTTATTCTTTTTTATTTTTTTAATTTTTGTAATTTCCATTAATAAATTTCAAAGATTAATAATTATATCTTTCAGTTTATTTTTTTACCTATATTGGAATTTTTATTTTGGACCACTAATGATTTTTTTTTGTGTAATTACAATTTTTTTGTTAAGGAAAAATTATTCTTTCCTTATTTCAATTCCAATTTTACTTCTTCCTTTATTTTATTTTAAGTATTCATATTTTATAATGAATTCTTTTTTTCCAAAATCATTAATAGAATTTTCTTACAGAGGAGAAATCCCATTGGCTATTTCCTTTGTGACTTTTACGTCGATTGCAGTAATAATTGATAGAAAAAACAAAGCAAATCACGAATATAAAATTGACAACATTAGTGAATATATTTTGTATTTTCCACAACTAATTGCTGGGCCAATTTTAAGACTTAATCAGCTTTTTCCACAGCTTTCTAAAAAAATCGTTTTCTCAAAAGAAAATATTAAGTTTGGAATTTTATTATTTTGTATTGGATATATAAAAAAAGTTTATTTTGCTGATAATATTGCATTACTTATTGATCCGTTCTTTGATGACCCTTTATCGTATAATTCATATGATTTGATGAAAGCTTTTTTACTTTTTCCTATTCAAATTTATTTCGATTTTAGTGGTTACGTAGATATGGCTTTAGGAATATCATTAATTATGGGCATAACGCTTCCTCAGAATTTTGATAAACCCTATATATGCAAATCTCTGACAGATTTTTGGCGGAGATGGCACATAACATTATCAACGTGGTTTCGAGATTATGTTTATATCCCAATGGGTGGCTCAAAAAAAGGAAAGATTAAAATGTACTTAAATTTGATTATTACAATGATCGTGGCAGGAGCTTGGCATGGTGCAAGTTTTAATTTTATTTTGTGGGGATTTTTGAATGGCTTAATTCTTTGTATGGAAAAAATATTTAATTTTTCTGAAAAAAAATATTCAATATTTACAAATATTTTTATTTGTTTCTTAATTTTTAATCTTTGGTTGATATTTAGGATATCAGATTTCGAAATTTTATTTATTTTTTTTGATAAATTTTATAGTAACTTTTTAACCTCACTTAATTTTGAAAATTTAGTTATTTTATTTTTCGTAATAGTTTTAATTTTCTTACAAAAATTTGAAAATTTCGAAAATTTGAAAGCAATCTCAAAAAAAATAAATTTTTCATTTTTAATACCATTTTTTATCATAATAATTTTGGTTGGGGTTTCGATTTCTCTAGGTCAATCAGAGAAATTTATATATTTTCAGTTTTAGTATTTCAAATCTTATTTAAAATTCATCAATTTTTTAAAATAAAATTTTATTATTGCATTACAAAAAATGATAAAAATTAAAATCTTATTTTGATTATTTTTCAATCTTATTTTAGTTTCTTCCATTAAATGTTGAAAAAAAGTTATTTTTGATGAAAAGCCACCACTTTCAACAACACCAACCATTTCACCTGGTTCAGTTGCTCCACCCTTAAATTGCTCTGATTTAATTAGTCTCATATAATAGTCATAGTCAGCAGAACATTTAAATTGAGTGTCATATAATCCCAATTTATTCATAGCATTTTTCTTGATATAAAAACCTGTAGAATGTGATGTAGCAAAATCAAAATTATAATAAATTCTTTTAGAATTAAATCCAGATTTTAGTATTTCAGCCCCCATATATTTTCTTAAAACTGTTCCAAAAACAAAGTCTTTATTTTTTTTAAATTGATTTAAAATATAAGATAGCCCCTTTGAAGAGAGAATATCCCCAGAATTGCAAATACCAATGATATCTCCTGAAGATAACTTAACACCTTTATTCATCGCATCATAAATACCATCATCTGGTTCTGAAATATATTTATCAATATGTTTTTTATATTTATTTATAATGTCAACAGTTCCATCATTTGAATCACCATCCACAATAATGTATTCAACATAAGTAAAATCTTTTTGTTCGATAACTGATTTTATGGTTTTTTCTAAATTTTTTACATCGTTTTTAACCACCGTAATAATGCTAAACTTGAATTGGAACATAAATTATCTTATTAGATACATTAAACATATCATATGAAATTGATAAAAAAAATAATTAAGTCTCTTTTAAAAATTGTTGTTGGTTATGAAACTTATGAAAAACAAATATTTTTAGAGGGAGTAAGAGTGTCCTACTTACAAAAAAAAATTAAAAAGATTAATGATTTTTCAGAAGTTGAATTTTCAGTTTTTTCGCAGTGGGGTGATGATGGGATAATTAATTGGCTTTTGGACAATCTTCCAATTAAAAACAAAATATTTATTGAAATAGGAACTGAAAATTATAAAGAATCCAATACTAGGTTTTTAATTATGAAAAGAAACTGGTCAGGAAATTTGATAGAGGCAAATAAATTACATACTGAAAACATAAAAAAACAAAATATTTATTGGAAATATGATTTGAATATTCAAAATATTTTCGTAGATAAAGAAAATATAAACCAAGTAATCAAAAAATTTAAATTACCAAAGGAAATTGGATTATTAAGTCTAGATATAGATGGAAATGATTATTGGATATGGGAAAAAATTAAAGCAATAGAACCAATTATTTTTCTCTGTGAATATAATGCTATATTTGGTGACAAAAAAGAAATTTCTACTCCATATAAAAAAAATTTTTCTAGAACGAAATTCCATTATTCAAATTTAGCATTTGGAGCCTCAATTAAAGCTTTTGAAAAACTATGCTTTAAAAAGGGCTATATTTTTTTAGGAACAAATAGCAATGGGGTAAATGCATATTTTATAAAGAAAAAATATTTTCGATATTTAAAATATAAACTTAAAAATTTTAAGAGTTTCTTTTCAAAAATAAAAGAATCTAGAGATAGAAATTATAAAAAAAACTTCTTGAAAAATAAAGATAGGAAAAATGAAATTAAAAATACAAAAATATTTTTAATAAATAAAAAAAAAATTGTTAAATTTAAAAATATTAAAAATATTTATTCTAAAGAATGGAAAAAAAGATAGTGAAAATCTTGATTACAGGAGTAGCTGGTTTTATAGGATTTAATTTTGCCAAACATCTTATTTATAAAAAGAAATATAAAATTTATGGAATTGATAATTTTGATAATTATTATTCAACTAAATTTAAACATCTAAGAATCAAGGAGCTTAAAAAGTCAAAAAATTTTTATTTTAAAAAAATAGATATAACAAATAAAACAAATCTAAAAAAATATTTTAAAGATAAAAATTTTAAATTTATTTTCCACTTTGCTGCTCAGGCAGGTGTGAGATATTCATTAATTAATCCAAAAAAATATGTAAAAGTAAATAAGATAGGTTTTGAAAATTTAGTTCAAAATTTAGGAAATCAAAATAATTTAAAAAGTTTTTTCTATGCATCATCAAGTTCAGTCTATGGATCAAAAAAAAAATTTCCAACTAGTGAGAGTGCAAAATTAAGTCCAGTAAGCATTTATGCTAAAACAAAAATCCAAAATGAAAATTTTGCAAAAAAAAAGAGAAAAGATTTTAGATTTGATTTGATTGGTCTTAGATTTTTTACAGTGTATGGTGAATGGGGTAGGCCTGATATGTTTATATTTAAAATTTTAAATGCTCATAAAAATAAAAAGATCTTTTTTTTAAATAATTTTGGAAATCACGAGCGTGATTTTACTTATGTTGGCGATGTAGTAAAAATTCTAAATAATTTTATGTCTATTAATAAATTTAAACACAGTATATTTAATATTTGTTCCTCTAATCCAATAAATATAAAATCATTAAGTGACTATTTGAAAAATAATTTAAAGATAAAATCTATTAAAGAAGTAAAAAAAAATAGTTATGACGTTAATAAAACTTATGGTGATAATAAATTAATGAAAAAATATACAAATTTTAAAAAATTCACTGATTTTAAAGTTGGACTAAATAGAACTGTAAAATGGTACCTTAAAAATCAAATATATAAATTGTGATAAAAAAAAATTTAATTATTTATTATCCTTCATTCGAACGAGGTGGAGTAGAACAAAATTTAAGTAATTTAATAGAAAATTTTTCTAACAATTTGAATTTACATTTAATTTCTTCTATCAAAAATTCAAAAGCAAAAAAGTTGATTAAAAAAAAATGTTATATTTATAATATTAAAAATATAGCTTTATTAAGGTTTCTGCCTAAAAGAATAAATTTAGCTTTTTCATCAATGATAACATTATTTCAATTAATTAAAAAATTTAAAAAGAAAAATTTGATTATTCATTCAATGCAAAGCAACATAGCTGCAATAATTGTTTGTTTATTTTTAAGAGTAAAAATCGTCATAAGAAATTCTGAGGATGCAA
>MDTG01225886.1_pt1 | contig 11404 bp, 11 predicted proteins | sample 811421 | NCBI WGS metagenome assembly MDTG01 (sample SAMN05326645, study PRJNA326480) | marine metagenome | isolation source: seawater | place: Pacific Ocean: South East | collected 2011
TATTTAGGTTGACAAAAAAACAATTTCATCTAAGAACAAAATATAACTAAAAAGGATTAATATGTCTGATGATATTTCAAGTAAAGTTAAAAAAATAGTTGCTGATCATTTAGGAATAGATGAGGCTAAAGTAACAGAAGAATCAAGTTTTATAGATGATTTAGGTGCTGATAGCTTAGATACAGTAGAGCTAGTAATGGCATTTGAGGAGGAGTTTGGTTCTGAAATTTCAGATAGTGAAGCTGAAAAAATCTTAACAGTTGGTGATGCTGTTAAATTTATTGAAGGCAAAAGAAATTAAAATAATTTAATGCCATTAAACAATGATGGTATAATGGTGATATTATCATCCCCATCAGGGGTAGGTAAAACAACTTTAGTTAAACTTTTATCTAAAAGAAAAAACTTTAAAATTTCTATTTCTCACACAACGCGAAAACCAAGAGAAAGTGAGATACCAAATAAAGATTACTTTTTTGTAGATAACCCAGAGTTTAAAAGGCTAATTAATAATGAGGAATTTCTAGAGTATGCTAAGGTTTTCAATCACCTCTATGGAACAAGTAGATCGCCAGTAATCAGCAATCTTCAAAAAGGAAAAAATGTTATTTTTGATATCGACTGGCAAGGAGCTGATCAAATTAAAAACAAAAAACTAGACTATAAACTGATTACTTTTTATTTACTGCCACCGAGTAAAGAAATCCTCTTCGAAAGATTGTCCAATCGAGATATGAAAGATAAGCTAATTGCTGAAAAAAGAATGAAGGAGTTTAGTAGAGATGTGCTTCACTGGATAAATTATGATTATGTAATTATAAATGATGATTTAGAAAATTGTTACAAGAAGATTGATAATTTAATAGAAGCAGAAATAAACAATGGTCCTAAAGATTATGATCGAGACTATATTAGAGAACATATCGAAAAATTAACTAGCTAATTTTTCGTACTCTTTTACAATATTACAATACATTTCAAGTGATAAATTTTGCGGTCTTAAAGCAAGATCAAGATTTAATTTTTGGGACACCTCTTCATAATTTAAAAATAATTGTTTTAAGGGATTTTTTATCATTTTTCTTCTTTGATTAAAAAAAATTCTTGTGACCATTTCTAAATTTTTACCTTTTTTAATATCGAAAAAATTTTCTTTCGGAGTGAAGTGCAATAGAGTGCTATCTACTTTTGGTTTTGGCAAAAAGCAATTCGGACTAATATCTAAAACTTTTCTAATATTCATTTTCCAATTAAGAAGGATAGACAGTCTTCCATATTTCGAGGTATTGATAGTAGAAATAATTCTATCAGCAACTTCTTTTTGAAACATAAGGATTAATTCAGTAAACCAAAATTCATTTTCAAGCTTGATTATCCAATTACAAATTATTTCAGTTGATATGTTGTAAGGCAAATTACCAAAAACGATCAATTTGTTATTTGATATTTTTTTTTCATTGATTTTTAATATGTCGTCATTAATTATTTCTACTTCATTATGAAATCTACCTTTCAGCTGTCTGCTTAAAATTTTATCTTTTTCAACAAGAAATAATTTTTTTGGTTTTTTTTCTAAAATATATTCTGTTAAATTTCCAGTTCCTGGACCTACTTCCAAAACATCTTTTTGAAAAATATTTGATATAGAAACAATCTTTTTAATTATATTTTTATCGATTAAAAAATTCTGGCCTAAACTTTTTTTTGCTTTGATTAACACTTATCTATCTAAAAATTTGATTGCTTCAATAAGGCTTCTAGGATTAGATTTATTCTTTAAAAACATCTTTACATTTGGACCGTGATCTGGTGAAATTCTAATAAAAGGTAATCCTAAAGTTATGTTTATTGCGTCAAAACCAAAAATTGACTTGATGGGGGCTAAAACTTGATCGTGATACATTCCCAATATGACATCGTATTTTTGAAAATTATCTTTTAAAAATATTGTATCTGCTGGGAATGGACCAAAGACTCTAAATTTTTTTTTTGATAGGTATTTAATTGCAGGTGAAATTATCATTTCCTCTTCGCTTTGATTGAAATTACTTTCACAATGCGGATTAAGCCCTGTGATTGCAATTTTTGGTATAGCTTTAAATTGTTTTTTAAAAAATTTAGTTATTAATCTTACATGATTGATTATTTTTTTTTTAGTAATGAATTTATTTACGTTTTTAAGAGGTAAATGAGTTGTTAGAGGACTTACTGATAATTTTTTATTATGTATAAGCATCACAGCATTACCTTTACTTTTTGTTTTAAAATCCAAATATTCTGTAATACCCAAAAATTTTTGATTTAAAATTTTCTTTTTGTTGATTGGCCCGTTAATTAAATTAATTTTTCTGTTTAATTTGTTTAAAAGCAGAGCAATTTCAAAAGATTTTTCAACATATTTCGAAACGAAGTTTTTCTTAAATGGAACATCAATAAAGTTAATTTTACTATTACTTAAATTTCTGAAATTAATGTTTTTTAAATTTAGTTTATTTATTTTGTATCTATATTTAAGTATTCTCATTTGGTCTAATAACACTTTCTCATTTACAATCAAAATAATAGGATTTCTAAATCTCTTTCTAAAAGATTTAAAAAATATTTCTAAAAAAATACTCTTTGGATCTCCAGCTATTATTGCGATTGGTTTAAAATTTTTCAACATAAGCTTTATTTTCAATTTGTTTAAAATAAATTATTGAATATTCATTTAGTATTCTATCTTGCTCAAAAGAAATAAGTCTTTTCATTTCTTTTTCTTTGTCAATTTCAGCTGTAATTTTTTTTTTGTCATTTACTTTTAGTAGTATTATTCCACCAGCAGTTATTATTGGATTTGAAAATTCACCAATCTTTAAATCTTTAATTGAATTGTATATTTTTTTTGATATTTGATTTTGATTTATCCATCCTATTTCACCACCCAATTTTGAACTTTCTGAAATACTATGAATAACTGCTGCGTCTTTAAATCCAACAGTCTGAATTGAAGAAAGTATTTCCTGATATTTTTTTTCAATTTCATTTTGATTTTCTTCCAAAAAAATTATTTCAGATAAGTTAAATGATGAAATTTCAGAATTATTTTCAATTATCTGATCTAACTTATTATTAATCTTATTAGAATCTACTTTTATTAAATTTCTATATTTGTCTACAACCAAAGTATTCCATAATTGTTCAATAACAAATTTTTTTTTAAGCTCATTGAAGTCAAGATCTTTACTAATCAAGTAATCTTCAAACTCTTTATTTGATTTAAATCCCATATTTTCCCAGAAATTTTGAATTATATTTTTCAGCTTTTCCGACTCCATTGCTTTTTCATAATCAATTTCAAAATATTTCTCTATTTCATCTTTTTTAATTCTTTCTCTGACTAATGATTGACGAGCATTTGATGAAAGTTGTTCTTCATTCAGTTGATTTAAGTTTTGATTTAAAGAAAGTAAATAATTAATTTCCTCAATCACATCTTGATTTGTAATTATACTATTATTGACCTTATATATAATTTTTATTTCATTCGAAATAGTATTTGTAATTAAATAAAAGTGCATAATAAATAGGTATATTAAAATTTTTTTCATTTTAGATTAAAAACCTGGTGTAGAAATTGTTGTAAACGGAGTAAAAGTAAGAGAAAAAAAGATTTCTTCTGTTGGGTTTAGATCTCTATCTTGATAATACTCTTTATTATACTCGATTGCAGCTACAAGACAGTCATTTTTGTACTCATAAATGAAATTATAGTACTCTGTTAGATCAGTTTTTCGATTTCTTCTAGTGTTGTAAGCAATTGAATTTTTGTCATCAAACTTATATTTTACATCGCTAAGCAAATAGCTATCTGAACCAATATCATCATTTTCCTCTAAAAAATCAAATGAGGTAATAAAGTTATTTACACTTAGTTGTGTTTCAATTTTTGTATAGTTCATTGTTTCTAAATTATTGTCCAAAGAAAAATCATAGTTTATTTTTAGATTATTATTAGGCTGAAAATTAAAATTTCCAACTATGTCAGATGACTTTCCTTGCATTGTAGACTTAATTGGCAATCTATTATCGTTAGTGTCTCTAAATATCTGCCCTAAACTTAATCCTAAAAAATCATTATTTTCCTTGGTTTTTAACTCATAATCGAATCCAATTGTCAAAGACTGGCCCCCCTCTATTGAGTCACTTAAACCTAATCTGTTGCTGGAAAACATATTTGTAATATTTATTTTTCTATCAAGGCTGGTCAAATTTTCAGATTTATGAGGACTATATCTAGCTATTAATTTTGGACTTAAATTTCCTATGTAATTTTTAAACTTCTTTCTTAATGGAATAGATGAATTAAAAATAAAAGCTGAAAAATTTTCAGATTGAGTATCGTCTTTATATGTACTTGAATTATTTCCATTTTTTAAAGAGTTTTTTAATTCGATTTCATAATTTGAAATAGTTCCAATGCTTGAAAAAACAGGGTCAGATTTGTAATTTAAGTCATTAATTAAATAAGACTCACTTACATTAGTGTCTTTTTTCTGACTTGATCCAGAAATCTTATAATTCAGATTGCCCTTGAGGTTGGAATTATTGTTCAATAATTTTGATATTGTAAAGTTAGGTAAAATATATTGAAACTTATCTGAATTTTTTTCTTTTGTTAAATCCTCATAAGCAGATAATTCTGCAAATATATTAAGGTCTTCACTGCTGGCATCATATTTAATGTAAGAATTTAATAAACTTTGACTGTTTCCTTCTCTAGTTTTGCTAGAAATATTGTCACCTTTTAAATATGTGTCGTTAGAAGTTTTTTCAAAATTTATTTCAATCTCAGAAAAATCAAAATCATTATCCAAAGAAAGTTTGGTGTTAGAAAAAAAATGAGATTTAGTTGATTGATCTAATTTTTTTAAACTAAAATCCGATATATGATTAGTATTTTTTTCCACTTGTCTAAACTCGTTTTTGATTAAAAAATCATTATTAAAATATATACGCGGGGTAAAAGTAAAATCCTTATTATCCGATATAACTTTATAGTACGGTATATTGACTGAACTTCCACTAGTTGATGAGTTCAATATTGAAGGTGTTAAAAAACCAGATTGTCTTTTTACTGTGGGATCTGGATGAAAAAATTTTGGGAAATAAAAAATAGGAATATCATAAAATTGTAACCATGAGTTCTTATAATTTATGGATTTTTTTTTTTTATCATGTTTAATTTCCTCCGATTTAATACTCCAGGGAGGACATTTGTCTCTTATTTTACAAGCAGTAAAAATACCATTAGTTATTGTTGAAATATTATTTTCTGATATAAGAGCAGTTCCTTTAAGTCTGGCGTTTTCTCCCAGCTCTCCCTCTGCAAAATAAATTTGTATATCCTTTGCTGCTATTCTTTCGTTATTTAAATCAAATATTGCATTATTTGATTTATAAATATTTGATTGATTATCAATAAACTCCATTTGATTAGTTCTAAGTATTTTTTTATCGACTGAATATTTGAAACCAATTAGTTTAATTTGATTATTAAATTTATCTTTAATAGTTGTTTTTTTGTTAGATTGAATTATCGATTTTGACCTTAAAAAAATAATATCATTTCCAGATAGGATGTGAGTATCATCTATATTAATTTCTGTTTTCGTATTTGATGATATTTTTTCTATAAGTTTATTATATTCGATACTGCTACTTTTTATCTCTAAATTTTGATTTTTATCATTTAATAAAACATTATTTTTTAATTTTAAAATTTTGGTGTTTTTATTATATTCAAGTTCTTCAGCAAATATTTCAAGTCCATCTAAGGTTGTTGCTTTAACCCCATCTCTAGCGATTACATTATTATTATTTGTAATTTCGATTGATTTACTCTCAAATTTAAAATCCTCAACAGCAAATGCATTAATAAAATAAAGATATATAAAAAAAATTGGAAAAAAAATTTTGATTTTATTTTTCATTTATTCTAATCATTCCTATAAAAGAAATTATTGTTAAAGTTATTATTGGTGTCCATATTGACACTAAGAGAGGAATTTTTTCATTCTTTCCAAGAGCTCCAAAGAAAAAATTTATATAATAAATTATTACTGACAATAGTATTCCGACGACAATAAAGAAAATTTTAGGTTTTCGATAATTAAGATTAAGCATTAAAATAGCTGATAATACAGTGATAATTGTGATCAAAAATGGATAAGCCACTATCCTTTGTAAATGATAATCAATTTCAGTTGTGGAGTAATTTATTGATATATAATTTTTCTTTAATTCAAGCAAATTCCACAGTGTTAGAGAAGCAAGATTAGAAAAAAGATTGCTAATTTCTTCGTAATTAAAATTAGATAAAAAATTCATTTCCTCTAGTACTTTTATATTATTGTCTTTATCGATTATTCGAACATCGAAAAGTTTCCAATTATTTTTTTTAATATCAACATTTTCTGCTTTAATATTTTTTTGGAATTCAAATTTTTCATTTAGTTGTACAATGTCTACTTCATTTAAACTATTAATTGTAAATCTGTTTGCATTTACAAAATTAATCTGATCGTTAATCTCATCCTTTATCCACAGTCCGTTTTCTGTAATTGTTGCTAAATATTTATTATCTCTAGTAAAATTTTTTTTGATATCCAAATATTCAAATTTCATAACTGCAGATAAATTATAGAATATAATCACAATAAAAAGTCCAATAATAAACGAGAGAAAAGTAATTAAACTTAAAATTTTAATGTTATCTAAGCCGTTATTTTTAAAAGTATTTAGTTCACCATTTTCAAGTAGTCTCAAAAACAAAAATTGCGATGACAATAAAAAAATGAATGGAAAAATTTCATAAATCAAAGATGGAATATTTAAAAAAACCAAATATATCGGATAAAAATATTCTACATCGTAATCAGAAAAAAAATTAAGCTCTTCAAGCAAACCCATTACCAATGCCAAAATTAAAAAAATTAAAGTTATTTTTAGGGTGGTAACCGTAAATTCTTTTACTAAATATTTTTGATAAACTTTTAAAACCATATCAATTTGAACTTTTTGTTTTCCTTAAAAAAAATAAATAAGAAAATATCAATAAAATAAAAGGCACACAAAGAGTAGTAATGCCAGATTGAATATTTAAACTTATTGTATTAATAGATATTTGTGAAAAAATTATTACAAAAATTCCACTCAAAAAAATCTTTATTTTAAAATTCTTAAATTTATCATTATTATTTGATTTTAATACAACCAATGAAGCTATAATACATAAAATTGGAACATAAATTGGTAGAACTGTTCTTTTATAAATTTCTTGAATTAAATTTTTTAAAAATGATTTTTGACAATTTAATTTTTCGATTACAGTGACTTGATTTAAATTTGAATTCAAATTTTTTAAACATTGTATAATTGTTTTGCTATTGGTTTCTTGAACTTTAGGTGTGATGGTAGTTTTTGTTTTATATTTATTTAAATTAAAATTAGATTGTTGAAAGTTAAAAGAAGTCAGTTTTTTACTTTTTCCGTAATTAATTATTATACCGTCATCTAAACTTAAATATTTTGCATTTTCATTTCCAACTATTTTTCCAGCTTTAGAGATTATTAATTGCGAACCTCCGGAAATGCTTGAGTCCTTAATCAAAATTTTTTTCATAGAATTTTTATTTTTCTCGTCTAAAAAAATTGTTAAATCTTCAACTGTATCTATAAATTTTTTTGGTTTTATTAATGAGGGAAAGAAATCTAAGTTAGAATTTCTTATAAAAGATCTTGCCTTATCTTGTGTATAAGGAACAATGAAATATGATAGCATTAATGAAAAAAAGGCAAAAATTAATGAGAGATAGATTAGTTTATTTAAAAACTCGGTTTTAGTAATTCCGTTGATCCAAAAAATTATCAATTGATTTTTATCTTCATAAACTCCTAAAATATAATATACAGATAAAAAAAATGAGAGTAATAATAGCTTACTATATATTTTTGGAATATTTAAAAAAGCGTACGAGAAGTATGTGCTAATACTGTGCCCATCCTCTGAAATAATATCTATGAAATTTACTGCCTGAATTATCCATACAATAAGAGTAAGGGTAATAGAACAAACCAAAAAAAACAGAGTTACTTCATTGAAGAGGTTATTAAATATTGTTTTTTTCATTGAATTTAAAAGTTTTAAGACTTATATAGCATTATCACGCGTAGATTGAATAAAAAATTATGATAATTGCTAATTACTTTAAAAATAACGTTAATCACAAACAAAATTAAAATTATTGAAAATATGTCTATAAAAATTAATCAAAAAAATAGTAGCTTTAAAAAATCCTTAAATAATATCGTTTTATTTTCAGATGAAAAATTTAACATTAATCCATTAAGGTCTAATATTTCAAAATTTGAATTTTCATACATAAATGATTTGTTAAAAACAAGTGATTTAAGTAAAAATTTACTTGTTTTTGAGCTTAGTTCAAAAAAAAAAATCGTATTAATTTCAATTAAAAAGAATATCAAAACCTCTGACATTGAAAACTTAGGTGCAGAATTTTATGGACGAATTAATTTTGGCAAAAATGCAGAATATTTTATAAATTGTGAAAACTTAATTGGAAAGAGTAAAGATTTTATTGCACATTTTCTTCATGGAATAAAATTAAAATCCTATGAATTTGACAAATACAAATCAAAAAAAGAAAAAAGACTTATAACAATCAATGTATCGGGTAAAAATAAACCATCATCAAGCAGTCAATTAAAATTTAAAGCGCTAGAGGAGGGCATATTTTATACAAGAGATTTGGTTTCAGAACCAGGAAACATCCTTCATCCAGATGAATATGCAAAGAGAATTAAATTACTTAAAAAATACGGTTTAAAAATAGGTATTTATGACACTAAGAAATTAAAAAGATTAGGTATGAACGCTTTGCTCGGAGTAGGACAGGGAAGTATAAGAGGGTCATATCTTGTAACTATTGAATGGAATGGTGCAAAAAATAATTCTAAACCATTAGCTTTTGTTGGAAAAGGAGTGTGTTTTGACACTGGTGGTTATTCACTTAAACCTGCAAAATTTATGGAAGATATGACTTATGATATGGCAGGTTCTGCGGTTGTTGTGGGTTTGATGAAAAATTTAGCACTAAGAAAGGCGAAAATTAATGCAGTGGGTGTCGTTGGACTTGTAGAGAATATGGTTAGTGGTAATGCACAAAGACCTGGTGATATAGTAAAATCATATAGTGGCAAAACAATAGAAGTTCTCAATACTGATGCGGAAGGTAGATTAGTTCTTGCAGATGCTCTTACATTTACTGAAAAAAAATTTAGACCAAAATTCATTGTAGATTTAGCTACTTTGACTGGTGCTATCATTGTCTCTTTGGGCTCTGAATATGCGGGTCTTTTTTCTAATAATGATAATCTATCAAAACAATTATTGGATGCTGGTGAAAAAGTTGAAGAAAAATTATGGAGAATGCCTTTACATAAGAACTTTGATAAATTAATAAATTCTAAAAACGCAGATATGCAAAACATTAATTACGTTGGAGGAGCTGGATCGACAACAGCTGCACAATTTTTACAAAGATTTATTTTAAATAAAACACCCTGGGCTCATTTAGATATCGCTGGAATGGCATTTTCAAAATATGGAGGTGCGTTAAATTCAAGTGGAGCAACAGGTTATGGCGTAAGATTATTAAATCAACTTATTGAGGATAATTATGAGTAATATTGAGCAAACATTATCAATAATTAAACCTGATGCTGTCGAAAGAAATTTAGATAATGAAATAAAAGAAATTTTTAAAAATAAAGGTTTTATAATTTTAAAAGAAAAAAAAATTCAAATAGAAAAATCCGAAGCAGAAAAATTTTATAAAGTTCACGAGACGAAACCTTTTTATAACGATTTATGCACCTATCTCTCATCTGGGCCAATTGTTGTGATGATTCTGGAAAAAGATAATGCCATTTTAGCAAATAGAGAGTTGATGGGAGCTACAAATCCCAAAGAGGCTGCTGAAGGCACCATTAGAAAAATTTATGGAATTTCAATTGATAAAAATTCTGTTCATGGATCAGATAGTGTTGATAATGCAAAAATTGAAATAGATTTTTTTTTTAACGATTAAAAATTTTTAATATTGCCTCTGGATAAATTTTATGCTCATAAATCATAACTTTTTTAGCAAGAACTTGAGGCGTATCACTCAGATTAACTTTAATTTTTTTTTGAAGAATAATTTTACCCGAGTCTAGTTTGGGTGTTACATAATGAACAGTACATCCAGTATATTTTTCTTTATTTTTTAAAACTCTATTGTGAGTATCCAATCCTTTGTATTTTGGAAGAAGAGAGGGGTGAATATTCAAAATTTTTCCGTTAAAATTTTTAATAAAATTTTGTGATAAAATTTTCATAAAACCAGCCAGACAAATCAATTTTATCTTTTCTTTTTTTAAAACTTTAAGAATTTTTTTTTCAGCTAAAATTCTTTTTTTAAAATCAAAAATTTTTTTTTTGATTTTAAAAGCTTTAGCGTATCTTAAACCCTTACATTTTTGATTGTTGGAAATTATTAGATCAATAGAAATAGGTGATATTTTTTTTTTCGAAAATTTAATCAAATTACAAAGATTACTTCCTTTTCCTGATATAAAAACTACTGTCTTTAATTTTTTATTTCCAGATGATTCTACCATTAAGTTTGACCTTATTTCTTTTTTTGGATATTCGACCGATAACATAGGGCTTATAATTTTTTGAAAAATATTTTTTTACTTTTTCTAAATTTTTCGGATTAATTAAAAGACAAAAACCAACACCACAATTAAAAGTTTTAAGCATTTCTTTATCTGAAATATTGTTTTTTTTAATCCATTTAAAAATTTTAGAAATTTTGATTTTACTTAAATCGATTTCAGCTGTGTAGTTATTAGGAATTATTCTTTTAATATTGTCAGCCAATCCACCACCTGTGATGTTTGCGCAACCGTTGATTAATTTGTTATTTATAAGTTGGAGCACTTCTTGCACATAAATTTTAGTTGGTTTTAATAATTCTTTTTTTAAAGAACTTTTATTTTTTAAATCTATTTTATTTTTTTTTATTATATATCTTATTAGTGAATAACCATTAGAATGAAGCCCGCTAGAAGGCACTGCTAATATTAAATCATTTTTTTTAATTTTATTTTTGTCTAAAATTTTTTCTTCTTCAACTAACCCAACTGCGAAACCTGCAATATCAAATTTATTTTTTTCGTAGGTACCTGGCATTTCTGCTGTTTCACCACCAACAAGTTCACATTTTGAAATTTTACAACCTTTGACAATACCCTTAATAATAGATTTTAATTTTTTTAAATTAATTTTATTAATAGA
>MDTG01033866.1_pt1 | contig 11403 bp, 5 predicted proteins | sample 811421 | NCBI WGS metagenome assembly MDTG01 (sample SAMN05326645, study PRJNA326480) | marine metagenome | isolation source: seawater | place: Pacific Ocean: South East | collected 2011
GCAGTGGCCCCGATGAAAGAATTTTTCTTTCCTAAATCCATTTGTGCACGAGTGCCAAATATCGTTTTCTTATCAAAAGACACTAACTCGTGTTTATCAAAATTAATTTTTAATTTTGCATTTGGATCGTTTGCAGCATCGCCGAGTAAAACTATCGTTCCAGAAAAATAATCAATTTGATAGTCCATACCCCTTTTTAATGTAACTCCATCGCGAATTACTTCTTCACTACCTTCAACAAGCATAAATCCAAGATTAATGGTAGAACTTTGATTAGTATATTTAGCTTCAATAATCCATTGATGGGCTAAATTAACCTCAGATGATACAGTAGATTTATATATGACTCCAGACCCTAATTGACTTTTTAAAAATTCAGATTGATTCCCACCATATAGGGAGTCTGATAATGCAAAAGGATGCAGTGCCGGAAAAATTAATTCTCCATCTATCATATTGATAATATTTCCCGATTCTTTATCAATTAGTTCGTCATAGTTTCGATTTCTATTTTCATCTAGACTATCTAAACCAAAAAGAGTTATGTAAGGAAGACTTGTAGCTTGATCTCTTTCCGTAACAGGGGTAGCATTTTTATTTAAAATTTGTACTTCAAAACCATCCGGGTTTATTTTTGTTGTACCTAGACTATATACATTTTTAAACATAAGATCCCATGTGGAATGATTGGGATGACTGTTCCTTGGTTTCAACATCATTAAAGATAAATTTGTGCCTGCAGAATCAGGTCCCTGACCAACGACCATTAACGTGTCTCCAGTTGACCTATCTGTAAGGACAAACGTGCATCCAAGGATATCTTGAGAGATCTGATCACGAACTCTGATAAAACCTAAATCTTGGCTGATGTAATAGTTAGTCCCTTGTTCCAGCCTAACAAAACTGCCTTCTTCATTTTCATCTACGAATGAAGAATCTGTAGTATTTAATGGGTCTATATAAGCCATCCCAGTCATTGCATTTGCATCGTTAGTATTAATAGATTTGTAAAGTTCAAAGTTTTTCACCACAACATTACCTATAGGATGTAATCCATTTTTAAGAGGATAAAATGATGGAATAGAAATAATACCATTTGAAGAAAAATTTTGGGTGCCTTCTCTAAACCATTTGTGAATGAAAAAATATCTATTTTTTATCCAATCGACATCGCGAATTTTTTGGGAACTAGATTGACCTCCCCCTTGCCACTCCGATTGCTCTTTTTTAGTTTTTTCAATTGAAGCAATAGTCGTTATGTCCACAGGCCCTAATTTTGAAATAGCTTTTACCCCGAAGAGTCCTTGATTTTTACCAGAAAAAGTCACATATTTTGTTGAGGGAAGGGATAATGAAATATTTCCGGCTTCTATTTTTTGGACTATATCGTCCTCATGACCCTCATAACCTATGCGAATATTATTCTCCCAATCAAAATCCCTCTCCGAATCTTGATCCATAGCTACAGTAATTCTATCGCCAATTTTTCCTTGAATATTCAAATTTTGTTTTTGATCAAATTCAAGATGAGTGTTCTGAGTTTGATTTAAAGTAGAGCGAACTAATTCTTGATCTTGAAAAACCATTTTACCATTGATATTTACATTACCGCTCACCCGCAAAGATGCGCGACCTAGATTTCCAATATCTACACCAACAACTTCAAGCATTTGGCCACCACGCTTCGCACTCTCTTGTGATTCTTTTTTCAACATAATTCTTTGAAAATCGGCAAACCACCTTCTTTTATAAAATTCCTCTAAATACCATTCAACATCTGCAGTATAAGGCATTCGTATTTGTTTCCCCTCTAAATATTCACGAATCGTGATTCTTGACCAATCCCAAGAAACCTCTGTAGTAATTTCTTTTTTTTGATATGGAAAGGACAATAAACCTATAGGATGATCGATTGAATCAATTGGTTGAACTAGCGATTTCTTTATTTTTGGAAATGGGTTTACCACAATATTTATTACTGGTATTTGAGAAAAATGCAAGGCAGAAATTGAATCTTGTGGAAACTTCGTGTCCGATTTCTGTGCTAATGCAAGTCCATGGGCACAAATCACCCATACACCGATCATACAAAACGGAGAGAAGAGAATGGTTTTTTTATTTTTTTTCAAGTGTACAACTTTAATTAATAATAACGTTTTTTTTCTATTTATTCCTCCTTTCCTTAAAAATTCTTATTAATTCAACTTTCATTTTCTTTAACGCTTTTGATCTATGACTTATCTTATTCTTCTCTGATAAAGTGAGCTCAGAAAATGTCTTCCCCAAATGTGGAACTTCAAAAATAGGATCATAACCAAAGCCCTCTTCCCCTCTCTTTTCTGTTGTAATATTTCCTTCAATAAAACCTTCTGTCCATAACTCGGTTTTGGAATCAAAAACGAGACTGATTACTGTTCGAAATTTTGCTTTACGGTCTATCTCAGATACCCCATCTAGTTTCGATAATAACTTTTGAACATTATCTAAATATGAGGCATCTTTTCCAGCAAACCGAGCTGAGTAAATTCCCGGGGCACCATCTAATGCCTCTACTTCTAATCCAGTATCATCTCCAATGGATGGGAGTCCTGTTTTACGATGAACTGTTCTTGCTTTAATAAGGGAATTTTCGAGAAGAGTATCACCATCTTCAGGTATCTCACCTATTTCCGGATAATCCTCTAAACCTATAACAACCACATCTAAATCAGATAAGACCGCACTTAACTCTTTCTGCTTATCAGGGTTGTGTGTAGCTAGCACCAACTTTTGTCGACGGGGCTTCATCCATTTCCCTTACCAAAAAATGCTCATGAACATATAAGAAATACCTATCGGATACAAGAATTAAGTAAAATAATTTTTCTACATCAAAAGTCGAGATATCAATTTATAAATCTTTTTGATTTACTTCATACCAACTACTAATTTAAGCGCGCTTTTTAATGAATTGAACTATCTATATTGTGGCTCGGTAGCTCAGTTGGTAGAGCAGAGGACTGAAAATCCTTGTGTCGCTGGTTCGATTCCGGCCCGAGCCACACTGAACAAACAATAAATTTAAAAATTTTCATATCCCTCCCCATTCAAAGATGAAAATATTATTATCTCCTCTTTTCAGCTGATTTCTATTTGATGCAAACACCAAATACTTTCCATCAGGGCTGAACATAGGAAATCCATCAAATCCTTCAAAATATGTTATCCTTTTCAGTTCACTCCCATCTAAATCGATACTATATAGATCAAAATCTCGACCTTTTTCATCATGCATATTTGAAGAAAATATTATCTTATCCCCATCAGAACTGAAATATGCTTCAGCATTTTCGCCTGAGAAGGTTAATTGGCGTAAATTTTTCAGGCCAGTTTCTTCTTTTGCAATTAGATGATTATCGTACTTGGTTTGAACAAAGAAACTCAGTGAGATTAAGCTAAGTAAAATTAAAAAACTTTAAAGAGTCTTATCATATAAAGGTCAACATCATTGATCAACTCCGGCGATATCTAAAATAAATGCTAGACCCAAAGCATATTCTCTATAGATTTGAAACCTACCAGATTTACCGCTATGGCCAGCCTCCATATTAATGTGTAAATACAATTTATTATTTCCAATCCAATTATCTCTCAGCTTTGCGACATACTTTAGCGGCTCCCAATATTGAACTTGGGAGTCAAAGTAACCCGCAGTCACTAATAAATTTGGATATTTTTTTTGAGTGATCTGGTCATATGGAGAATAGGAGAGAATATAATCGTACTCTTTTTTTTCTCTTGGATCTCCCCATTCATCCCACTCATTTGAGGTTAAAGGAATGGACGGATCAGACATAGTTGTCACAACATCTACGAATGGAACAGATGCAATTGCTCCTTTCCAAAGTTGTGGTTCCATATTTATTACGGTACCTATTAATAATCCACCTGCACTCCCACCCTCACAAAATAATTCATTGGGGCTTGTGTAATTATTTTTTATTAAATACCTAGCTGCATCAATGAAATCGTAGAACGTGTTTTTTTTATTTAGCATTTTCCCATCGTCATATGACTTTCTCCCAAAAATTTGACTACCCCTAATGTTAGCAACAGCATAAATAAAACCTCTGTCAAGAAGACTAAGGCGCACTATACTAAAATAAGGGTCCTCTGTTGATCCATAGGAGCCGTAACCATATAATAAAAGCGGCTGCGAGGCCTTCTTTTTTAAGTCTTTACGGTAAACTAAATAAATGGGAATTATTTGCCCGTCTCTCGCACTAGCATATATAATTTCATCTTGATATTGCTCTTGGTCATATCCTCCAATAACCTCTTGTTGTTTTAACAGCGTTTTTTCTCTTGTATCCATATCGTAATCAAAAATTGATCCAGGTGTCAACATGGAGCTGTAGGAAAAACGTAATATGTTTGTATCAAAATTTTCATTTACACTGGTGTAGGCTGAAGGTGTTTTTTCATTGAATTTGAGATAATGGTCATCTCCATTTTTGAGATTAATTACACGAATACTAAGTAAGCCATCATTTCTTTCATTAAGGACTAAGTGTTTCTTAAAAATTTCCATAGATAGAAGATGCAAATTCGCTCTGTGAGGAATAATCTCCATCCAATTATTTCGTTCTGTTTCTTTTTCTTTTGTTTTAAGGAGCCTGTTATTTAATGCATCCCAATTACTGATTATGTAAAAATGATCTTCGTAGTGCTCAATACTATATTCATGATTTTCTACTCTAGGAGTAAAACTTTGAAATTTACCATATGGGTCATCACTTCGCAGGAATTGATAATCACTTGCTAAAGTGCTTGAACTCCAAATAAAAATGTACTTGCCTGATTTTGATCTATAAACGCCTGTGTAAAATGACTCATCCTCCTCTTCATAGACCAGCATATCTTCGGAGGTGGAAGTTCCAAGTTTATGTCTATAAATTTTTTCAGAAAGTAAAGTTACTTTATTTTTTGAGGTGTAAAAAATATGTTCATTATCATCTGCCCAAGCAATATTTCCAGTAGTGTTTGGTATTGTCTGGGGGAGTATTTCTCCAGTTTTCAGATTCTTGAAGAATATAGTGAAAAATCTTCTACTTAATGTATCAACACTATAAGCGACCCATTCATTATTAGGGCTTACGTTAAAGTTCCCAAGATCAAAATAATCGTAGTTTTTTGATAATTTATTTTCATCTAAAATTATTTCCTCTGAAGATTCAAGAGATTCTTTTTTGCGACAATGTATTGAATATTCTTTTTCTGATTCGAAACGACTGTAATAAAAATATCCATTATCCAAAAAAGGAACTGTATTGTCATCTTTTTTTATACGTCCTACAATTTCGTTATAAATTTTTTCCTGCAGATTATTTGTGTGTGCTAATCCAGACCCAATATATTCTTTTTCTTCTTCAATATAAGACAAAACATCTTTCGTCTGGTCATCAGGGTCTCTGGAAAGTTTTTGCTCATCGGTTAATCGCATCCAATAGTAATTGTCTATTCGCGTATTACCATGCAACACTAATTCATGTGGTTGTTTTTCTGCTTCAGGTATACTCAAATTTTTATCACAAGAGCTTGTAATTAAGATAATAAGAAAAAGTAATTTTTTCATTTATACAAAAATATGCTTTTCAGAATATCAAAGCTCCGGAGGAGGGACTCGAACCCCCGACAAAGTGGTTAACAGCCACCTGCTCTACCAACTGAGCTACTCCGGATATTTTTTAATAAAAAAGCTGGGTAATTTAGGTTTTATTGATATATTGTACAAAGAGACAAATCTATTAAGTAGATATTGAAAGGATCTTCAAATCATTATCTCTTAGGTGTAATTTACTTCATGTCTGAAAATATAAAACTCTCAACACTAAATCCTAAAAAGGTGTTTTTAATAACTTTTGGTATCTATATGATAATCGGCATGCATTTTTTCATGCATAACGTAGGTGGATATGGGCTCTACATTCCATCAAATATATTGGGGTGGATTTTTATTGGCATCATGATTGGAACAGGATTCTGGCAAACTGTTTATATAAATAAAATTCGAATTACCTTCTTTGCAAAAATTATTCTTTTAGGATTTTTATTTCTTTTAGTTCCTTTTTTTTATGGCAACAATGAGCACGCTGGGAGAACCTTATTTAGATTTTTCTCTATTTCAGGAGGAATATTATACTACATTTCTCTAACCCAATTTAATTTTTCAAAAAAAGAAAAAAGCTTAATATTATTTTTAATCCTCATTGGAGTTTTATTTGAAAGTATTTTTGCAATTTTTCAATATTACAGTCTCGCTCCAAAAATGTGGTACGGTTACGAAATGGATCAAGATTACCCTTCAGGTATATTCCAGCAAAGAAATCTGATGGCAAGTTTTTTATCAACTGGGTCGGCCATTTGCTTATATCTTATTCTTAATGGTTCAAATATGTTGGAAGGTGCAGCGAAAAAAGGTGTGGTTTATATCATTCCTTTTTTAAACGGAATACTGTTATATCATCTTAACTCAAAAACAGGATATATTGGGTTGTTTTTGGCAACTGTCTTTCTTTTAATACCTAAAAATTGGAAAAGGGCACCAATCCTATTATGGTTTATTGTTTTTTTTTGTGGAATAACTTTTGGAATTCTTACTCAGCGTGAGATTCCAACCGTTGAGCAGCGAATAGGAAAATCTGAAAAACGGATACGAAGTGTTGATGTACGTAAGGCGCGCTTTGAGACAACTTTTCAGCTTTGGACTAATAATCCCATCATAGGAGTAGGGTATGGAAACTTTGCTAGATTTTATCGAGACCATCATGCATACAGACGTGCAAATGAGATTAATTTTCAAAAAGAAGAGGGCTATGTTGACCATCCTCATAATGAACTTTTGTTTTGGCTAGCCGAGGGAGGGATTATGCCATTTTTTGGTTTAATTTTGGTAGCGGGTGCTTGGATAATAATGATAATACGAATGCCACTAAAAGATTCACTCTGTTTTTTGGGAATTATTCTACCCATTATTGTACACACGCAAGTTGAATTTCCTTTTTACCAATCTCTTGTTCACTGGATTGTTTTTTTAACCCTTGCGTATCTACCTGATCAATATAACTCTGATTCTTCGAAATACTCTTTTAACCATATAAAAATGTTGAAAATACCAGCAGTTATTTTACCCTCATTTATATTTTTTTACATGATAACCACATTACAAACAGCAATGACAATAACTAAGTTTGAACAGACCGGTTACAAGAATCCCGAGATAATATCTAAAGTCTGGAATCGAAAGGTATGGCATCTTCGATATGAAGTAAATATTATGAATATGAACCTTGATATTGGTTTTAAAACAGGTAACGTTGAGATTCTGCAACAATACGTCAATTGGGGTCGGAAGTTTGTACTTCATTCACCATTTTTGTATATATACTACGATATGGCCTCTGCATTAAGGGCAATGGGGAAAGAAGATGAATCATGGAAACTTATAAAGGAGGCAAGATATTTGTATCCTGATACTGAATGGATAAACTAAAATATCTCTATCTCAGCGTAGTCTCTTAATTAGATAAATGTAGATAGAAATCTACCACACAATGTTTTGTTAAGAGGTGCTTCTATTTGTGTTTTTTATCACGAATTTTCTTTGCAAACAATAGTCCGCCAGCAATTGCAACCCAGGCAATCCCAGCAATGGGAGCGCCTTGTGTAGGTGCATCTGGAAACTCCCCAGGCCCCTGCGCAATTGCTTCTGATACTAGACCAATACTCGCAATTAGAAAAGTGAATAATCTATGTTTCATAATTGTAATTTACTTTAAGAAGGTTATTCTTTGGTTCAAAACTTTGCGACCATTATGGATTCGCACTACGTAGACTCCTGCGGCCAGATCATCCGACGGTATCCATTTAAGTCTGTGATCACCACTAATGATAATTTTGTCAACAAGAGTTGCAATTTCACGACCCATAAGATTATAAATCTTTATTTGCACATGGCTAGTTTTTTCAAGACTATAATGAATGGTTGTACTTGGATTAAATGGGTTTGGATATGTTGGATGCAAAGAAAATGATTCTGCAGCGATTATCGGTTCATTGTCTGATTTAGCAGTAACTGAGGACATATAAATTGTGAATCTAGCGTCACCTACACTTGGGTAAGGTACTATCTCATTAATATCCTGGACAAATCCACCCTTTGATTCAAGACTAAGAGAGTAATTATTCACTTCGTTCATATTGATGAATTCGTTAGTAATATTATCTACCAGCATCATGGATATTCCCGCAGGAAGCTGTGCAAAATCCCAACTCATACTAATGTCTTCTTCCGATGTTTCAAAACCATGCTCTGATCCAGTAAGCATCATTACATCTAAATCGATAGCGATATCTGCATTAAAATCATAAGGAAGATTATTAATTGCAAGGGCTTCGTCATCCATATAAAACATGCTTACTAGATGATCTTGGTTTGAAAGAGGTACTAGGCGCAAACCATCCGCTGGATCTCTCTGTACTTGTCCATGCAGATCAAAGCTTAGGTATGATGCACTTGATCTGTCTTCACTGTTGAAAGCTATCATCGCGCTTCCTGTTGAATCCACCAGACTCCTACCTGCAACATCTGTTCCCGAAACGCGCTGCTCTTTTAGTACTTCAAATTTCTCATCTGGGGGTGAATGAACCCAGAAAGCTTGGAACGGGTGCAAATGCCCTGATTCAAGAATTCCAGTACCTATTTGACCATTACTTACCTCATATGATTTTTTTATTGGGTCATAGACGTGGATGGATGGTCTAACATTAGATTGATTTAAATTTTTACTCGTCATTTCTTTGATATCAATTGGAACTCCAAATGGATTTCCAACTAGAGCCCATTCACCATCAGGAACAGAAACTTCGATGCTTTGACTTACCTGTATGGAATCAATTCCTATATCTAATGGCAAATCATTATGGATACCATCAAAATTAGCGTCTGCAAATACATATACTAATACCCCAGTACCTGCTTGGTAATAGGTAGTATCCAAATCTTCAATGGGTTTCCAACTATAATCTTCCCAGGTCCATGCATTTGCAGATCCATGTAAAGGATCATCTGATCCCGCCATACCTTGAGTCCAAAGTTCATCTAGTAGGTCAGAATAAACACCAACTCCAGAAAAAGGGCTAGAAAGAATTCTAAAACCAGATTCTCCCTCAATAGTGGTTTTCGTCGCATTTGCGGCCATTGTAAAAATTTGAGAGGACGTTCCCCCATTGCCATCATCAGCTACTACTTCAATGTTGTAAGCACCAACATGCCCTTCTTCAGGTACTCCATGAAGAATGTTATCTGTCAATGTCAACCAACTGGGTTTTACTGGTACACTGAGGCTGACATCATCTCCATCTACATCATGGGTTTCAATCACGTAAAAATAATTATGCCCTTGGTTGACATCAGTTTTCTTTTCAGAAATGATTGAAGGCAGATCATTTACAGGGTCAACAGTAAAATCGTTACTGCTGCAAACAGTATACTCATTATCGGACACACAGATCTCAATGGATGCAGTACCAAAATAGTCAGGGTCTGGTGTAAGAGTAGGATTTGAATAGTGGGATCCATCCCAGTCCAATGAAATATTTTCATTATCTAAACTTAATGTGACAGTCAAACTATCTAAAGGAGTATCAACGTCAATTAATAAGCCAGACTCATATGCAAATTGATTTGAAAAGAGCTCTATCACAGAATCCTCTGGAAATGAAAAAGGTTCAATAGCGTTCTCAGGATCAATTTGAGGAGGATCATTAACTGGAGCTAAATAAATAGTGACTAATACTGGATCAGATTGAAACATCCCATCAGATACAGCAAAATAAAAGTTGTCTTGCCCATTGTAATTGTTATCTGGGGTGTATGTGTAGAGACCTATATCTTGAGAATTTAAAATACCGTTTTCCGGGGGGGTTGTGATAGTGTATCCCAATATATCACCGTCGGGATCTGTCCCTGATAACGAAATGTAAAGTGTTGAATCTTCAACAGAGTTCACTACTTGAGTGTTCGCAACGGGAGGAGAATTTGGACAAGATGTCAGCCATTCGTATGGCCAGGCCGGGTGCGTGGAAAAGGCCTGATGAATTTCACACTTATTATCATCTGATAATCCGACAGCATTGTTAAATATGTTTTCTAGATTTTGAACATTGTCAATATTCCAATTTGAAATATTCTGATTAAAGCTTGTAGCATTATTAAACATATTTTGCATGTAGTGTACATTTGAAACATCCCACGATGAAATATCTTGGTTGAAATTTGTTGCGTTGTTAAACATATCATCCATATAGAAGGCAACGTTTATACCATTAAGCCAAGATGAAATGTCTGCGTTGAATGAAGTAGCATTTTTAAATAACCAGGTGAATGTTCTAACATTTGAGACATCCCAGGAAGAAATGTCCGCATTAAAACTTGAACAGCCTGAAAAAGTCACTTTTAGGCTTGTAACATTTGAAACATCCCACCCTGATATGTCTGCGTTAAAATTTGAGCAATTAACAAATGCTTTTTCCATACTACTTACATTTGAGACATCCCAATTAGATATATCAGAATTGAAACTTGTGCAACCGTAAAAAGTGTGACTAAGTGAAGTGATTCCTGATATATCCCAGTTTGATATATCTCCATTAAAATTATGGGCAAATTGAAATGCTCCAACAAGCCCATTCCCAGTTAAACCTGAAACGTCCCAATTAGATAGGTCTTGGTTAAATGATGAAGCACCATCAAAAATTTTGTACATGTTAATGACGTTTGATACGTCCCAGTTATTGATATTATCATTGAAAGTTGGTTCATTTCTAAATAGTTCGGCCATATCCGTTATCATAGAAACATCCCAGTTATTTATTAATCCATAGGTAGATAATGCAGTGGAGTTATCATCAATCCACATATCTACTGCAGTTTGAAGCTCAATTTTTGTTTGAGGCTGGAATTCAATGGGCTCAGTTAAAGGTGTGATAAGGACGAAACCATTATGAGTATTGACATAATCAATCCCGGATTCTCCCTCAGTAATTGTCACATTAGATGCTGCAGGTGACGCAAAAGATCCTCCTCCGGCGCCTCCACCCCAAGATGTTCCACCACTAACACCAGTATACGTGTTACCAGCTCCACCACCAGTGTAACCACCCCCGCCTGCACCAGCGTTTCCGTTGCCTCCAGAACCGCCTCCACCGCCAAATCCTCCATAAGCAACTGCTCCATCATTTGATGTGCCACCAACAAAAATAGTTCCACCATTCCCACCAGAGCCAGTTTCTGTATTATTACCGCTACTTAACCATCCTGCCCCCCCTCCAGACCCGCCATACGAGCCGCTCTGCGTACCCCGA
>MDTG01064449.1_pt1 | contig 11403 bp, 7 predicted proteins | sample 811421 | NCBI WGS metagenome assembly MDTG01 (sample SAMN05326645, study PRJNA326480) | marine metagenome | isolation source: seawater | place: Pacific Ocean: South East | collected 2011
GGGGGGGACGCCGAAGTCTTTGATAAGAAATTAAAAAATAGCATCTTTGTCGACAAAGAGATTCTTCTTAAGGGGATGTATTTTATACTAAAAAAACATGCAAGCAAACAAATGTAAAGAATTATTACTCATCCTAACTTTCCTCCCAATAATTCTTTTGGCACAACAAAATACGGTATCACCCTACTCAGCTTTTGGAATAGGAGAACCCCAATCTCAAGGGTTTTCTCTTAATAGCGCGTTAGGTGGTGTTGGTGTAGCAATGAGGGGGGGCAACTTTTTAAACCCAATAAATCCAGCATCACTGAGCGCTATAACCAACACAACTTTTGAAACAGGGCTTAGCGGCACATCTATATTTTTAAGAGACAAAACCCTATCGCGGGAGGCATTTGTATCCTCCTTAGCATACCTAAGTCTAGGTTTTCCGATATCTAAAGGTTTTGCAGTAAGCGGTGGGCTAAGCCCCTATTCGTTCAAAGGGTTTGATTTGTCGCAAAATTTTACTTTTACCGACCAAGAAGACACCTTAAATTATACCATAAATCACAACGGATCAGGGGGATTAAACAGGGCTTATACCAACTTTGGGATTGAATTAGACGGCTTCTCTTTTGGTGCAACAGCATCAATGATTTTTGGAACACTAAATCAAAAAAGAGATTTAGTTTTTAATGATTCGCAAGAACTGTGGCGAAGGGACGAAAGCGCCTATAATGTTAGGGATTTAACATACGACTTTGGGTTTCAATATCAAACAAACGTTTCAGATAAACAGCTCACTATAGGGGCAACATATTCACCAGAAACAACGCTAAACGCTAATAAAAAGGAGACGACCTACACATTTGATATCATTAATGGATTGGAGTTGATTAGGGACACGGTAGAAGCTTTTGCAAGCACAACAAATAAACTATTATTACCAAAATCATATGCTATAGGCTTTGCCCTTCAAAAAGAAACGGAATGGTTTATTTCTGCGGAAATAGACTTTAAAGAGTGGTCACAAATGACTCTTTTTGACGCCCAAGACCCAAATATAAAAGATGCAACTCAATTTAGATTAGGAGCGTGGTGGATACCAAACAACCAAGACGTGCATAACTACTTAAATGTAATACAATATCGCGCAGGTTTTAATTACAATACAGGACACATTTCTACTACAGTGTTTGGAGTAAGCGGGACCCCAACAGAAATTAATGACATCAGCATAAGTTTCGGTTTAGGGCTTCCGATGAAAAGATCAAAAACAACCACAAATATCAGCATACAGCTCGGAAAGAGGGGGTCAGTTAACAACGGTTTGGTAGAAGAGCGGTACCTAAGATTTGTAGCAGCATTTACATTTAATGATAAGTGGTTTAAAAAACGAAAAATAGATTAAAAAATCGAGTTATGAAATCAAACATTACCACATTAATAACACTAATAATTTTTTCGGTTCAAGGGTTAGCTCAAGAGGGTTATGATTCATTAAAATTTGGACCCAACAAAGAGCCTTGTGAACAAAACCTGTCTATTTATACCGAGTTTTATAAGCAAAAAAATTACGTGGACGCATACAAACCATGGGCTTATTTATATAACAATGCCCCGAAGCGTACAAAGAATATTTACCTACACGGCCCTAAAATTATTAAAGCTCTTATAGAAACCACAGAAGATGTGGGAAGGAAAACGGCTCTTGTTGATACCTTAACAATGATTTACGACCAAAGAAACAAGTATTACCCAGGAAAAGAGGCCTATGTAATAGGTATGAAGGGGGCAGATATGTATAGGTATATGAAATCAACAACAAAGGGCTTAGAGGCCTCTTATGAAGTACTGCTTAAGTCTTTTAATATGGCAGGCAACGAGAGCTCAGCAAGCGTTCTTAATTATTATTTTATGGTCACCACAAAATTGGTTCAAGCGAAAGTTTTAAAAGTGGAAGACCTAATCGCGCTATTTTCTGACCTTTCTGGGGTAATTGCTTATAAAGAAGCAAAACTAACCCAAGACGTTTATAATGCGGAGCAAAAAGACGCTCTAAACACAAAAGAAAAAAGAGCTTTAGTCAAGAGCAAGAAAGAGCTTAAAACTTTAGGAAGTGTAAAAAGCAACCTAGAAAAAACATTAGCCCCCCACGCAACATGTGAAAAGCTAGTAGATTTATATTCAAAAAACTATGAAGACAAAAAGGAAGACGCCAATTGGATGAGGAGAGCCGCTAAACTTCTGAATAAAAAAGAATGCACAGAGACAGACATCTTCTTTTATATCTCTGAAGCCCTTTATAAAATTTCTCCCACATCCTCAGCTGCTGCAAATATGGGAATACGCTCACTTAAAAGAAAGGAGTACGCTAAAGCAGTAGACTTTTATAGCTTTGCTATAGAGAATGAATTAGACGACTTAAATAAAGCCCGCTACACTTTTCGGTTGGCACAGACATATGGAGCAATGAACAAGAATAAGCAAGCAAAAACATTTGCCCTAAAGGCCGCCGGCCTTCGGTCAGGTTGGGGGGAGCCCTATTTGTTTATAGGTGACCTTTACAGCAAAACTTCTCGACAGTGTGGCGAATTGAAAACAGAGTTTTTGAAAAGGGTGGGTTATTGGGCTGCTATAGATAAATATGAATATGCTAAGAGGATTGACCCATTATTAGCCTCAAAGGCAAACGAAAGAATTAAAAAATACTCGGAACAAATGCCAAGTAAAACAGATATTTTTACTGAAGGCTTAATCGACCAACCAACATATAAAATAGATTGTTGGTATTCTGAAACTGTAAAAATTAGAGTGCCATAAATAAGCTTGCTTTGTTTAACCAATTACACTTTAATTTAGCCGCAAAACAGAGCATGCGGGATATCATAAAAATACTCTTTGTTTTTTTTGCTAGTTGTTGTTCTTGTCATACAAGCCCAAAAAAAATGGAGGCCCTCTCTAAAGAATTTGACGAGCCTATTGCGTCATCAACAGATTTATATTGGTTTTACACAAAAAATGGAGAGGTGTCGCACACGCTTAGTAGCCCAAAGGTAGAGCGGTTTTCTGGAGATAAGCCATACATTGAGTTTTCAGAAGGCTTAGAAATTTATTCTTTTGAACAAAAAGAAGTCCAAAGTTCATATTTCAAAGCAAACTATGCGGTTCAAAAATTAAGTGATAAATTGATTGTTGCTAGAGGTGGGGTGTTTTTAAAAAATGCAAAAAATGAAACACTAGAAACGGAATATTTAGTTTGGGACGAGCAAAAGGAACAAATTTACACCCAAGAGTTGGTCAAAATAACTAAAGAAGGTCAAACGGTTATAGGAGAGGGGTTTGAGTCGGACATATATTTTAGCAAATACACCCTTAAAAAAAGCAGAGGAATTATTACTTTTGAACAAGACGAATAGCGTTTATAAAAATTGTTTCACTACGTCGCCTAAACCCAACTTGAACGTTATGAGTAATTAATCTTTGAAAGACCAAGGTTATGTTTTTTACATTTACAACTAAAACCCCTTAATGGACCCAGATAGCAGTTTTCTGGTTATTCTAATATCCCTTATCTTTTCCGCCTTTTTTTCTGGAATGGAAATAGCGTTTATTGCCTCAAACAAGCTTCACATTGAGCTGATGAAGAGGCGGGGCGAAGTAAATGCACGAATTTTATCTAAGTTTTTAGAAAAACCCTCTCGCTTTATAGCTACAATGCTTGTTGGAAACAATATTGCTCTGGTTGTTTATGGTGTTGAGATGGCAAAAACTTTAGAGCCCATCATAGAGCAACATTTCACTAATGTTGACGTCCTTGTTTTGCTTGCACAAACAATCGTCTCCACCTTAATCGTTTTAGTTACCGCAGAATTTATCCCCAAAGTGTTGTTTAGCATAAATGCAAACCGACTTGTTCGATTGTTTGCTTTACCAGCAGGCTTAAGCTATTATGGTTTGTATTTTTTTGTTTCTTTAGTTGTTGGAATCTCTAATTTCTTTTTGAAAAAAATAATGCGCGTAAAACAACTTGATCAAAAAAAGGCGTTTGGTCGAACTGACCTAGAACAATATATAAAAGAGCACGCAACATCTAGAAAAGATAAAAAGGAGCTAGAAACAGAAATTCAAATATTTCAAAACGCGCTAGACTTTTCTACCGTAAAAGCTAGAGAGTGCATGGTTCCACGAAATGAAATTGTCGCTTTGGAAATAGGGGAAGACATCAATAAGCTGACGACTAAGTTTGTGGAAACAGGATTTTCAAAAATTTTAGTTTTCAGAGAAAACATAGATGATATTATTGGTTATACCCACTCTTATGAGCTTTTTAAACACCCAAAAGATATTCAGTCAATTCTACTTCCTATAACCTTAGTTCCGGAAACAATGACTGCCAATGAAATTCTTAATTTATTTATTAAAGAACGCAAAAGCATTGCGCTTGTTGTCGACGAATATGGAGGAACCTCGGGGCTTCTTACCATAGAAGACATTGTAGAGGAGCTTTTTGGTGAAATTGAGGATGAGCACGACCTCTTAGAACATAAGGAAATCTTGGTTTCAGAGGGACAATTTATTTTTTCTGGAAGACATGAGGTGGACTATTTAAATAAAAAATATAACATAAGCCTTCCAGAATCGAATGACTACGAAACACTAAGCGGACTTATTGTTAACCGTTGTGAAGAGATTCCCAAAGTAAATGAACGAGTTGATTTTGGCACGTTTAGAGTAAAGATTCTTGAGGTAAGCCAGACTCGAGTTGAAGCGGTAGAGTTATTCCTAAAGCCTTAACAAATCAAGTTTTCAAGAACTTTTGTATATTCGCAGACTTGACAATCGAAAAATAGAATTATAATGATATCACTAGACAATCTGAGAAAAAAATCCGGGCTTCTTATCACAGGCATAGGCTTTGCGTTATTAGCGTTTCTTTTAGGAGACTTAATGAACTCAGGCACATCACTACTAAATGGGTCGCAAGGGAAATTAGGAGAGATAAATAATGAAGTTGTTGACTATCGTGAATTTGAAACCGAAGCGCAAAATATTGACCGAATTTTTTCTGGAATTCAAGATCGAAATGGACTTAGAGACAATCTTTGGTTAGATAAAGTAAATGAGGTTGTTATGGGTGAGCAATATAATGAGTTGGGTCTTTCAGTTAGCCCTGAAGAGCTTGCAGGCTTAACTTTTGGGTACAAATCAGCAGAGATGTCCGCAACAGCAAAGCAGTTTTTTGGCACCAACATTCAGGATGCCTCTTCGGAACAGCTAGCCTCAGTCATTCAGCAAGTTCACGACACAGACCCTTTAAGGTGGCTGTATTTTGAAAATGCCATTCGTAAAGAGCGCTTAAGTCAAAAGTACTCAAACCTTCTGCGTCAAGGCCTGCTGACATCAAATCTAGATGCTCAAACCCACTACAAAGACCAAGCGCTACAGGTTACCGGTCGCTACATTTTTAAGCCCTTTGACACAAATATTGAACTCTCAGAAGCTGAGGTTTTAGCCCACTATAATTCGAATAAGGAAGACTTCCCGGTGGAGGCTTCACGAGAATTGACCCTAGCAATTTTTGAAATACGTCCAACGGAGTCCGATAAAGCCGTAATTAAAAATCGTCTAATTGATTTAATAGAAGACAAGCAGGTTTACAACAGAACAACAAAAACAAATGAAAGGGTTGAAGGTTTTAGAAATACAAAAACAGCCTCAGCATTTGTTGACGCTTATTCAGACCGCCCTTTTGACCCAACCTTTTATGCAGAAGGTCAACTTTCACCTTCTATTGAGTCTGAAATGAGAGACGCTGAAATCGGATTTGTTTATGGCCCCTATGAAGAGAATAATAGCTTTAAGCTAGCTCGATTAAACGCTAGGGTAAATGACTCTGTTCAAGTTGCAATAATTGACATAGCAATCGATGCTAGTGAAGAAACAGCAAATGAAATATACGCTCAAGCAGCAGAGGTGGCAGGCGCAAAAGACATGAAAACACTAGAGGAGTTGGCCGATCAAAAAAATGTCCCTCTCATAAACGCAACCCTTCAAGAATTTGACCGAACTATTACAGGGGTAGGAGAAGCGCGAAGCTTGGTGTTTTGGGCGCATAATGAAAACACGAAATTAAGTGATGTAAAACTTGGCGACCAAAACAATCGCATTATTGTAGCAATGTTAACGAAAGTTACTGAAGAGGGGGTTCAGGACCTCGAAGATGTTCGGTTTCAGGTTGAGTCTGCAGTAAAACGAGAAAAAAGCGCAAAAGTTTTAGTGCAAGAGTTTGAGGAAAAATTATCAGAATCAACCAATCTTGATGAGTTGGCCGTCGCAATGGGTCTCAAACCTGAGCCAGCATCTTTTCTTTCATTTTCATCAAACTCTATTTCAGAGGGATTTGAGCCCAATGTAGTAGGAGCTTTTTATGGGACTAAAGAAGGGCAAATATCTCAACCGATTAAAGGTAATAGTGGCGTATATGTTGTGTCGTCAGAAGCCACTAAAGAGTCTCTAGCGCCGATGGATTATGCCGCAATAAAAACCCAATTAAACAATCAGCTTCAACCAAGAGTAAATACAGAGGTTTATAATACATTAAAAGATTTGGTAGAGATTAAAGATTACCGATCAAAATTCTATTAATAGAAATTTATCCAAAACCAAAAAACCACTTCTTTAAGAAGTGGTTTTTTATTATTGAAAGACTTTAGGCCTCAAGGGTTTTATTTTAACAAGGATTTAACCCCAAAGTAATAATTCTTTTCACACGGCAAACAGCCAGATTGAATCATTTCAAAGATGTCTTCGTTTCGTGATTTTGTATATGCTTTTTCGGAGGTATAAAACGTAGCTTTGAGTGAAGAAAACTTAAGCTCTCCTGAGCTAATCATCTTAAATGTTTTGTCATCAACAAGAGAAGGCGCCCCTAGGGCGCCCACCCTAAAACCGACCATACTCATTTTGCTTTTACCACACTGAAAGACCTTTAAATATTTTTCGTCTCGATGCTCTAAGTATTTAATTTTAGGTAAAGACTTTTCCCAAACAATGTCGCTAAAAATTTCCACAAGCCTAGAAGCCTCTTTTGGTTTGTCTGATTTAATTTTTGACCAATCCTCACCCGTGATTGTATTTGCAGAAAGAAAGGATATAAAATCATCTCTTAAAGGTTCCAGCTCGTTTGGGTTTAAAACTCGATATTTCATATTTTATTCTTAGAAAGAGATGTGGCATTTAAGCGAACCTAGAGCTAGTAGTCATTCGTGAACGTTCCATATCGTTTTTTATACTTTTCATAAAGCTCTATTTGGTGGTTGTTAAGGTCTAACCTTTTCCCCCTGATAAAAGCGAGGGTTACATGGTTACTCATGATGTCAAGTGCGTCACCGTCTGAAACAAACAAGGTTGCGTCTTTACCCGCCTCAAGGCTGCCAACAGAGCCATCAATGTTTAGAATCTTTGCTGTGCTTAGGGTAACACTCATTAAAGCTTCTTCTTTACTTAAACCATATGCCACAGATGTTCCTGCAGTAAAAGGTAGATTTCTAGACCCCATACGCTCCATGTCGCCCTCATAGTCTAAGCAGTATAAAACCCCAGCATCGTGTAAAATTTTTGCAGTTTTATAAGCCACATCGACATCTTCATTGTTTCGTAGAGGAAGCCGGTGAACGCGCTTTAAAATAACAGGAACAGAATTTTCGGCGAGAAAATCAGCAACACGCCAAGCATCATCAGCGCCAACTATAACAAAGTTGTCTAGCCCTAAATTTTTAGCAAAGATAACAGCAGCCTTTATCTCTTTCGCCCCACGAACATGAATAAAGAGCTGTTTGTCACCACTAAAAAGGCCCGACATAGCCTCTAAGCTTAAATCGATTTTATTTGCAGATGACTTTTGATAGCTCTTGGCGTTATTAAAAAAAATTTCGACCTCAACTAATCGCTCGTCATATTTTTTTTCTTGTTTTTCTTTGTGTTCGTGGCCCCTGAAAGAAGATGGTGGCTTGGGCCAGTTAAGGTGAACCCCATCATCTTTTTTATATAAAGCATCATCATAATTCCAGCCATCAAATTCTACAATACTTGAGGTTCCAGAAATAAGGCCACCTCTAGGCGTAATTTGTCCTAATAGAATTCCGTTTGTACGGATTGTAGGAATAACGGGCGAATCAGTGTTGTAGGCAATGATACTTCGAATATGAGGGTTAAATTCACCGACTTCATCAAAATCCCGAGTCGCCCGAACGGCGTCAATATCGGCCAAACCTAAAGTTGTGTTAGGAAGAATAAGCCCAGGATAAACATGCTTACCTATAACATCGTGATATTCTGCATCTGAAATATCAATACGGATATTACTAGCATCTTCAACGGTTAAAATTTTTCCGTTTTCTAAAACAATTAAAGAGTTTTCTATAACCTCACCATTTCCTAGATGAGCCACACCACCGTATAGGAGAATTCGTTTGTTTTGATCTGGGGCAGGCGTTTGCGCATAGGAGCATGCGCTAAAAATAAGACTAATAAAGAACAAGTTTTTCATAGTTAACAAAAGTTAATTTTTAATACGAGTAAGCCTCGTCATCGCAATGAAACAGAAAAGAGCGTTCGGGCACTATTTTTTGGCTTTCACCACCTTCTTTTTTTTCGGAGAGCATTTTTTGTGTCAATCTAGACCGCTCTTTCAAATTGCGCTCTCGACTTTTCTTATCAACCACCAAAGAATAATACAATCGACCATCAACATAGGTTTGTTCAGCAATGCTGTATATAGACATTGGGTGACCTGACCAAAGAACGAGATCAGCATCTTTACCTTTTTTTAAGCTGCCCGTTTTATCATCAATATGAAGAAGTTTTGCTGGGTTGAGCGTAACAAACTTCCATGCTTCTTCTTCTGACACACCACCATATTTTATGGCCTTAGCCGCCTCTTGATTTAATCGTCTCCCCATTTCTGCATCATCGGAGTTAAATGCAGTAATAATTCCCAGATCGTTTAGCAGGGCTCCGTTGTGTGGAATGGCATCATTGACTTCATACTTATAAGCCCACCAGTCAGAGAATGTAGATGCCCCGACGCCGTGTGCTTTCATTTTTTCAGCGACTTTATACCCCTCTAAAATGTGAGTAAAGGTGTTTAAGGTAAACCCCATAGAGTCTGCCACCTGCATGAGCATATTAATCTCCGATTGACGGTAGGAGTGACATGTAATTTCTCGTTCGTCTTTAAGGATCTCCACCAAGCAGTCTAGGTCTAAATCTTTACGGGGCATTTTCTTTTCTTTTTTCTGGCTGGCAGAAAGTTTTTTCCAAGACCTCCAAGACCGATCATATTCTTTTGCCCGGATAAATGCATCATAGTAGACTTGCTCTACCCCCATTCTTGTTTGTGGAAAGCGAACACGAGAATAGTCGCCCCAATTACTTTGTTTCACATTTTCTCCTAGCGCAAACTTTACAAAAGGCTTTGCATTTTCATAAAGCATTTCTTCTGCACTAGACCCCCACCGCATTTTGATTAGAGCTGATTGCCCCCCAATTGGGTTAGCTGATCCGTGAAGCAATTGTGCAATGGTAACCCCCCCAGCTAATTGTCTGTAAATGTTGATGTCATTTGGGCGTATAGCATCAGCAATTCTAACCTCTGCGGAACTCGCTTGAGACCCCTCGTTTACACTTCGTAGAGCGATGTGCGAATGCTCGTCAATTATACCAGAACTCAGGTGGCGGCCCATGCCATCAATAGTCTCAAAAGCATATTTTTCTTTAATATCATTTACAGCCTCATTACCTACAGCAATAATTTTACCCTCGGCAATTGCTAAAGAAGAGTTTTCTAAAACTCCCACATCTTCATTTGTCCATAAAGTAACGTTCACAAAAAGAACAGCTTTCTGTTTCGGTTTTTCTATCCAGCCATAGGACATATTTGGAAACCACTGTTCCCCCATTTCATTAAACATTTGAACGCGGTCAATGTTTATAATTTTTTTAGGGTCCTTTTCTTTCTTTGAGGTTGAGCTAACCCCCTTTTTTCTTTTCATTAAAAATGAAACCCAGTCCCCATTTGCTAGCTCAGCTTGACCATCAATAGGATTTTTTCCCTGACCACTAAGGCGAATAACCCCCCCGTCCTTATCTTTGTACGAAAGCAGAATAAGCCCTCTGTCAACAGCAAAAGAAACCTTAGTGGTATCTTTTGAGATAAGCTTACCATATAGTGCTTGTGGCTCCCCACCAATTTCCAAAGGAAAAATGTCCCCATCGATTTTTAGAATATAGCTCCCTCTGTAATCATGCTCTTCAGAATTGTTTACCATGAAAGAATGCCCCCGAACCCAGTTTTCAAGAATACGGCTTTTTGCATGAAAAAGATTTTGATCGCAGACAATAAAGTTAGCCTTCATGCCTTTTTTAAGCTTACCATATTCGCCTTCAATTCCAAGCATTTTTGCCGGGATACTTGTTAATGATTTTAGCGCTAACTCTTCACTCAACCCATGTTTTATAGCCTTTTTTATGTTGTAAAGAAAATCGTTGCTGTTTTTTAAACCAAAAGAAGTAAATGCAAAGGACACCCCTTTTGAGGCAAGCAAAGCAGCATTAGCAGGGGCAAGTTCCCAATGCTTCATCTTTTCTAAGCTTAAGTTTAGGCTCTCGTACGGGTCGCTCACATCATAGGCTTTTGGAAAATTAACGGGGATAATATAGCGCGCATCAGAGAGCTTATTTAGGCTTAAATACTCATCACCAGCCCCTTTTATAATAAAATTCATTTTAAACTCCGTTCCTAAACTTAAGGCATTGCGGATGGCCCGGTGGTTGTCAACTTCAATAATCGGCCTTAACTTTAAGTTTTGATGAAGCCGAGTTAGGCTTAAATTTCCGAGCTCACCATTATGATTGGCCCAGATTGCATCATAAATTGATTGGCGAAGCAAGGCAATAGCTCCCATAAAAGAGCGTGGATAGTTTTGAGTTGAGCTTCCTTTTGAAAAGGAGTAATGCGCCATTGCTTTTGGTTTAATGAGTTCTTCTTGTGCCACTCCTTCCCCGAGGCTTACAATTGCTGAGCTTCCCCGAACAACACCATCATTTTGAAAAGCCAAAACGGTTCCGAAGCCAGCTTCTCTGAGCGACTTAGCTTTAGTCTGATTAGGAGAAAAGGATGCGGATGCATCAAACTCGGGCCTTAAAGCCTCATTCCATGAAAATGCCCCGGCTTTACTGCTCTCCATTTGTGGCTTAGGACTCCAGGTTACCTCTTTTACTTCTGGAAGGCCATAATTGGTATAAGGGTCTATAAAAGAAGGGTAAACATGAGCACCTTCAAGGTTGTGAATGGTTGCATTTTTAGGGATACTCACATCAGTACCCACCTCAATAATTTTATCACCTTTAACAAGCAGGACA
>MDTG01130960.1_pt1 | contig 11403 bp, 11 predicted proteins | sample 811421 | NCBI WGS metagenome assembly MDTG01 (sample SAMN05326645, study PRJNA326480) | marine metagenome | isolation source: seawater | place: Pacific Ocean: South East | collected 2011
ATTGAGTCAACTAACAAAAATTTAAAAAATATCTTTATTCTTGATGATGTTTTTCAGCACAGATGGGTTAAACCAAAGATTATGATTCTTTTGACAGAGTATTCAAAACCATATTTTAGAGATTATTTGTTTCCTTCTGGCAACCTAAGAGAATCTAGAAAGTCTGCAAGAAGAGCAGATATTATATTAGTTACAAAATGCCCGATGAATTTATCCAATGAGGAAAGAGAAAAATTTATTTCCGAACTAAATATTGATTTAAAACAAAAAGTTTTTTTTACTAAAATTGTGTACAATGAATATATTTTTGGTAAGTGCAAAAAACTACCAATTAGTATTTTAAAAAAAATTCCTTTTGTTTTAGTAACGGGTATTGCTGATAACACACTACTGGTTAGAGAGCTCAAGATGAAAGGGTTAATTTTTAAAACAATTAAATTTAAAGATCATTGCACTTATTCAAAAAAAGATGTAGATAAAATTTCTTCTTTAAGCGACGGAAATTTAATTCTCACTACGGAGAAAGATTATTATAAAATTCAAGACCAGATGTATTCAGATTTGTTATTTTACGTTAAAATAAATATTCATTTTAATGAAGAAGATTCTAAATTATTTAAATCCATAATTTTAAAAAAAGAAAAATTAGTTTAATTAATGTGCTTGTGGGCTTTATATGAAGATCTCACGAGAGGTCCACTTTCAACATGAGTAAATCCAATATCTTTTGCAATTTGTCCGTATTTATCAAATTGTTCAGGTGTTATAAATTCCTTTACCTGTAGTAATTTTTTTGATGGTTGTAAGTATTGTCCAATAGTTACTACATCAACATTAGCATTTCTAAGATCATGTAGAGTGTCAAGGACTTCACTTTCAGTTTCACCAAGACCCAACATTATTCCAGATTTTGTTCTATTCACTCCTTGTTCTTTAAGATATTTCAAGACATATAAACTTCTATCATATTTAGCTTGTACCCTTACTTCACGAGTGAGCCTTCTAACAGTCTCAAGGTTATGAGAAATTACCTCAGGCATAACTTTAATAATTTTATCAAGATCTTTGTTTTCTCCCTTGAAATCTGGAATTAGAGTTTCAAGTGTTGTAGATGGATTAAGTTTTCTTATTGATCTAACAGTTTCAACCCACAATGAAGCGCCTCCGTCTTTCAGGTCATCTCTGTCGACCGATGTAATTACAGCATGTTTAACCTTCATGATATGGATTGATCTAGCAACTTTCAATGGCTCACTCCAATCAACAATCCCTGGCCTACCTGTCTTAACACCACAAAATTGACAGGATCTGGTACAAATGTTTCCTAAAATCATAAATGTTGCGGTCCCTTCACCCCAGCACTCTCCCATGTTTGGACAACTTCCAGAAGTGCAAATTGTATTTAAATTATTCTTTTCAACAAGACTCCTAAGCTCAGTATATTTCTTTCCAATTGGAAGTTTTACTTTAATCCACCGTGGCTTTTTTGCAGGGGTAGTGGTTTTGATGTCTATCTTCATAAGAGATTACAAATATATATAACTTTAGATTATTATTTTCAAAAAAACTATGGCAAAAAGAGTTAGAAAAACCAATCCAACATAGCTGAAAATTATTAAAATCTTAGATGGTTTATATTTTAATGGCATTAAATCACTGGTCACTAATTTTAAATTCAAATATGCATAAAAAGGTGCTGTAATAAATGAAAGTACTGTTGCAATTTGAACTAATGTTCCCATTTCGTCTAGCAGTAACGAAAAAATAAAGATTGTTCCTATACTTAAAACTATTAACCAAAATTTATAGTTTAATGAATTACTCTTCGGAAATAATAATTGACTAGACTTGTACATAGATCTCGGAGATGCATCTAAGGTAGTTAGTGTAGTACTGAACATTGTTGTAAATGCGGCAATTACAATTATAGGATAAACCGATTCCCCTAAAGTTGATGTGTATAGTTTGATAAATTGGCCAGCAAAAATACTTCCAGCATCAGAGAACCCAATTTCACTTCCAAACATCACTAGTGCTCCTAAACTCAAAAAGCAAATCCCAAGTATAAAAGTTCCAAAATAACCAACGTTAAAATCAAAAATGCCTTCATCAAAGGAAATTGAATTTGTTTTTTTTTTCTCAAGTACCCATAAAGATTGCCAGACTGAAATATCAAGAGGTGCTGGCATCCAACCAATTAATGCAGCAAGGAAAATAATGGACGTTTCGTATGGAAAAACCTGAGAAAAATTGAATGGATTTTTGTTTTTTGCTATTGCGACTAAAAGTGCAACAATTGTACTTATTGTTAGAACTAAAATTATAATTTTGATTAAACTGTCAAGGAATTTGTAGTTACCAACTATGAGCACTAAAAAACACAATAAAATAATTATTGTGCTAAGCATGACAAGATTTTGGGAACTACCTAATATCGTAGTCGCAAGTGAAGCAGTTACGATAGTAACAGCAGTTTGAATTGTAAAAATTGTTCCAATACTAATGATGAAAAATATCAAAAGATAGATTTTCCCTAGTCTATAGTATCCATCCAATAAGCTTGTTTTGGTTGCTAATGCGAACCTGGAGCCAAATTGAAAAAAAGGATATTTTAAAATTATAGAAATTAACAGTGCCCACATTAATCCAAATCCAAAATCTGCTCCAGCTCTTGTTGATTGTACTAGGTGTGAAACTCCGATGGCAGCACCAGCGAAAAGTAGTCCAGGACCAAGCTTTTTAAGATTTAGAATTTTCATTTGATATTAATTCTGCTAAAATTTTTTTTGCCCTCAGTATCATTACTTTAATTGTATTTAGGGGTATTTGAGTTTTGTGCGAAATATCCTTATAAGTCATTTCTTGAAAGTATTTCATTTTAATTACCTTTTCGTAAGTAGGTTTTAATTTTTTAATCTTATCCAGGAGGTTATTAATGTTTTGACTTTTAATTAATTCATCTTCTGGTGATAGAGTTTCGTATGCAATACTTTGGTTTAACTCTTTTCTTTCAGTAATGTACAACTCAATTTTATTACTAGCATTTCGCTTTCTGAGATAGTCAATATGCAAATTTTTACAAATTGTTATAACCCAACTCTTGAATTTAAATTCTGGATCAAATTTATCAATCTTATCAAAAGCTTTGGATAACGTTTTTAGAGAAAGTTCTTCAGCAACTCTCTCATCTTTAGAGATTTTAAAGAGATATCCATATATGTAGTCCCAACACTCGTCATATAAGAAACCAAAGGCTCGTTGATCGTTTTTTTTTGCTGCTTTTACCGCATCTTCTAAAGACTTATAAACCATATGGTTTAAAATTTTGTTCTCTTATTTCTAGACAACCTGTTTTGAATCACAGTTGTCTTCAGTGGGAATTTTACCGCATAAAGAACATGGTTCGTTTTGATTATTCAAAAATGGACTTTGACTAGCGCATGTTCCACTAAACTTTCCATTTTTTTTAAAAATAATTTTTATAGCTATACCTCCAACTGAGAGGGCTACTAGTAAAAAGGATATTAAAAATAATTTCACAGCACAAAATTAATAGATTTTGCCAAAAAACCTTGATTCACATTAAATTTTCCTTTAAAGATAAATTTTTATAATTTTTTCTATATAAATAAAAAGAAAAACTAAGCATACTATGAATTTTAAAATAATTCCAGATAAAACACCTACAGTAGATGCAGCTACAATACTTAAAATCTTGTCATTCTTTTTGTTGTTAATTAACTCACCAATGAATGCTCCTATGCAAGCTCCCAAAATTAATCCTAAGGGTCCAAGAATTAAAAACCCTGAAAATAGCCCAATTCCAGTTCCAATGATTCCTTTTTTAGAACTTCCAAATTTTTTAGCAGAAATTAGTGGTAAAAAAAAATCTCCTAAAAAAAATAGAATTGAAATTATCAGGGTAAATATTAGAAATTTAAAACTAATTATATTATGAGAACTGAAATACAGAATTACAAAGCCAAACCAACTTGTTATAGGAGAAGGGATGATAGGTATAAAACTGCCAACCAAACCTAAAATCACAAAAATTAATCCCATTAATTCTAAAATTTGGCTCAAAAGATCAGTTTATTTTTTTAATAATATCAAAGTAAAAAAATTGTACATTTAATCTTAAGTTAAAAATACCTTTATTAAATGAATAAACTAAGATTACTATTAAATTTTCTCCTTTTTTACTTTTTTTTAGCTGGTTGTGAAAATATGTCTACAAAAACTTACTCTCCTCAACAAATTAAAAAAGCTTCTCAATGGGGTGATAAAGATCAAATGCCAACCTTTGAAACTTGTGGTAGTTTAGAAATAAAAGAACAATTTGAATGTTTCAAAGATGAAATTGCTAATTCTATATATAATTCATTATCATACGAAGATCTAATATCAAATCAAGAAATTGATGAGGAAATCGTCTTAAATATGATAATTGATGAGGAAGGTAATATAACCTTGGATAACGTTGAAAATGGATCAGTTGTTTACGATGCCATTCCTTCTCTTTCTGAAATCATCAATTCAACGGTTTCGTCTCTTCCAAAGGCTTTGCCTGCAACAAAAACCAATGTTGGAGTTTATGTTAAATCTAAAATTAAACTTCCCATAAGAATTAAGGCATCTCCATAAATTATGAGAGAAAAAATTATTTTGGGAATTGATCCAGGAACAACAATAATGGGATATGGATTAATTAAGGTTTTAAATAATGGTATGTCATTTATGTTATTAAATGAACTTAATTTAAAAAAAGTAAATGATCACTATTTGAAATTAAACCATATTTTCAACCGTACAGTTGAAATAATTGATAATTATAACCCTGACGAAATTGCAATTGAAGCCCCCTTTTTTGGAAAAAATGTCCAATCTATGTTAAAGTTAGGAAGAGCCCAAGGAGTAGCCATGGCTGCTGGCTTGTCTAGACAAATCCCGATAACCGAATATTCTCCAAAAAAAATAAAAATGTCTATTACTGGCAATGGAAATGCAAGCAAAGAACAAGTGGCAAAAATGTTAAAGAACATTTTATCTTTTGACGAATTGCCTAAAAACCTTGATTCTACTGATGGATTAGCTGCTGCAGTTTGTCATCATTTTAATAAAAATCATATAAATAAGGACAAAAAATTCACCAGTTGGAAATCTTATATTGAACAAAACCCCAAAAAGGCTATTTTTTAGTTCCAAATGTCCTCTATATATATCAATTATCCAGATGTATTTGACTCAAACTTTAGAGGAAAAATTGAATCAGCAATATTAACGGAGATAGACATGAGGTTCAATGAAATAGAAGAAAAGTTAGTAGAGTCAATTTACATTAAATCACCTAATAATAACCTTCTATCTTCAAATTGTCTAGAGACTTTGATATCTAGATTAAATAATTATTTTTTTTTAAGTAATAAATTAGAAATCACTTTAGAGTTAGATATTCAAAGTATTAAAATCAAAAATTTAGAGAGAATTAGTAAAACAAAAGTCAATAGATTAAGTTGTAGAACTAGTTCTCTGTTCTATAATAATTTCTCAAGTGATAAATTATATAATCGTTTTTTTAAAAATATTGATCTAATGTCTAATTTTTACAAAAACTTTTCAATTGATTTAATATTTGGAATACCAAATTTGTCAAATGATAGTTTAGAGAAGTTTTTAAATAAATTAAACAAAAATGTTATAAGTCATGTTACACTTGAGGAATACAATTATAGACCAAATAGTGTACCTTATAGAGATAAATATTTTAATAAAAATTTAATTGTTGATCAATATAATTTTTTTTGTGAAAAATTATTTGAATACGGTTTTGAACAATATGAATATCTAAATTTCTCAAGAAATGGAAAATATTCAAAGCAAAATTTAAACTATTGGAATAGAAGGCCTTATCTAGGCTTGGGACCTTCAGCATCAAGTTTTTTTAATGAAACGAGAAGTGTAAACTTTAGTGACACGAGTGATTACCTGTTAGAAATAAATAAAAGTCAAAAACCACTTTATAGTGAATATTTATCTGAGAAGGATATTTACAATGAAACCATTATGACAGGACTTTCAATTTCTAAAGGTTTATCACTATTAGTAATCAGAAAAAAATTCAAATCTCTAGATCCTTATTTTCAGGGTAAAGTAAAAAAGCATTTAGGTCTTGGAAATTTATATCTAGAAAAAAATTTTATTAAAGTTAATCAAGAGCATAAATACTTTACAGATGAAATTGCATCTGATTTTTTTAAAAATTAAAGATTGATTTTACCAGCATAGAATTCATAAAAATAAATTATCGTTTCTATACCTTTAAAGAAATTGAATAAACCAAAGTGTTCGTTAGGTGAATGAATCGCGTCAGAATCTAATCCAAAACCCATTAAAATACTTTTTACACCTAGCTCTTTTTCAAATATTGGAACAATCGGTATACTTCCACCCCCTCTTTGTTGAAGGGGATCTACCCCAAAACTTTTTTTATAGGCCAACATTGCAGATTCGTATGCTATGCTTGTAGTTGGTGTCACATAAGGCTCTGCTCCGTGGTGGATTTTAATTTTTGCTGTTACACTCTTTGGAATAAAATTAAGGACATATTGTTTAAATAAGTCACTAATTTCCTTCCAGTCTTGTTTAGGAACTAATCTCATTGAAATTTTTGCATGAGCCTCACTTGGGAGAACCGTTTTTGATCCTTCTCCAGTATATCCACCATAGATTCCGTTAACATCTAATGTTGGACGGGTAGTAATTCTCTCAGTGAGGCTAAAGTCGGTGTCCCCATATAATTCTTTTATTCCTATTGAATTTTTAAATTCATTGGTATTTATTTTGCCTTTTAAAATTTCATTTTTGTCTTTATTATTTAAATCTATTACTTTATCATAAAAGCCAGGGATAGTAATTTTCATGTTTTCATCATGCATGCTCGCAATTAATTTAGACATAATATTAATTGGATTTGCAACTCCTCCACCATAAGTTCCTGAGTGAAGGTCCCTGTTAGGACCTTTCAGTGTAATTTCCATATATGAAATTCCCCTGAGCCCTGTTGTTATTGAAGGTGTGGTATTACTTTTCATGCTAGTGTCAGAAATTAAAATAATATCAGACTGTAGTAAATCTTTATTTTTAGATATAAAAACTTCTAGATTATCACTACCCACTTCTTCTTCGCCTTCAATTAAGAATTTTATATTAAAATTTAATTTAGCATTTTTTGTTATCCATTCAAAAGCCTTGATATGCATAAACATTTGTCCTTTGTCATCACAAGCACCTCTTGCAAAAATTGCACCCTGAGGATGTGTTTTTGTCTTTTTAACTACTGGTTTAAATGGAGGGGAATCCCACAATGAAATTGGGTCAGGTGGTTGGACATCATAATGGCCATATACTAAAATGGTAGGAAGATTTTTGTCAATAAACTTTTCAGCAAAAACAATAGGATGACCCTTTGTCTCAAATATTTTAACATTTTCACATCCTGAATTTTTAAAACAGTTTTTCAACCAATTTGAACAATTTACCATCTCTTTCTGATGACTTGGATCAGCACTTATAGATGGGATTTTCAAAAATTCATATAGTTCGTTTAAAAACTTATTTTTCTCTTGTTCTGAAAAACTTATCATTTATGTAAGAATTTAAAATGGAATTTAGAATTGTGAAAGTAAAAAATATTTGATAAAACTTATCTATATTTACAATCTTTAAGCGGGTGTGGTGGAATTGGTAGACACGCTAGATTTAGGATCTAGTGCTTCACGGCGTGGGGGTTCGAGTCCCTTCACCCGCACAAAAATAATACTACTACTTACTTTTTTGATTTTTTATCAAAAACTCCTCAAGTTTAATATCATCAAGTCCTTGCTTATCAAAAGGGTATTCCATATCATCTTGTATGTTATACAAAGAAATTAATATGAATTCGCTTAGAATTATTACAAAATATGTCAACCATTGAGGATTCTCTACTCCAATTTTATTTATTATTGATGGAGTATAAATGATAGGGAAAATATAAATAAATATTTTGCAATATGCTTTTAAGCTAATAGGTGTTCTATGTATATGAATGGCAAGACAATTTTCAATTCCTTCCTGAACCTTTTGTAGGTATCCCACAACTTTTCCTTTTACGCTTCTCGAGATAGTTTCAGGATTACTATTTGAAAAGTTTACTAAATCTTGGATAGACTTATCAAGCTTGGATCTAGTTTTGTTCTCACCTTGAAGATGAGATGCTAACTCGTTTAAAATATTGACTATAAGTGTTTTTCCAGTTTCAACCTCCTCTTTGGTTAATTTTTCATTTGTCATAAGTGCAAACTTAATTGACATCAACGAACTTCTAATTTTACTTAAATGTTCAAGAGCTTTTTCTCGTCTTCTAAATGCCCCTCTTATAGCAAATACAAGTGGGAATATTATTGCGATACTTATTAGAGTTAAATCAATATCGTAAATCACATCATATTCATAACAGATAACAGGAATTAGTATTGAAATAATCATAGTATAAAGCGTTCTCACATTTATAATAGAAAAATACTGACTCACTTTAAATTTTTTTTAAATTAGTGTAAATTAAACTGCAATATATGAAACAATTTTTTATTCTTTTATTAACCTCCTCGCTAATAACTGCACAGAAGACCGAGGATAAATTCTTCTCTTCTAACGAAACATTAGACGCAAAAATATCATTTACCCCCAAAATACTAAAAAAAAGCATCGTGGATACAGTATACTTTGATACAAACTTTGCTTACAAATTAGGTGACTCCTACCGGGACATGGAAATAGGTATTAGAGCTAGAGGAAATTTTAGAAGATCTACATGCTATTATCCCCCAATTAAGGTTGATTTTAAAAAGAAACAAACTAAAGGAACTGTCTTTGAGGGTCACAAAAAAATGAAACTGGTTTTACCATGTTTAAAACAAAAAGATAAAAATGATAACATTTTAAAAGAGTTTATAGTTTATAAACTTTTTGAAATGGTATATCCTTATCACTTTAAAACAAGAAGATTATCACTTGAGTTTACAGATTTAACCAAGAAGAAAAAACCAGTAGTTGAAAAATTAAATGCCTTTTTAATAGAGGATGATAAAAAAGTTGCTCAATTGCATAACGGAAAAGTTTTTGAAAGATTTATACCTCCTCTAGCTATGGACGCTGACGCTTCTGTGAGAAATGCTATGTTTCAGTATATGATCGGCAATACGGATTTTTCAACTGCATACCAGCACAATAATAAGCTCCTTTACATTGATAAATTAATTATACCTCTTCCGTATGATTTTGATATGTCTGGATTTATAAATCCCAGCTACGCAGTTGTAAATGAAACTTTAAACATAGCCAATATAAGACAAAGAAAATATCGGGGTTTTAAGAGAGATGAAAATGTTTTTTATAAAGTTAGAGATCTCTTCATTGAGAAAAAGAGTAATATGCTTGCTTTAATAAAATCTTTTGAGTCCGATTTTGACAATCCAACTGAATATGAAGAGGCTTACACGTATATTGAAAGCTTTTTTGAAATTATCGAAGATGACAAAAAATTTAAAGATAATGTAGTTTTGGCGGCTAGAACTAAATAGCTACTTTAATTGCAACATCATTTTATTGAAAATTTCAGTGTTGTCATAAATTCCAGAAAATTCTTTTGATCCAACTCCTTTGGAAAAAACTGGAACCATGGAGGCAGTGTGCCCTTTTGTTGAAAATCTCACTTTGGAATTTAATTTTTCGACATTTTTAGATGTGATTCCGAGTCCGCCAGTTTCATGGTCAGCTGTTACAACCAGTAAGGTGTTTGGGTTTTCGTTGACAAATTTTAAAGCAACTCCTATTGCTCTATCAAATTCAATGTATTCACTCGTTATATATTCAAGATCATTATCGTGTCCCCCCCAGTCTACTTGAGATCCCTCAACTAGTAAAAAAAAAGGCTCATTTAGAGAATTTAACTTTTTTAGCATAGAATTTAATCCAATATCTAGAAGTGGTTTTCTCCCCTTGATTAAACTTGGGGGTTCATCATAGCTTATAAAATAACCAACTTTCATTGAAGTTGATGAATCAAATTGATTAAGATCATTTACAAATTCCCAGTCTTTCATTTCAGTAATCAAATTTTTTTTATCATTTCTCTTTGTAAAATGTTTCTCACCACCTCCAATAAAAAAATCAACTTGGCTTTCACTTAATTGATAGGCTATTTCTTGATAGTCTGCCCTTGAAATCACGTTTGCATAAAAGGATGCAGGGGTAGCGTGAACAATACTAGATGTTACAATCATTCCAGAATTATATCCTTTTTTTTCACAAATTTTTAAAATTGATTGATATGACCTATTTTTTGAATCTACTCCGATAGCTCCATTTATCGTTTTTATGCCGCATGCGATAGCAGTTCCTGATGCAGCAGAATCAGTTATAAGTGAATTTTCCGAATGAGTTTTCTGTAGCCCTATTACTTTAAAAATTTCTAAATTAGATTTATTTTGATTTTTATACATTGAAGCTGTTATTTGTGATAAACCGGCTCCATCAGCAATCATTAAGATGATGTTTGTAGGAACTTTATTTTTTTTTGACAATTCAAGCTTTATAGACTGAGAAAAAGATAAGTTAAATGATATCAAAAAGTTAATCGAAAAGAATAATAATCTCATGTTAAATTTTATAAATAAGCTTTATTACTTAGGTTTATCATCCTTTTGATAAAACTTTTTTTCTCCGCTTTCAAAGTCTTTGATAATCACAGCTCTGTCGTACTCCTTTCCGGTTGCCGTATAGGCCACATAAGTTAGTTTGTTGTCATTTATTGTAATAACCTGAAAAAATTGTACAAGATGGGATATTTTATCTGACTTATATCCGTCATCAGTGTAACCTTCTTTAAGTTGTTTACGATCCAGTCTATAAAATTTTGGTCCACTAACTGAAGTTACATATACAGTTTGAACTTCATCGGATTCAACCTCATCTTCATATATTTTGGGAACGTGCCCACGAGCGTAAGTATGGTCATGTCCATTAAGCACAAGATCTACATTATATTTGTCAAATAATGGCTTCCAATTCTTACGCCCATACCTAAAGTCACGCCCCAAGGCTGGAGAAAAAATAGAATGATGACAAGTAATTATATTCCATTTGGCGGTGGAGGTCTTAAGTTTTTCCTCAATATATTTTGTTTGTGTATTGAGGTTAAAGTTTGAGTTTAAAACAATAATTCGGACATCTTGGTAATCCACTGTGTAAACAGTTTCGTGTAATTTTTTGGTGAGACCATTTTCTATTGGAAGAGTAAATTGAGGACGCCAGTGTATCGAGGTGAATTGCTGCTCACTTTCTGCCATTAATGGCCAATATTCG